>SL_3KL_010_SEDDRAFT_10003474_pt1 | contig 14285 bp, 9 predicted proteins | sample SodLakKL_010_SED_2_FD_10381 | JGI IMG/M metagenome (IMG submission 10381)
CGCGCGTTATTCGGATGAACCCCGAAGGGCGTGTTCAGGTTTTGGGACGCATGCAGGCTGGGGATCCCATCAATGTCATCTCGATGCTGACCAAAGACAAGGTCAACCGGGCGACGATTGAAACCCTCACCACAGTCACCGTCTTAGTATTATCCGCTGTGGATTTTGATTTTCTAACTGATCATTACCCAGATTTCACAAAATTACTCTTGGAACATTTCGCAGAACGGATGTCAAAAATCACAAACCTGGCTGCCGACCTATCCCTGTACGCTGTCCGGGCTCGACTAGCCCGATTTCTGATCGAGCTGGCAGATTTGACCCCATCTTTATCAGGTTGGACTCAGGATGAGATCGCTGCACACATTGGCACAGTGCGTGATGTAGTCGGCCGCCTCCTGCGTGATTTCGAGTCAGACGAAATGATCCAACGCCGTCAAGGTCAGATCTATTTATTAGATCGAGAACGATTAATAGCTGTCGCTGAGGATAGGGAAGACTAGTTTATTCCTCAATTTACTAAAATCAAACAGAGTGACTTAAGTCATTTTTTATTTTTCAGTATTTAGGTAACATAGTCCTAAAGAAACCAGGAACATCAATGACGGATAAAAAGACACCTCTCATCAACCCGACCCTCTGCAATCACTGCAGAATCTGCGTCTCCCATTGCCCGGAAGACGCTCTAAAGATGACAGATCGGGGCCCGGTATTTAACAACCCGATTACATGCACCTATTGTTTGGATTGTGAAGGTCTGTGCCCAACCGGTGCCATCCGTGCTCCATTGACAGTCACCTGGAAAACCAGTGCTTTAATATCAACAAATCAACTATTTTAATTGGAGGACTCCCAATGAGTGAGTTTATTAATAATGCCAGCCAACGGAAAGAAACCCTACGAGAGGTCATTAGGCGCCTACACGCAGGTGAAAGCGTTGAAGATTTAAAAAAGAAATTCGGTGATGCCATTAGCGGCGCTACGGCCGGTGAGATCGCAGAAGCCGAACGGGCGCTGATCAGCGAAGGCGTATCCGTCACTGAGATCCAGCGCCTATGTGATTTACATGTGGCGATTTTCAGAGATTCCCTCGACGAAGAACCCCCACCAGAATCCCTGCCAGGGCACCCAGTATTTACCTTCCAAATGGAAAACGAGCTGATTATGCGGTTGTTGGAAGCCATGGAAGAAACCCTCCAGAAATGGGAAGATGGCGAACAAAACGCCTTGGATGCCCTTATCCAACAGGCAGAAAACCTATCAGCAATCGAAAAGCACTACTCGCGGAAAGAGAATATCCTATTCCCCTACCTGGAAAAGAAAGGGTTTGAAGGTCCCTCGAAGGTAATGTGGGGTGTCGATAATGAAATCCGTGCAGATATGAAAGAATTTAAACAGCAAATCACAACGCCCGACCCAGATCCTGTAGAGGTATCTGAACTGTTTGATGGTCTGGCAACCGACATCCGGGAGATGATCTATAAAGAAGAAAAAATCCTCTTTCCAGAAGCTTTACAGCGGCTGACCGAGGAGGAATGGGCTGAAATCCGATCTCAAGAAGATGAAATTGGGTATTTCAATGTCAAACCCAGTGACACCTGGCAACCCCAAACAACAGCCACCAAACCTGAAGCGCAACGAAAGACCACAACAGATGCGGGATCCATTCCACAGGGTCTGCTCACACTGGCAACCGGCGCGCTATCCCCAGAACAAATCAACCTGATGTTGACTAACTTACCAATCGATATCACTTTTGTGGATGAACATGACCGGGTGCGCTATTTCACCCAAGGCAAAGAACGCATCTTCGACCGCTCACCTGCCATCATCGGTCGGGATGTCGCCAATTGCCATCCACCCCAAAGCGTACATCGGGTGAACATCATCCTTGATGACTTTCGCTCAGGCAAGCGAGATGTAGCAGAATTTTGGATCCAAATGGGCGGCAAATTCATCCACATTCGCTACTATGCACTGCATGATTCACAAGGTGCCTACAAAGGTTGTATTGAAGTTTCTCAAGATGTAACCGACATCCGGGCATTGGAAGGTGAAAGACGCCTGCTCGATGATGCCCCAGGTTATGCCGATTAACAAATACGGCTGTAGTGTTTACAACCCTTAAAGAGCCAGAGGCTGCCCCAATTTGATTGGCAGCCTCTTTGCGTTATTATCTTCCAACAATGATGCTAATCTCGATTGATCGTCAAACGTAATGTCTTGATCTCAAAGGGTCGGAAGTCCAGCGAAAGCTGCCCTGCAACAAACTCAACAGGATCAATCACTGTCTCAAGCATTTCGGTTTGGTAAGCCGCGCTGACCGGAAATTGCGTTGATAAACAAACCCGTGTCCTGGTTCCCATGGATTCATAAAAACGCAGTACAAGGTCCTGTTCTGAGCCATCTTCAGCTGGTTTAACGGTATCCAGAATGATATTGGGAGCATCTAATTCGAACAGAGATTGGCTTCCTGCCGCACCATCGTAAACCAGTAATGGCACGTTCAACTCGTATCCCTGCTGAACCAAGTCAGACTCCATAAAAGGTGAATCCCAAAAATAAAAGGCATAGGTGAATTCCTGCCTGCCCCGATCTGCATGCATATCTGGTGCCAGGGGGGATTTCAACAGGGTCAGATTGATGCTGCTGCCCATAACATCTACGCCGTATTTACCATCATTAAGAACGGCAAAGCCTCGATTAAGCTCCGCCAGGGCAGTCCATTTCTGGTTAGGCACTTCAAATTGATCCTGGTCAATTTGCCGTGAGGTATGCGTCGGCCTTGGTAAATATCCGAACTGAATCTCATGCAACGCATCTTTAACATGGTAATCGACTGGGAAATTAACCTTAAGCAGTTTATGACGTTCCTGCCAATCGATAACCGTGTGGAAGTCAACCCGACGTGAACCTCGCCGTAAAGTGATCGTCTGCTCCATGGTTGATTGATTCAGGCTGCGTCTTATGACCAACCTGGCAAACAAAGGACCCTCTTCAAGAACTTCGATCTCAGCTTCATCTGACAAATCAACCGGTGTTTGGCGGTACATGCTGTCCAAGTCCCACGCATCAAACGCGCTGGGGATATCCTGGTACATCCTCAGCTGGTTACATAAACCACGAGAAAGCTCACATTGATTGGCTTTATCATAAATGCTGGTTATCTCGCCAATGTTATTGAACGTAATTCTTACCAGGTCATTTTCCAGTAAGTCTGGTTTTGCTTTGAGGCTATTTTTGGGAATAACACCATCACCTGGCAGAAAACTATCCCATCCACATGCGGGAATGGTTACCTCGCCGTAAACTTTGCCCTCACCCCTTTGCAGGGGTACAGGTTTACCATCCACGGTGTGTAGGCCATCCATCCCACTTGGCAGCTCAATTAGCTCATTTCGTGTCCAGGACAATGAGTTGAAGAGGGTTAGACCCCTCTCATCTTCCATCAGAGATTGGCAAGCTTCACGGGTAATATCCCCGGATGTCCCTAGAACATCCGTAAGCTGAGTCTCTGCTTGTTCGTGTACCCTGGCAATAGAAGAGCCAGGCAAAATATCATGAAACTGGTTGAGCAGCACAGTTTTCCAGGCAGCTTCCCAACGTTCATATGGAAATCGAAAATCCTTCATCATCATCGCAACAGCACCCCACAGCTCGGTTTCCCGCAGTGCAAACTCACAGCGCCGGTTGAGGTATTTGGTGCGTGCTTGGGAGGTATAGGTGCCACGATGCACCTGGAAGTAGAGCTCACCCACGTAACGGGCGTCCGGCCAGCCAGCTTCATCCTGCGCCTTGAAAAATGCCATCGGATCGTCAATCCTGAACTTCGGCACACCTTCCAGGTTCTCTAACCGACGGGCGTACTCCAGGTGCTCCCGGGTGGGACCTCCGCCGCCGTCACCAAAACCAAAGGGAAACAACCGCATCGAAAAACCATCTTTCTGAACTCGATCCTTCCATCGGGCGATCACCACACCGGGTTTAACCTCACTAGTGTAATCATTATGAAAATGCGCCTTAACCTGGGTGCCATCAATTCCTTCCCAGATGAAAGTGTTGTACGGGAATGGATCGCCGCCGTGGTATGCCCAAAAGATTTTTTGGGTAGAAAAATATTCCACACCACAACCTCTCATGATCTGCGGCAGCGCTCCCGAATAACCAAACACATCTGGTAACCAAAGCAGTTTGCTGTCAACCCCAAAGGTCTCCTTGAAAAAACGCTTTCCGTGCACCAATTGACGTATCAAGCTTTCCCCGCTGGTCAGATTAGTGTCCGGTTCTACCCAGGCGCCCCCATCCGGCAGCCATTGACCGCGCTCAACTGCGGTTATTATCTTTTGGTACAGGTCAGGATACTTTTCTTTTACCATGACATACAGCTGGGGCTGGCTCTGAAAAAACTTATATTCCGGGTATTGATCCATCAAAGCCAGTTGGGTACTGAAGGTGCGCACACATTTACGCTCAGTTTCTGCCAGCGGCCATAACCAGGCTACATCGATATGGGCATTGCCAAACCCAACCATTTCCGGGGTCGTGTCCCCGTTTTTCTTTTCTAATAATGGTTTCAACCGCTTTCTGGCTTCCAATAGGCTTCCCAGCATTTCCTCATGGGGTGCTTCAAAATCAGCAATCAGGGTGAAGTCCTTCAGCCCGTCATCAATCTCCATCACCCGCAGGGAATCTTCATCAATGTTTTCACGGACCTCCCACAACGTTTCAACATCCAAGACTAGCTGGAAAGCCACCTCCTGCCAGATAGCAAATGTACTTTGCCCGACAACACATTGCTTATCCGGGGGTTCGGGGACAGTCTCTCGATCTGGAGGTGTCGGTCCGGTTCGCCATTCCTGCGGCCCATGTCCGGCATATGCCTCCACCACAACACGATAGATACGGCCAGGTTGCCCGGCACCTGAGATCAAGAGCGACTTATGTTCTTTATCCACGGCACCCGCATAATTACCATCAACATACACAGCCCCCTCTCCGCCCACATCCACCATCAGGACGATCATCTCCCCTGCAGCAGATTCAGGCAATGAAAACTCACCCTGGAACCAGCCATATTCCCACTTTGATCCCCAGGAGGTTCCAGGGGGTAAGGGAAGAAAGCTTAGGGATTCCAGGGCTGCTTCTAGCTGGTACTGATTTTTCGTAAAAGCTGCTTCCCATGAAATACTGCCCAACGCTTGAAACAGGTGATTATTAAGTTCATGGCGCCAGGCCATGATCCGGTGACGCCACTCTAAACTCAAACCCATATTAATTCCTTTCCGAGATAAAGGACAAGTTATACAGAACGAAACTTCTGATTGTAATGATCAACATACAGTTGATAAAATTCTAATCGATAACGGTTGCATCAAATTGTCAATATCATACTTAAACGATATCCTCTTCCAAACAATGTAATAATCATTCAGCGATGATTAAGCCTCATGCTTGATCTAATAAACCTCTATAGAAATAAAAAAAACCGCACCGGATTTTCGGTGCGGTCTGGTTATATGATGTTTCCTCTACAAAATGCTGAGGACAATCAAAATCAAAGCAACAACCAAGAATATGCCAAACAGGAACTTGGCAATGGCTGCTGCTCCTCGTGCAATGCCGGTAAAACCAAATATCGCGGCGATCACGGCAACAACAAAAGCGATCAACGCCCAATTTAACAACTGCATTATCTCATCCTTTCTTATTTTCTTTGAAAATAATTACTTTTTTTGCCATTTGCCATCTTTTTTTTCGTACGTATCTTTGACGGCCGACCATGCGACCTTATGTGCAGTCTCTTCCCGTGATTGATCTCCCCAACGATCATCTGGATCTTCATATTGATCCCATGCGCTGTTATAAGCTGCTTGGTATATTTCCTGTGCCTGTTTTGGCAGAACATTTCTGACATTTTCAGGCAGTTCTTCCAAGGTATCGTAAGGCATTACAGATCTCCTTATTTCTGAAAAAATTTTAGACGCTAACCAACGATATCGACAAGATCAGCAAACTGGTTGAAAACCTATCAGCCTTTTTTGCCATGCATTGTTTAGCCACAATTGATTAATTGGATGTATAAACTGATCACCCAATTTGCCACGATTTTCATTGTCAAAGCTGAGAATCATATGCCAAAAAACCATTGATCTCTTTTTCCTTTATTTTCAGTGTACTTGTTAATTGGTTGCAAAAATTGATGTTACTGGTGTCTTCTGCGGCTGGTCGGTTTGAATTGCATTGGTATTGATGTTTATTCTCTCAAAACTTGAAGATCAAAAACCTTCATTATAATGATTGAGATACCATTCTTATCATTAAATGGAGCCCGACACAAAATGAGTCAATTCATCCCCGGTCTTAAACTCAGCGAACGATTCTATCAAGAAATTATCCAACCGAGATTGTGCGAGAAATTCCCCGGACTAAACTATTCAGCCGCTCGGCTCGATTATGGATCGGATGTGCTGGGTTTTGATACACCCATGTCCATGGATCATGGATGGGGATTAAGACTAACCCTGTATCTTTCAGAAACACACTTCGACCAATTACAAACTGACCTAAGTGCATACTTTGCTAACAACCTTCCATTTGATTTTCTCGGCTTTCCTACACATTTTGCAGAGCCTTTAGCTGATGGCGGCGTCATGACCAAAAAAGATAGCTATCCCATCCATCATGGCATAACCATCACAACAGTTGAGAGATTCTTTCTCGATTATCTTGGCTTGAATATTAACCATTCGCTTGACATCAAAGATTGGCTGACCATCCCTCAACAGCGTTTGTGCACCCTTCGTGCAGGCAAGATTTTCCATGATGGCCTGGGAACGCTCTCGAATTTCCGTGAGATGTTACATTGGTATCCCCATGACCTGTGGTTGTACTTGATGGCAGGTCAATGGCAGCGCATCAGCCAAATTGAGCCTTTTGTGGGACGTGCGGGCAGTGTTGGGGATCAAATTGGTGCTCGCATAATTGCATCGAGGTTGGTCCAGGAACTGATGCGCCTCAGTTTTTTGATGGAGCAGCAATATACACCTTATATCAAATGGGTTGGCTCAGCTTTTCAACAGCTGAACATCGCTCCTAAACTCACGCCCTTATTTGAGGAAATTCTCAACAGCACCCATTGGAAGCAAATTGAACCTAACCTTTCGAAAGCTTACTTCCAGGCAGCTGAAGCCCATAATGCCCTGAAAATCACACCACACATCACACCAGGGGTCTTGCCATTTTATAACCGACCTTTCCTGGTACCCCATTCCGCTCGGTTCGTGACTGCCCTCCTGGCACAGGTCAAGGATCCATCAATAAAAGCACTTCCTCCTCACCTGGGAAGCATTGATCAGATTGTCGACAACACGGATTTATTAGAAAACATCCTGCATTGTCACCAGCTGGCAGCTTTATATGAAGATCCCTAATGTTGAAAATAATCTTTAAGAGTTATTCCCTAAAAATAAAAAAGGGCTGCCAAGTCTGACAGCCCATTGAACATCAATAGAATTACGCCCTCTGACGTCGCTTTCGCTGGATAAGTTTCCGCAGTTCATCTGCAATAAAGATCGTGCTCGAAACCAGGATGATCAAACCCCAATCCTGTGCCCTCAATCCCGTCGTTCCCAACATGTTTTGCATGAACGGCACATAGACTGAAGCAATCTGTAACGTGATAGAAGTTACAATGGCAATGAACAGGTAAGGGTTGGTGAAAAACCCGAGCTGGAAAACGGATAGCGTACGTGACCGGCAGTTGAAACTGTTGAACACCTGGAAAAACGCCAATGTCGTAAAAACGATCGTTTGCGCATAAACCAGGTTGCCATTGCTAACTCGATTGGCATTATAAAACATCCACAAGGTGCCAACGGCCATAAAAAGAGCGACATAGAGAATATTAATCAGAATCTCTTTGTTGATAATCCGGGCATCCGTCCTCCGAGGGGGTTCATTCATCACATCGCGTTCCTTGGGTTCCATCGCCAAGGTCACATCCAGGATACCGTCTGTCACCAAGTTGACCCACAGAATCTGCACCGGCGTGATGATCAAGCCCAAGGGGGCAAAGATCGCCAGGGCGGTTAACAATGTCATGATTTCTCCTGCATTTGTCGCCAACAGGAACTTGACCACCTTGCGTACATTTGAAAACACCACCCGGCCTTCTTCAACCGCGTTGACGATGCTGGTGAAGTTGTCATCAGTCAGGATCATCTCTGCTGTTTCTTTGGTCACATCAGTGCCCGTGATGCCCATAGCAATACCAATTTCAGCCGCCTGGAGTGCTGGCGCATCATTGACCCCATCCCCCGTCATCCCCACCACATGACCCAATCTTTGCAGCGAACTCACCAGGCGATGTTTGTGCTCAGGCGAGACTCGGGCAAAGGCATTGGCCGTCACCATAACCTCATCAAGCTCATCATCGGTCATTTGATCAACTTCATCCCCAGTGTAGACCCATTCATCCATACTGTTGACAATGCCAATCTTGTACGCAATCGCTTTTCCGGTCAGGTAATGATCACCGGTAGCCATGATTACGCGAATGCCAGCTCCTTTACAACGTTTGATCGCTTCAGGCACTTCATCCCTGGGTGGGTCCATCATCCCCGTTAAGCCCACAAAAACCAGTTCTGCTTCGTGTCCATACTCAAGTGCTTCCCTGACCTCCTGAACCTGATCCTTCTCAATCACCTGGTAAGCCAGGCCTAAAACGCGTAAAGCATTCGCAGCCATATCTTTGTTTCGCTTCGTGATATGATCCAAATCCTCATCCGTCATCTGACGCAATTCACCGTGTTCCTGGATTTGGGTACAGCGGGCCAGAATCATCTCTGGAGCACCCTTCACAAACACAAATGCCTTATCATTGGCGCCCTTGTGAAACGTCGCCATAAACTTGATCGCAGAGTTAAAGGGCAGCTCTTCAATCCGCCGGTATGCATCTTCTAGAGAATCCTTGTGTTGACCCGCTTTCTCAGAAACGACCACCAGAGAAGCTTCAGTTGGGTCGCCGCGGATCATCCATTCATCTTCTTTTTCATTCTCATGTTTCAATAGCCTGGCGTCATTGCACAACGTCCCAATCTTCAAAGCCATATCCAGGTCAGGGTCATCCAATGGATTGATCTTTTCACCATCGACTAGGAAACTGCCCTCGGGTTTGTAACCGATACCAGTCACACGGATCGATTTACCAGCGACTTCATATTGTTGGACCGTCATCTGGTTGGTTGTCAGGGTGCCCGTCTTATCTGAACAGATCACTGTCGCAGCGCCTAAAGTGTCAACCGCTGGCAGCCTTCGAATGATGGCATTGCGTTTTGCCATCCGGTTAACACCGATTGCTAGTGTAATACTCATCACAGCTGGCAGACCTGCCGGGATAGCCGATACAGCCGAGGCAAGTGCAAACAAAAACATCTCTTGCAGTTCAAGACCCTGGATAATGCCCAACATAACCATCAGAGCACCGGCTCCGGCGGCGATCATTCCTAATTTTCTGCCAAGGTCAATCATTTGCTTCTGAAGTGGAGATACGGCTTTCTCAGTTTCTTTGATCAGCGTCGCAATTTTTCCCATCTCGGTATCTGCGCCGGTAGCATAAACAACCGCCCTGCCGCGACCATTCGTGATGATCGTGCCGCCATACACCAAGTTGGTGCGATCTCCGATCGGCAGCTTGCCTTCCAACCGTTCTACCTGTTTCCGCACACTGGTGCTTTCACCAGTGAGCATGGCTTCGTCAGCATCGAGATTGGCTGCCTCAATCAACCGCGCATCTGCCGGCACCTTATCGCCTGCATCCAGCAGGATAATGTCACCAGGCACAATCCTCTCGGCAGGTATGACCATTTCAATACAGTCTTCATCATCAGCAACCTGCCTGACAATATCAGCTTCGGGTGCGGACTGAGACATCAACACCTCAAGTGCCTCTTCTGCGCGATACTCCTGGAAGAAACCAATTAACGTGTTAACAACAATAACCACACCAATGACAATCGCATCTGCATTTTTCCCGGCAATTATCGATATGATAGCAGCGATGACAAGCACTAACACCAAGGGATTCTTTAATTGCGCCCAAAGAATCTCGAGTCTACTGACTTTTTCTCCCGACTCAACAAGATTAGGTCCATATTTTTCTAAACGCTGGTCAGCTTCTTTGTCTGTGATACCGCAAAACCCGGTATCAAGTATTTCAAATATTTCGTCACGCGGCAATTCATGCCATCTTTTATTATCTTTCATTAATGTTCTCCAATATTACGTATTTAATTATTTCTAATTTATTGAATCTTTTTTCAACATAAATAATCTTATCCATTTTTTATAAATAAAACATAGGAGGATTGTCACAAATAACTATGGAAAAATCAAGTTCATGTAACCAGTTATCCCAATCATTAAGTAAAAAGCGTGCAAAGAAACTCACTTTAGCGCAATGATTTAAATATTATTAATGAGGGATCTGGTCTATAAAAATAGCCAGTCGTCTTCGCGATTGATTACCTGTACTATTTTTGTGCCTCTCGGCCAGCAATGAACCTAAGCAGCACGAATCTCATCATAAAACAGCATTCAACCGCACAGATGAATTCTTTTTTACCCATTGGAAACAAGTAAAAATGGGCTGCCTGAATTAGCAGCCCATTGTTCTTTCTAATTGTTTAGGGTTGTTGCTGTCTTTTTCGCTGAACTAGTTTCCGCAGCTCATCTGCAATGAAAATCGAAATCGATACCAGGATGATCAAACCCCAATCCTGTGCCCTCAATCCCACCGTTCCAAGCATGTTTTGCATAAACGGGATGTAGACTGAAGCAATCTGCAACGAGATAGAAGTCACAATAGCAATGAAAAGGTATGGGTTGGTGAAAAACCCAAGCTGGAAGACCGATTTCGTCCGCGAACGACAGTTAAAACTGTTAAACACCTGAAAGAATGCGAGTGTTGTGAATACGATCGTCTGCGCATAAACCAGGTTTCCGTTGCTTACTCTATTTGCATTATAAAACATCCATAAGGTGCCAACTGCCATAAAAAGGGCAACATAGAGAATATTAAGGAGGATCTCTTTATTGATGATCCGGGCATCGGTCTTCCTGGGCGGTTCATTCATCACATCGCGTTCCTTGGGTTCCATCGCCAGGGTGATGTCCAGGATGCCATCCGTCACCAGGTTAACCCACAAGATTTGAACCGGGGTAATGATCAACCCCAACGGGGCAAAGATCGCCAGTGCCGTAAAAAGCGTCAGAATTTCTCCCGCATTCGTAGCCAGCAAGAACTTGACCACCTTGCGTACATTTGAAAACACCACCCGTCCTTCTTCAACAGCATTGACGATGCTGGTGAAGTTATCATCCGTCAAGATCATCTCCGCCGTTTCTTTGGTCACATCAGTACCCGTGATGCCCATGGCAATACCAATTTCGGCCGCTTGGAGCGCCGGTGCATCATTGACCCCATCCCCCGTCATCGCCACCACATGACCCAACCGCTGCAGCGAACCAACCAGGCGATGTTTATGCTCAGGCGAGACTCGGGCAAAGGCATTGGCTGTCACCATCACCTCATCAAGCTCATCATCCGTCATTTGATCAACTTCATCACCGGTATAGACCCATTCATCCATGCTGTTGACAATACCGATCTTATACGCAATCGCTTTGCCTGTCAGGTAATGATCGCCAGTCGCCATGACCACCCGGATGCCCGCTCGCTTGCAGCGTTTGATCGCTTCAGGTACTTCATCCCGCGGTGGATCCATCATCCCTGTTAAGCCAACAAAAACCAGTTCAGCTTCATGCTCGTATTCAAGCGCGCTTTTCATGTCCAGAACCTGTTCTTTATCGATCATCTGGTAAGCAAGGCCCAAAACACGCAACGCGTTCCCAGCCATTTCTTTATTAAACCGGATGATCCGCTCGCGATCCTCATCCTTCATCGGACGAGATTCACCATTTTCCTGGATCTGTTTACAGCGTGCCAGGATTATTTCTGGTGCTCCCTTCACAAACACATACGCCTTATCATTGGCGCCCGAGTGGAAAGTCGCCATAAATTTGATCCAGAGTTGAAAGGAAGCTCATCAATGCGGCGGTATTCTTCTTCTAAAGAATCCTTATGTTGACCAGCTTTCTCCGAGACAACCACCAAAGATGCCTCCGTTGGGTCACCCCGAATCACCCACTCATCTTCATTTTTATTTCGATGCTTCAACAGGCGTGCATCATTACACAGCGTTCCAATTCTCAATGCCATGTCGAGATCTGGATCGTCGAGGGGATTGATCTTCTCATCATCAATAATAAAATCGCCCACAGGCTTGTACCCGATACCAGTGACACTGACCGTTTTGCCACCAATCTGAAATTGCTGAACCGTCATCTTGTTTGTGGTCAATGTGCCCGTTTTATCAGAACAAATCACCGTCGCGGCTCCCAAAGTGTCAACTGCTGGCAGCCGTCGGATGATCGCATTTCGTTTTGCCATCCGGTTAACCCCAATCGCCAGTGTGATACTCATCACGGCTGGGAGCCCCTCCGGGATAGCGGAAACTGCCGATGCAAGGGCAAACAGGAATATTTCTTCCAGTTCAAGCCCCTGGATGACGCCCAGAGCAACCATTAAAGCCCCGGCAATGGTTGCAAAACCACCCAGCTTTTTACCCAGGTCAACCGTTTGCTTCTTTAGTGGGGATACAGCTTTCTCGGTTTCTTTGATCAAGGTCGCAATCTTCCCCATCTCAGTTTCAGCGCCGGTCCCATAAACAACCGCCCTTGCGCGACCATTCGTGATGATCGTGCCGCCATACACCAGGTTGAAGCGGTCCCCAATGGACAACTTGCCTGCCAAACGCTCAACCTGTTTGCGGACACTCGTGCTCTCACCAGTGAGCATGGCTTCATCAACATCAAGGTTGGCTGCCTCAATCAATCTCGCATCTGCTGGTACCTTGTCACCTGCGTTGAGCAGGATGATGTCACCAGGCACAATCCTCTCTGCAGGGATACTCATATCAAAACACTTTTCTTTGCCCTTAAACTGGCGAACAACATCTGCTTCTGGGGCTGCCTGAGACATCAGCGCCTCCAAAGCTTCTTCGGCTCGGTACTCCTGGAAAAAACCAATCAGAGTGTTAACGATAATCACCACAGCGATCACAATAGCGTCCGCATTTTTACCGGCAATCAACGAGATGATGGCAGCGATGACCAGCACCAATACCAGGGGATTTACCAATTGTGCCCATAGTATCTCAAGTTTGCTGATCTTATCTCCGGACTCAACCCGATTTGGCCCATATTTTTCTAAGCGCTGTTCAGCCTCTTCCTCCGAAATGCCGCAAAAACCCGTGTCAAGCACTTCAAATATTTCATCACGCGCCATTTCATGCCATCTTTTGTGTTCATCCATACAGGTTCTCCATCCTTTTATCTAACCAATAAATATGATTTATCATCATTACGAATTGTTATATTATTTACCTATTTCCAATAATAATCGTTAACTGTCACTCTAAAGACCTATCACACCTTTTCAAAACGTTTCTAGAAGAGCTCTCTCTAGTAAAAAACTTCAATGTACTGTCATCTGTTTCTTTTATTGTAGTAAAACTTTCGAAGAGTCATTTGCTCTTTGTTTACCACAAGCTGCTACTCAATTTGTTTCCTTTTAATGCCGCTCTTAAGTCGCCTAAAGATGAAAATGTGATCCTCGACTGTTTGAACATTTCAGTCACCAAAAACTGTTCCCACATGCCTGGCGCTAATCATCCAAGGATGGTCCATGGGAACCGGTTTTTCTTCCTGTGTAACAGATTTTATCGGAACAAAAGCAGTTTTCCCATCCTGGATGCCAACCATCCCGCCAAACCGACCTTCGGCAACCAGGTCAGCAGCCCGAGTACCCAATTGTGTGGATAACACACGATCTCCAGCTGATGGTGCCCCTCCCCGTAATAAATAACCCAATATGGTAATCCGGCTTTCGATCCCTGTGTTATTCTCCAGGCGGTTGGCTAGCATTAGTGTTTCACCTGAATATTTCTTTTTCAGTTCGGCCTTATTGTCGATACCCTTCTCATCGCTTTTGCCTCGATGCATTTTCCGGTTAATTTTCATCGACCGCTCTAGAAATGTCATCAACTCCAAAGAATGGGCACCTTCAGCGACTGCAACAATGCTGAACATCTTGCCGGCCCTATTCCGCGCCTGGATTGCTTCCGTGATCTTATTGATATCGTATGGGATTTCAGGGATTAATACCA
>SL_3KL_010_SEDDRAFT_10003475_pt1 | contig 14282 bp, 9 predicted proteins | sample SodLakKL_010_SED_2_FD_10381 | JGI IMG/M metagenome (IMG submission 10381)
GAAACCAGATTATTTGGCTTTATCATTATCAAGAGAAACCGGGTATTTACAACAAAAGAGTTCAGAATTTTGGAGAAGTTCACCATTCAAGCCGGAACTATTTTGTACGAACTCTTCAAAAAGCTTTTCCAATCAAGCCCCAAATCATAATAATCTACTCACAATTGGAATTGATCAATCCCTGAACGATACTCTGTAAAAAACTGTGAAAACAGGATTATAGGATTTTTTTGACGTGAAATTCTCGAAGCTCTCATAATTAAATAGTATTATTACTTGTATTAAAAAACCTGAATATAAATAATGAACAGAGAATATGAGTACAAATAAAAATAAAATGAATAGTACGTCTGATAACGATACTGTCGGGACAGGAATTTCCAGAAGAAAAGCTCTCCGTAATCTTGCCACCGGAGCCGCTGCCTTTGCTGCTTCGCCGGCAATTTTCAGTTCCATGGCATCTGCAAAATCAGCCGATGATGCACGCAGGGATACAATTACACTTGCCCTGGTTGGCGGGGCACACATCCATGCTCCAAATTTTGCCAATCGAATGGCTGATGCCGATCATGTGGAAACCAAATACGTGTGGGACCCCAGCCGTGAAACCGCACAGGCACGCCAGGAAGTAACAGGCGGCGAAATTGTTGATGATGTTTCCACTATTTATGATGATCCCGATGTTGATGGAATCGTCATCTGCTCGCAAACCGATCTCCATGTAGATCTTGTACCCGGTGCCGCACGTGCAAGAAAGCATATGTTTATCGAAAAGCCGGTAGGGTTGAACGGCAGGGAAGCTTCACAAATAGCCGATATTGTTGAAGACAGCGGCGTGATTTTCCAGACCGGATATTTTATGAGAAGCAGCGGCGTAAACCAGAAAATTCGCTCACTCATTCAGGATGGATCGCTCGGTGAAATTACCAGGCTGAGGCTTAGTAATGTGCACAGCGGCGCGATCGGCGGATGGTTCGATACAGAATGGCGCTGGATGGCCGATGTGGAACGTGCCGGTGTAGGTGCTTTTGGTGATCTGGGGTCACACGTTTTTGACCTGCTGCTTTGGTTCATGGAAGGCGACAATCCTAAATCAAGCACCGGATACATTGATAAAGTTCTTGAGCGCTACCCAGGCTGTGATGAATACGGCGAAGGAATGGTGGTTTTTAATTCGGGAGCAGTTGCAACCGTAGCCGGCGGTTGGGTTGACCATGCCAACCCTAACCAGGTGGAGGTATCCGGGACAAAAGGACACCTTCGGGTAACAAATGGTCGTTTGTTTGCGCAAATTCCTGACATGGACATCAGCCAGTCTGATCAGTGGACGGATTTACCTGAAGACCATAAACACCCGATCGAGCTCTTCTTCGATGCAGTTAGCGGCCAGCGAAATCTACCGCTAATTACTGCCAACGAAGCAGCCAATGTAAACCGTCTTGTAACAGATATTTACAGAGCGAATGAATCATACAGCTGGCAGCGATTCAGACCGCGGCGAAAATAAGTCGTTTTTATAGTATTTAAGCTGATTGATAATTCCTGCCTGTTTCTAATCGATTCAGGCAGGTCTTTTTATAAATTCCATAAAAATCCCGTCTTCCACAGTCATAGACAGTAGGTTTTCCGCCGTCAAAATCTGTATTGATATCGGAGAAAAACTCCAAAAAAATTCAACACTATGTTTCAATTCTTACTTTCCCTGCTTCTTTTGATGCTTCCTTTCGATAATTCTCATCAGTTCAATGAACATTCCGATCCTGTTCAAATAGCCGTAGCCGGCCTTACACACGGCCACGTGCACTGGATTTTTGGACGGGATGATATTGGAGATATTGAAATAGTGGGAATTTACGAATCAAACGAAGAGGTATGGCAGCAATACCAGGAGTGGTACGATCTGGATGAAGCACTTTATTTTTCAGATTTGCATCAAATGCTCGATTCTGTCATGCCTGAAGCCGTAACAGCATTTGGTTCAACATACAGCCATCTTGCTGTGGTGGAGGCCGCTGCACCCCGTGGAATCCATATCATGGTGGAAAAGCCACTGGCCGTAAATATGGAGCATGCAACCCGCATGAAAGAGCTTGCCAATTTGCACGATGTGCATTTGATCACCAATTATGAAACCACATGGTATGCAAGCAATCACGAAGCAAAAAGGTTATTCGAAGAGTATGATGATTTTGGAAAAATCCGGAAGATGGTGATACATGACGGCCATCAGGGACCAAAAGAGATTGGTGTGGGTGATGAGTTCCTGGAATGGCTGATTGACCCCAAGCTGAACGGTGGCGGTGCTATCATGGATTTTGGGTGTTACGGGGCCAACCTGATGACCTGGCTAATGGACGGGCAGAAACCACTTACCGTTACTGCTGTTACCCAAACACACAAACCGCATATTTACGAAAATGTAGATGATGAGGCTACCATTATCCTCACCTATCCAGGTGCGCAGGGAATTATCCAGGCATCGTGGAACTGGCCATATAATCGAAAAGATATGCATGTATATGGTGAAAGTGGATTTGTTTATGCGGATGATGACGTAAACATCAGAGTTATGAAGGATCATCGTCAGCCCATTGAAGAACGTACACTGGAGCCGACTGAATATCCGTATGACGATCCTTTCAGTTATTTTGCGGCTGTGGTTCGCGGTGAGATTATCGTAGAGGATACTGACCTTTCATCCCTTACAAACAACATCACCGTGATGAAGATCCTGGATGCCGCAAGAAAATCTGCTGAAACAGGAAAAACCATTAATCTTTCTGAAATGGAATTTTGAAATATATAGAGTAATTCAACCTCCAGATGAACCGGTATAATATTCAGGGTGTATCTTAAGTTTTGCGCAAATTTTGAGCAAATTATATTTTAAATTTCTAAATTATATCTCATATTTGCTCAAAATCTTTAGATGTTGAAGGAAGTCATGAAGGTTACTCTACAAAAAATTTCAGAGGAAACCGGCTTTTCAGTTTCCACTGTCTCGCGAGCCATCCGGGGAAAGGGAAGAATCTCACCGGAAAACAGGGAAAAAATAATTGAGACTGCACAAAAACTCGGGTATTTTCAGCCGGAACCCTACCGCCAGAGATACCAAAATAAAACCACTTCCGTAGCTTTGATTACCAGATTCAGAACCGGAGAGTTTTACTCCTCATTCTTCACGGGATTTCTCGAAGCTGCAGAAAAAAAAGATCTCAACATCAGCCTTTTCAGTGTTCAGGCGTCATTAAAAAAAGTCAACAATCTGATTCGTGAAATTAGAAATTTGGGATATTCCTCTGCGGTGCTTTTTATCCCGCAACTTAAAGAGGATCAGTACCGGCAGATCCTGAAGGCCAAGCCCAAAGATTTCCCCATCCTCTCCTGTTCAAACATCGACAATACCGTATTGGATACCATTACTTTTGATGCATACCAGGGTGCGATGCTGGTGAGCAGGCATTTTCATGAACAGGGTTTCAGAAAACTGGGAATCATTGAAGGGCCTTATGAAATGCCGGAAGCCCGCTTCAGAACTAATGGTTTTATGGATTTCATCAAGCAAAACAACGACACTTTCTGTGTTTGGGAATGTAAGGGTGATTATACTTTGGAATCAGGAATTAAGGCTTTCCAAAACTATCATCAGTTTGAAAACAAGCCTGAAGCCATCTTTGCGGCTAATGATGCAATGGCTCTCGGATTTATTGAATCTGCCCGAAAAGCCGGTTATTCAATACCCGATGATATTGCCATCGCCGGATATGATGACTTGCCGTTCTGTGAATACCATTTTCCACAAATAACTTCTGTTCATACCGATTATCAATTGCTTGCAGAACGAACTCTTGATGACCTTCTTTCCCGGCTCGGAAATCCTGATCAGCACCAGGGAATTGTAACTCTTGTACCGGTATCCCTGAAAGTAAGAAACTCTTCGGCCCGATAGCACACTGCAATTTTTTATATGAGCAATCTTTTGCTCATTAAAAGTAAATATTTGGTCAAATTTATTTTAATATTTGTACCGATTAGATATTTTAGAGTAAGTAAGCTGTTCACATCCGCTTAACAGGTAAAACAAATTAGTTATGATCTGGCAGTCTTTTAAATTTCTTCTCTCCTTTCTGTTGGTGGTTTGTTTTTACACCCAGTCCGTTTCAGCCCAGGACGGTTATGAAATGTGGCTCAGATATGATCTGATTCAAGACGCCGAGTTGCTCTCAGAATACAGGAATCAGCTTCGTCATCTGAAAATGAGCTCCGACTCCCCCACTATGAAAGCTGCCAAGAAAGAAATACAGGCAGGGATAAACGGACTTTTAGAACAGGAACTTTCCATAATTGAAAATATCCGAACTGAAAGCATTGTCGCCGGCACTCCTGAAAATTCATCCTATATCTCAAACCTGAAATGGAATGACCAACTTGCAGCGGTTGGTGATGAAGGTTATCTCATCAAGAATGCTGAAATCAATGGCCAATCCGTTATCGTAATTGCTGCGAACACGGACATTGGTGTATTATATGGCGCTTTTGATTTCCTAAGACAAATTCAAACCCATAAAAACCTGAGCAATCTTTCGGTTGAAAGTGCTCCAAAAATTGAGCACCGGGTTGTAAACCACTGGGATAATCTCAATCGAATAGTTGAACGCGGTTATGCAGGATTATCACTCTGGGATTGGGGAACACTGCCCCATTACCTCAGCACGCGCTATACCGATTATGCGCGATTCAATTCCTCTCTCGGTATCAATGGAGCTGCCATAAATAATGTAAATGCCAATCCATTAATTTTAACGCCACAGTTTCTGGAAAAAGTAACTGCTTTAGCTGATGTCTTCCGGCCATACGGCATCAAGATGTATCTGTCTGTAAGTTTTAATTCACCGATTGTTATTGGCGGCCTGGATACCGCAGATCCTCTCGATCCCGATGTTCAGCAGTTTTGGAATGACAAGGCGGATGAAATTTATGAACTGATCCCCGATTTTGGCGGATTTCTGGTGAAAGCTGACTCCGAGGGGCAGCCCGGTCCACACGGATATGGCCGCGACCATGCACAGGGAGCCAATATGCTGGCTACTGCACTTGAACCACATGGCGGTATCGTATTTTGGAGGGCATTTGTTTACGATCCGTCTCAGGAAGACCGTTTCAGGGAAGCGTATGATGAATTTGTGCCGCTTGATGGGCAATTTATGGATAATGTGATTGTTCAGGTGAAAAACGGGCCGATTGATTTTCAGCCGCGCGAACCGTTCTCCCCCCTGTTTGGAGCGATGGAAAACACAAATACCATGCTCGAACTCCAGGTAACCCAGGAATATTTCGGGTTCAACCTGCATCTTGCCTATCAGGGCCCACTCTTTACCGAGGCACTTCAGGCAGATACCTACGCGAAAAGTGAAGGATCAACCGTGGCAAAAGTTATCGATGGTTCCGTTTTTGATTACTCCCGAACAGGTATCGCTGGAGTCATTAATCCCGGAACCGACCGCAACTGGACCGGCCACCCGTTTGTGCAATCAAGCTGGTACGCTTTCGGCCGTTTGGCATGGGATCACTCCCTCACTGCTGAAGAAATCGCCGATGAATGGATCCGAATGACATTCACAAACGATGAGGCATTTTTAAACCCGGTGAAAGAGATCATGATGATCTCGCGTGAAGCCGGTGTAAACTACAGATCACCTTTGGGACTGACGCACCTGTATGCCCAGGGCCATCATTACGGACCTGCTCCCTGGACAGCCGACCTGCCCCGGGCAGACTGGACAGCTGTCTATTATCACAGGGCAAGTGAGGAGGGCATCGGGTTCGACCGAACCGAAACCGGATCGAATGCTCTGGAACAGTACCACGAACCGGTTGCCGAACAGTTCAGAAACCTTGACAAAATTGATGACGATTACCTGCTCTGGTTTCATCATGTAAGCTGGAATCACGAAATGAATTCAGGGCGGACACTCTGGTACGAAATGGTTCACAAATATTACAAAGGAGTTGAACAGGTTCGCTGGATGCGCGAACAGTGGAATTCAATTGAAGGCCTTATCGGAGAAAAGCAGTTTGAACAGGTACGTGCACTGCTTGAAATTCAGGAGCGCGATGCGATTCACTGGCGCAATGCCTGTCTGCTTTATTTCCAAACATTTTCAGGTAAACCCATACCGGAAAAATACGAACGGCCCGAGCACGACCTCGAATATTATATTGAACTGGAACGGATCAAATATGTACCCGATCCGTGGTATAACTAAATGCGACTCAAATCATTATATCGAACTCTGCGAGGACCTGGCGGACTCTCACAGGTTCTCTATTGTCAAATATTTAAACACTAACTTTGTAAGCACAATTAATTGCTTAACAACTGATTAAAAGGATTAATTAAAAAGAATGTCAATAAATACGGATATCAACGAAATTGTAACTGCGGCATATAAAAACCCTGATCTGCCCATCGAAGAACGCCTTGATGATTTAATGTCAAAAATGACACTTGAAGAGAAAGCAGCTCAAATGGTGGGCATTTGGAATGAAAAAGCGGACACTCTCCTCGACGAGGATGGGAAGTTCGATATTGAAAAAGCACGTAAATCATTTGCCCATGGCCACGGACTTGGGCAAATAGGTCGCCCCAATGAGGTCGTCAATGGAAAACCGGCTCGGGAAATCGCAGAGCTGACCAATCAGATCCAAAGATTTTTTCTGGAAGAATCAAGATTGGGCATACCGGTTATTTTTCACGAGGAGTGCCTTCATGGGCTTGCCGCAACCAACGCAACCAGTTTCCCGCAGCCAATTGCGCTTGCCGGTACCTTCAACCCAGAAATGGTAGAAGAAGTCTATTCAGTGGCAGCACTCGAGGCGAGAGTCAGGGGCGGACACCAGGCGCTGACACCCGTGGCAGATATTGCCCGTGATCCTCGCTGGGGACGTGTGGAAGAGACCTTTGGTGAAGACCCTCATCTTGTTGGCCGAATGGCTACCTCCGCTGTGAAGGGATTCCAGGGAGATGCTGAGTTTAAAAACCAATCCAAAGTTCTGGCTACGCTGAAGCACTTTGTAGCTCATGGCGATCCTGAAGGTGGTATGAACTGTGCACCCGTAAATATTTCGATGCGCGAACTTCGGGAAGTACATCTTGCTCCGTTCAAAGAGGCTATTTATGAAGGTAACGCCATCAGTATCATGGCTTCCTACAACGAAATTGACGGAGTTCCCTCCCACGCAAACCGCTGGCTGCTTCAGGATGTATTGCGCGATGAATGGGGATTCAGGGGATTTGTTGTATCCGATTATTACGCTTTATGGGAACTTGCTTTCCGCCCCGACACTCACGGCCACCATATTGCGCAGGATGTAAAGGAAGCCGCACGCCTCGCTGCTGAAGCCGGTGTGAACATTGAACTGCCCGAACCAAACGCTTACAAACATCTCGTTGATCTTGTGAATGAGGGCAAACTTCAGGAATCAAGGCTTGATGAACTGGTTGAGCCCATGCTTTACTGGAAATTCCGGCTCGGTTTGTTTGATGATCCATTCGTTGATCCGGATAAAGCTGAGAAAATATCCGGTTCAGCAAATCACAGAAAAATAGCTAAAAAGGCTGCTCAGGAGGCTGTTACACTTTTAAAGAATAAAAATAAAATTCTGCCGCTAAACCCCGACAAGCTGAATAAAATTGCTGTGATTGGGCCCAATGCAAATCGCAGTCTGCTGGGAGGTTACAGCGGTAAACCTGTTTACGAAGTGAATTTCCTCGATGGAATCCGAAAATATACTGGGAATAACGCTGAAATTTTATATCACGAAGGGTGCAAAATAACGCTCGGCGGTTCATGGGAGCAGGATGAAGTTCAACTTTCAGATCCCGATGAAAATCTTGCTTTGATCGCCGAAGCGAAAAAAACGGCTGAACAGGCGGATGTGATCGTACTTGCCATCGGTGGAAACGATCAAACTTCACGGGAAGCGTGGGCACTCAATCACATGGGCGACCGAACCAGCCTGGAGATGGTGGGCCAGCAAAATGAACTGGTGCGTGCAATGAGTGAAACCGGCAAACCGGTGATCGCCTTTCTGTTTAATGGAAAACCTTTATCCGTCATTGAGCTCCATGAGCACGCTGATGCTATTCTGGAGTGCTGGTATATCGGACAGGAAACCGGTAACACCATTGCAGAAATTCTATTTGGTGACGTGAACCCAGGCGGAAAACTGCCCATCTCATTTCCAAAATCCGTGGGCCATATTCCCGCTTTTTATAACCACAAGCCATCCGCCCGACGAGGTTATCTGTTTGATGATGTTTCACCGCTCTACCCGTTTGGTTACGGTCTGAGCTACACCACATTCAACATTGGCAACATTCAGCTGGCTGATGAATCAATTCAAACAGACGGCTCTACAACCGTATCTGCAGAGATTACAAACACCGGAAATCGGGAGGGATCGGAGGTAGTTCAGCTCTATATCCGTGATAAGGTGAGTAGTGTTACCCGTCCTGTAAAAGAACTGAAAGGATTTAAAAAAGTGTGGCTGCAGCCGGGTGAAACCAAAGAAGAGAAAATCCCGATCACACCAAAGTCACTCGCTTTCTACGACATTAATATGGAATACCGGGTTGAACCGGGAGAATTTGAAATCATGGTTGGAACATCGTCCAGGGATTCCGATCTGCAAAAAACGATCTTAACGGTAACCGAATAACCTGAAACGGCAATGCCATCAACCATACAAACTTACATCAACAAACATGAGCAAGGAACTAACTGACATGTCACCTGCCGGGGACAGAGGCGACATCCAACTCGAGCGTCCGCGACTCTCCTTTAAAGAGAAAGTTGGGTTTAGTTTGGGCGATATGGCCTCGAACCTCTACTTCCAGACGTTTGTGCTATTTCTCCCCATTTTCTACACGGATGTTTTGGGAATACCAGCAGCCGCCATGGGTACAATGATGCTCGTTACAAGGATTTGGGATGCAGTTACCGATCCACTGATGGGAATGATCGCCGACCGCACACAATCACGCTGGGGAAAATTCCGACCTTACATACTTGGTTTTGCATTGCCACTCGCTGTTGCCGGCGTACTCACATTCACCGTACCTGACTTTACGATAACCGGCAAACTCGTCTACGCCTACGCCACCTACATGCTTATGATGATGCTCTACACGGCTGTTAACGTGCCCTATTCCGCACTGATGGGCGTAATCACCCCAAACTCGATGGAACGAACGGAGGTCTCTTCGTTCCGATTTGTGGCTGCTTTTGGCGGGCAGGTTATTGTGGGTGCAGCAACACTCGGCCTGGTTGAATATTTTGGAAACGGCAATGAAGCAATCGGATGGCAGATGACGATGGCGGCATACGGTGCCCTTGCAGTAGCTCTTCTGTTTGCTACATTCTATCTCACCAAAGAAAGGGTGAGTCCGGTTAAAGAGAAACGGAATAAAGTCAGCCACGACCTTAAAGATCTTTTCAAAAATAAAGCGTGGGTGCTGGTTGGAGCCGCTACCCTTTTTCAGCTCACATATATCGTAATGAGAGGTTCATCTACCACCTACTACTTTCGCTACTTTGTGGGAGATCAGCAGCTCGAACTTTTCGGATGGACCATCGACCTTACCTATGCCCTCTTTACTTCGTCGTTCATAACCGCAGGAACAATCGCCACACTTATTGGCGCAATTCTGACCAAGACATTCACCAAGCTGCTCGATAAAAAGTTTGTCTATTCCGGGTTTTTGATTTCCAGCGCTGCATTTTCATGCACCTTTTTCTTCCTTCAACCCGACAATGTTCTGCTAATGTACACCCTTAACGTAATGGTCTCCTTTTTCTTTGGATCGGTTTCCGTAATACAGTGGGCCATCTACACCGATGCCGCCGATTATGGAGAATGGAGGTTTGGCCGCCGTGCCACTGCGCTCATTATGGCAGCATCGCTGTTTGCGCTGAAGCTTGGTCTCACATTTGGCGGAGCCATCGTTGGCTGGATGCTAAATTTCCATGGATTTATACCTCTCGTTGAACAGAGCGAATCAGCCGTTACAGGAATTCGCCTGCTGATGAGCATTTATCCGGCCATTTTTGGATTTATCGGCGGAGCTATCATGCTTTTTTATCCGCTTACAGATACATTCATGGTAAGGATCGAAGAAGAGCTTGAAGCCCGGAACAAATCATGACAAACTTGAAATTCAATTTATACCTCAACCAAAATTAATTCATATGATACGCAACCTGATTCTATCCATCCCGCTTGTTTTAATGATTTCCTGCAACAATGCAGAAACTGATGTTCACGATGATTCACCTACGCTAAAGGAGGCTTTTGAAGGATCTTTTATGATCGGAACGGCATTGAACGAAGCCCATCTGTTCGGCGAAGACATGAAAGGCGTGGAACTGACCAAAGCCCAATTCAATGCAATAACACCCGAAAATGTGATGAAATGGGAGCTGATTCATCCTGAGCCGGGAGTCTATGATTTTGAAGCGCCTGACCGATTTGTGGATTTTGGTGAAGAAAACGGAATGTTCATGACCGGCCATACCCTGGTTTGGCACAGCCAAATTCCCGACTGGGTATTTGAGGATCAAGACGGTAACGACCTNAGCCGGGATGCCCTTCTTGAGCGAATGCGCGATCATATTCATACCGTGGTTGGCCGCTATGCCGGACGCATTCAAAGCTGGGATGTGGTTAATGAAGCGCTCAATGAGGATGGCAGTTACCGCGAAACCCGATGGTACGAGATAATTGGACAGGATTACCTGTTGAAGGCCTTTGAATATGCCCACGAAGCCGATCCTGATGCCAAGCTTTACTACAACGATTATTCACTTGAAAATCCCGAAAAACGCGCCGGAGCCGTCCGGCTTGTGGAATATCTGCAGGAAAACGAAACCCCTATACACGGAATTGGCACCCAGGGACATTTCAGCCTCGACTGGCCCACACTTGCCGAAGCAGAACAGACCGTTATCGATTTTGCCGCATTGGGGATCGATGTGATGGTCACTGAGCTGGACATTGATGTGCTCCCTCCTGCATTTGATTACATGGGAGCTGATGTAAATGTATCAGCAGAGCTTCGGGATGAGCTTAACCCATTTGAAGAAGGGCTGCCCGATTCTGTCCAGAAAGAGCTTACCGATCGTTATGCCGAACTGTTTGAAGTTTACATGAAGCATCGGGACAGCGTCTCAAGGGTCACATTTTGGGGTGTTTCCGATGGCGATTCCTGGAAAAATAACTGGCCTGTTCGTGGCCGTACCAATTACCCTCTTCTTTTCGACAGGGAGTGGCAGCCCAAACCGGCTTATCATGCCGTTATTGAAGTTGGGCTCAGTAATGTCAGTGAATAAACCGTATAATATTTGGACTGTGAAAAAATCCTGCTTAGAATTTTCTCAGATGCTATAACCACTCATTATGGGTAAAAATCGAGAAGATTTTCCGCGAAATCTTTACGAGTTCATCACTGAAGATGATGACAACGCGTGCGAGACAATACCGGAAACCGCCTGCAAAGAAGCACCCGGAAATTTCTTCTTAAATGCATTTAACGGTGCATGTACTAAACTTGCCGAACAGATTGCAAGTCCCGGCCTGGTACTTCCATGGCTGCTCTCAGCGATGGGTGCACCGGCATCTCTCAGTGGCTTTTTGGTTCCCCTGAATCGCGGAGGATCCCTCCTTCCACAACTTGCGATTTCCGGGAAAATCAGAAAATACAAAATAAGAAAGTGGTTCTGGGTCGGTGCAGGTGCTATGCAAGCTCTCGCTCTATTACTGATGGCGCTTACCGCCGTCTCGCTTACAGGTGTGATTGGTGGTGTTTTTGTACTTCTGCTTCTCACTATTTTCAGTTTCGCCAGCGGTGTGGGATCTGTCAGTTTTAAAGATGTTCTTGCCAAAACAATTCCAAAAGGTAAACGCGGAACGCTGCTCTCGATACGTGCAACAGTGGGCGGTATTCTGGCGCTTGGAGGCGGATATCTTATTTACCATTATGTCGGTGAAGATGAAGGAACCCGGATTTATGCATTGTTCCTGATATCCGCGGCAATCTTGTGGTTTTTGGCTGCAGTTCTCTTTTTCTACATAAAAGAAGAACCGGGCGCCACATCCGGATCACGCACGGCATTGAATGAAGCACGTAAAGGTTGGGGCCTTCTGAAAAAACAGCCGGCATTTCTCCGCTTTGTCATAGCCCGGTCACTACTCCTAAGCGTGATGCTTGTTATTCCTTTCTACTCGATTTTTGCGCGTGAAATAACCGGAACCGAAGTGAGCGGGCTCGGTTTATTTGTGATTGCAAACAGCCTGGCAATGGTATTGAGTAGCTATTTTTGGGGTCGATTTGCTGATCGTTCAAGCAGGCTGGTGATGGCTGCTGGCGGATTTGTGGGAGTGATTGGGGCGGTCGTTTCACTCACCTTCCTGTTCCTTCCTGAAGGCTGGCAAAATCCCTTTGCTTTCGCTTCTGTTTTCTTCATTGCCGGTTTTGCCCACGCAGGCATTCGGCTCGGACGCAAAACCTACCTTGTGGATGCGGCACCTGAAAAAGAACGCCCACTTTACGTGGCTGTCAGTAATACTCTTGTCGGTCTTGTAACAGTACTTTCTGCCGCACTCGGTTTCATTGCCGATCTGTTAGGCGTAGAATGGCTCATTGCCCTCTTTGGTTTACTTATGATCTTAGGAATAGTAACAGCCTTAACACTTCCCAAGTCTGAAAATATGGTCAAACAGACTTAATCTATTTTCAGAAAAGCAGCAGAATACGCTTGATTGTTTATCAAATTATTTGAGTCTTACGATCCGGCTAGTTTATTAATCATCCCTTTAAAAATAAATCCGTGTAATGGATAAACGGAGTACCAGTATAACCGTCCAGCAACACCCAGCGGCCTGAACGTAGCTGTTTGAATCAGCTCATCATCGGATATTTTAAATTCCAGCCACGCTTCGCCGGGCAGTTTCATCTCAGCAAACAGTAACAACCGCCCCTCTTCCCTGTTTGCATAAAGTACCCTCCAGAAATCCAGTGTATCGCCGGTGTTAATGGAGTTGAGATTGGTTCGCCCCCTGCGCAACCCGACACCCCCGGCTAACTTGTCTAAAAATCCCCTCAGTGCCCAAAGCCAGTTTGCATAGTACCATCCCGTATCGCCGCCGATGCGCCAAATTTTTTCTATGCATTCATCACGGCCATGAACCTTTCGTGTTCGCACATCCTTAAAACATCCGAATTCGGGAACTTTCACAAAATCAGATATTTTTACGTCAAAACCGCTGCTTACGTTTGCATCTTTCCAGCTCGATTCAATCTCGTTCGTCTCAATTCTCCGGAATGCTTTTTGAATGGCCTCCCGGTAACTTATGGGAGAAATATCCAAAATGTGGTTAATTCGGTCATCGCTGCAAACGACTTCCACACTCATGCTGTCAACCAGATTCCTTGCAAGTTTGTACGATGTGGATGTTACAAAATAGAGCCAGTAAGAAGAGAGGTTTGGCGTCATCACGGGAACTGTAAAAATGCTGCGTTTCAAATTCCTGGCTTTTGCATAACCGAGAAGCATCTCCTTGTAGGTAAGAATGTCGGTTCCGCCAATATCAAAAACTTCATCGTAGGTGTCTGGGTTTAACAACGATTTCGACAGAAAAGACATCACATCGGAAATACCAATCGGCTGGCATCTGGTTTTTAGCCATTTCGGGGCAATCATCACCGGCAGCTTTTCAACCAAATCCCTGATGATCTCAAAAGAGGCACTGCCGGAGCCGATAATAATGCCGGCCCGCAAAGCCGTAAAATGATAATCTCCCTCGCTTAAAATATCCTCAACATTCTTCCGGGATTCCAGGTGTTTGGACAGGCTCGATTCATTCACAATCCCGCCCAGGTAAATTACATGCTTAACATTCGTTTTGCTTACAGCCTCCCGAAAATTGATTGCCGATGTTTCTTCAAGTGATTTATAATCATCACCCGATGACATGGAGTGAACCAGGTAGTAGGCGCCATCAATCTCGTCAGGAATTTTTTCAAGAGATTGCCTGTCTAAAAGATCACCTTCGATAACCGTAATATGTTCCCTGAATGATTGCGGTGGATTGAATCTCTTTGCATCCCGAACAAGGCACACTACCTCATAACCATTATTGATCAATACTGATAAAAGCCGTTTACCGATATACCCCGTAGCGCCTGTTAGTAATATTTTCATCCTTTACTTCCAAATTTGAAG
>SL_3KL_010_SEDDRAFT_10003476_pt1 | contig 14279 bp, 9 predicted proteins | sample SodLakKL_010_SED_2_FD_10381 | JGI IMG/M metagenome (IMG submission 10381)
ATGTGGAATAACCGTGCTGAATACGATCCCGGCTACATTCAAAAAAATAAACAGATGTGGAAAAAATCAGCGTAATCCGCTTGATTTAGTCATAGTATTCGGGATGACAAGAGGTTGGATTGTTCCCGCGGCGGGCGCTACAAAACGTTATTCATGATGATCCTTTGATGCCCGCCGCTTCCTCGCCCACTTGTGTCATCCCGACTAAGTGAGCGCAGCGAATGCATGGAGGGATCTCCTGATTAGAGGCGAAACGATATTGACAAAATGTGTCCACACGACAGGACCAATTCAGGCTCATCTTTTGCATGCGCAGGAAAAACTCATATCAACCTCAAAAATCATTCGGCCTGTACTCACGGGGCGTTTTGTCGGCCAGGCGGTGAAAAGCAAAGTAGCCGAACCGGGTGGCTCCATACACCTCTGCCACCTCGCCGTCGTTGTCGATGGTAATGTTGCGGCGATTCAGCTCAAAGTAGGATGTTTGCATGGTATTTGGTGCCCTGAAGAGGTCGGGAGCCCACTGAACATACCGGGGATCTTCTCCCCTTCTTGTGTATAAAATCTCCAGCCTTCCGCTAAACCTCATTCGCTTCAGATGTTCTTCATCCGATTCACTCAGTAACCTGTGCGGACTTGTTCTAAATCTGTTTCTAATTGAGTACCCGTACGTTTCCCGGCGAAGATTAAAAACCACAAATCCGTCATCTTCGGTTCGGTTCTGCATCAGTGAGATAAGGAAATGGCGAAGTGATCCATAGAATGCTTTTTCCCGATTCTGCTCCCACATACGCGCCTGCTCTTCATTTTCGGGTGTCATTTCCGTAAACAAAGGTTCGCCGTCCCACCGTGTACGTGTGCCGGTATGGATGAATTCATCCAGGTAATACGTGATCCTGTATCCCAGCGCCCGGTTTTCAATTTGCAGCGGTGCCAGTGCTTCGGCTTCGAACCTCCCCCACCAGCGCCGCTCAAAACGGAGTACTTCCGGATTGAGGATTTTCACCGAGTCGGACAAACTCGATTCACCGATAAACAAGTGTGTGAACCTCTCCACATACCGTTCCCACCGTTCATCAAGGTTGCCGGCATAGATTTCGCCAAGCTCATAGATTACCGGCTTCAGCTCATGATCTTCAGTTAGCTGCCTGCCCGGCGGTACGGAGATAGTTTTGGATATGCGCGCGAAACCGATACTCGAAACAACCAGCCTGTATGACCCGGATGAGACGTTTCTGAGGTGATAACGGCCGGCGGAGTTGGTGACAGCACCCATTTGTGTTCCGGAGAGAAATACGTGCACTCCAAGCAGGGGCTCACCGGTCTCGGCATGTACAACCCTTCCCTGGATATCGGATCGCTGTAAATCTGTGGCATAGAGCCAATCAACGTGCGGTAATGAAACCAGCACACATATCAAACCGACTATGAATATGCCTCGCATGGATGCTCCCTGTCACAGCTGAATGGATTACTACATCCATAAGTTAAATGGGATTTTGAATATTTCAAGCTAATGAGGTGAAAAAAGGGAGATTTTTACAAGTATAGCCGGCCTAAGAAAGGAAGAGCTGCCATGAAGTAATCAAATTGCTCAACTATGCGGTACAGTAAATCAGTAAACTGAAAAATGAACTCGTTGATGAATATCCTGCCGATTTTTATCTGTTCGACAGACTTCGGTGAAAATCATTCAGTTTGTTTATAAGCACTTCGTGCAGTGGCTCGCCCGGAACCTGATTTTCGGCAAGCAAAAAAGTTTCCATGTCCGGTTTCAGAAGCCCGTACTTGAAATCGTGATCAAGAAAGTAATTATTCCTGAACTGTTCGCTCCATAATACCAGAACACCGCCGCCAGAGGCCGGCATTGTGATGGCAAAGAGGGCTCTTTCGTCGTCATCCTTAAGTGGGTGAATGGAAACCGGTTTTCTAAACGATGTGCCCCTGTCACCGCTTCCTGCAAGAAACAGTTTGGCATTGTTACGGCGTGTCCACAATCCGCTTGCAAATCTGTTGTCGGTCCAGGAAACATACACCTCATCGCCCGATACCATCAGATTGATTGGAGCCAGTGTCGCGTTACTGCTCAGCCTTTTTGGTCTATGGCAGGCTTCCCCGGCCTTAAAATCGAACCTGCAGTACCATAGGTCGCGTCTATTACCGGGACGAGCGAAATTAGCTTCTCTCCGGTCGGTCCAGACAATGTGAAAGTCACCTTTCTGATCCACCCTCGCAACAAAATGAAAACTGCGATAGGGAAGTTTTGCCCTAGAGATGAGGATTGGTTCACCGAAAGTAAAAGAGCCCCGGCCACCCGCAAGCTGTGCCGGTCTGCCCGAATCGACGGACATCCGTTGTCGAAAAGATTGCCCTCCGGTTGAAGGATTCGGGCCGTTAAATACCAGCGGTCTGGCAAAAATACCATTCCTGTCGCGATAAAGCGCCCATGGCCCTTTCTCGGTGACTAAAACGTTTAAATACAGGGGACGAATAGGTACTGAGGGTGGTTGGTTTACCGCTCCGCTAACGGGCTCCACTTCGCCGGTCCGGAATGAGGTGACTCTGCGGCCATTTTCGTCCACAACAAAAACAACATGATGCACAGTTGAACCTTCGCTGCCGGTTGATGGATGATCCATTACTGAAACTTCGGATGGCGCAGTGCGCACAGCCTTTGAAAAGAAATAGAATACGTGTCCATTCCAGGCAACACGCTGTACCTCCGCTGAAATATTATTGAGATGTTCAGAAAATATAAATTCCGTATCGCCACCTTTTCCGCCAGAAATGCCGGGCCTGCGGATCTGATCACGGGTTTCTGATAGAGTACCGTGCCCGATTGAAAATCCTGCCTGCCCAATTCCTGAGTTAGTGCCTTGTATAACACGCCCCATGTCACTAGACCATATATCCGTGGCAATGCCCGCTTCCGATTCAAGACGCCGGACCATCTTAACAGACTGAGGCTGCAATCGCAGAGAAGACTGGTGCAGATCCCCGGATTCAGGTGCAGGTAGTTCAACGTTTGGCACCAATACCCTTTCAGGTACGTCCACACCCCTGAACACCATGCAGCCCGCTGCAAGCAGAAACAGGGCTGCTGCCACCGCAAACTTCCATTGCATTGCCATGCTCATAAACCTATGTAGAACTGATTTGCCATTATAGACAGGAGATCTTTAAAGTGTCGCTGTTACAAGAATTGCCGCAATGACGATATTCGAACCCGTGGTTGTCTCTTTCGGATTTATTTCAGACACGCGTAGTAAGCCGGTGATTGCGTGCCAATTGCAGTTATTTTGGTTTATTTGAAGTCGATGGCTATGGCTGCAGGAGTGATGAGTTCCTTAGAGTGTAGTGACAGGCAGTACATATTTCTCAAATTCTATCAAATATTCAGCCCGCATCAGGAAAACATCAATACGCTTGCCATGGTTATCCAGAAGAGAATAAACCGGTAAAATATGATCCCCATCAAGGTGATTAAAAAAATGATTGCGATAGATTTCAGAAAGGATACAATTCCGTGCTCCTCATACATGCGGCGCTGAGTAACAAAAGAGAATACCAGGTAGAAGAGAAATGCGCCAAGCTCTACCATAATCTGCCAAATATCATAATTCACATGCGACTGAAAAAGAAGAATTACCGCAGATAAAAGCAGATTAAACGCCAAAAAAAAGATCAGCACATATCCTCCGTAGTACAGCCCCATGGTAATATGATGATATACAAGACTCGACTTTCTGTAATTGACGATGTAGAGAACCACGGCAATCAGGAGAGCGAAAATAATGATCAGTGTATTGGATACGGCAAATACACGATCATTGTAGAGCTGTGCAAACTCTTCCGTTTCGTACCCACCGGATTCAATTAGGCTCAATGCTCTGTCGCTGATCAGATCACTGTAGAATTGGTTTTGCATTTGAGTATTGAACGAGGTCACAAACGTATCAAACCCTAATCCATATTGATACAGAACAGAGAGAGACAAAAAATAAACCAGGTTAATGATCAAAAACATCTTAACCGGAGAAATGTATCGTGCCTGTTTTTTATCGAGCCAGTTACGGGTATAAATTCCGGGATTGATGTAATCGCGAAGTGTATGTGCCAGCCTCGAATCTGTACCCCAAATAATTTCCCCAACGTCCCTCAGGATTGATTTCATGGAAAAATCAATTCTGCTCTTCTGGCCGCATTCAGGGCAGTATTTCAGCTGCCTTTTTGAGCCGCAATTGGGGCAGGTTTGGTATTCTGAAGGGCTGGTTGTCAACCGAGTTTCATTTTTTCAGATTTATGATTTTCCGGCTTCATCACTCAAAGCGTTGAAATGTGGATAATTATGAGATTTTTAGCAAACCAGTATTCTTAACAATACATGTAATTCAGCGATCGCGACACAGAATATTGAAAACCTGTGATAAATACATTTATCTCTCAATGACATCTACTATCGCATTCATTTTTTCTGTATCCTTCACCCGAAACCAAACTTAAGAGAAAAGCCATCTTATTGGAAATCATCGTACTTCCGTGATCCGAACTCTAACCACAATATTTTTATTTGCCATCGCTGTTGGATCGTATCTGGCCTTCGCTACCATCAAACCGGAACCATTTGCTCTGGAGCCCGAACCTGAAGCCGAAGAGTGGGTGATGGATGATGCCCTGGCTTCGTACCTGGACGAATTTGCATTTAACTTTGAAGAAGGAATGAATAACCTGGACATTCCTGGGGGATCGGTTGTGATTGTGAAGGATGGCCGTGTCGTGTTTCAACAAGGGTTCGGCGTAAAAGAGAGAGGAAAGTCGGAGTTGGTAGATGAACACACCAAATTCAGGCTGGGCAGCGTGTCGAAAGGATTTGCCTCGATTTTGGCCGGAGTGATGGCGGAAGAAGGAGTTGTGGAGTGGGATCACCCGGTATCCCGCTACTTGCTCGATTTCAGGCTCCACGATCCGGAACAGACCAACCGGATTCAGGTAAGACACCTGCTGTCTCATTCCACAGGTCTGCCGCGCCATGCTTATACCAATCTGGTGGAAGACGGGCTGCCCATGAGCCGGATCATCCCACGCTTTGAGCGGGTTCCACTGATTGCTACTGAGGGTCTTCAGCATTCCTACCAAAATGCAGCATATTCGGTGATTGAAAGCATTTTGGAATTTCAGACCAGCGCAGATTTTAATACGCTCCTCCACGAAAAGCTCTTTGATCCTTTGGGAATGGAGTATGCATCGGCAGATCATACCAGCATATTGAATTCAGAGAACAGGGCCACACCTCACCTGTTCCATTCACGTACTCGGGGACGCGTATCGGTTCCCATTTCCAGGAAATACTACAATGCGGTTTCGTCCGGGGGCATTAATGCATCCGCGTCCGACATGGGCAGGTGGCTGCTGCTGTTAACCGGCCACTATCCCGAGATCATTTCGGAGGAAACACTTTCAGAAATTTTTGAACCCGTGGTAACCATACGTAACAGGCGATTCAGCCGGCACTGGGACGGAGTGAATCAGTCGCACTATGCAATGGGCTGGCGGGTGCTTGACAATCATGGCCAGAAAGTCGTGTATCACGGGGGGTACGTAAACGGGTTCCGCAGCGAAATTGCCTTTTCGCCAGAGGATGGAATTGGAATCTGCATTCTCGTCAATACCAATACAAACTACCCGCTTACTGTAATTCCGGACTTTTTCAACAACTTCAGGCAAGTACCCGGGATGTTATTTTAGTGAGATGTCATGTACCTCAGGACCGATTTTGGCTTGAGACCCTTTCTACGGCCCGACTTCTTCAATTCTTAGGTTTAAACCGTCTTTAAAAATTTTATTCAATTTTGTTAGGCGCCCGGTGCCCCGGCTCGGTGCCCTTCTTTTGGTTTTCAGACTAATTGATGTTTAAAGCTCTCCGTGAGACCGATTCAACATCTTTTTGTGATCGGGGATGCTCTCATTGGCTCTCAATAATTTAATTGGTACTGAGAAGTGAATTTCTTAAAGTAATCCACACGGTACGTGGCTTCTTAACATTTTCGCTTCTTCTGATGCTGTCAAGATTTCTATTCATTATTACGCTGATCTCTGTCTTTTCCAGCACATTAAACGCTCAGGAGATAAACGATTTATCCGGGTATGCAACCTTCAAATCCAATTTCGAATCTCTCTATGTAGTGATTAATGAAGATTCAAACTCAGTACATAAGGTTTCCGTTGAAAAGCTCATAGAGCTGGATGCCGGTGAGTATTCTGTTACGATTATACCTGAATATGCTGCATCATTTAATACTGTTTTAAGAATAAAGCCGGATACCGTTAGTGTAGTTTCCGTTTACTTCAGCGGCATAATTTACGATCAGAATCCCTATTTCAAACTATTGCAAGCAAATTCTATCAATGAATATCTGGAACAGGAGAAGGCGTATCAGTTTCTTGACGGCATGTTTTTTCTGAATGAGTACACCCTTGATGAATTTCATGGCCGTCAATTCGAACAGCAGGATGATTTCAATAATACGTATGTAAAGATTAGCAGTAACGTCGACTCCCTGTTTTTGCAGGTAGGCAGGTACCTTGGCGAAACGTACCATATTGCCAATCATGATTCCGTAGCTATCAGGCCGGGTACCAGAAGAGTTATACTGGGCCACCCCTCTTCGTATGACCAATCATTTTTACTAACTATTGAAGAGGGGGAAACCTATCAGGTTGAACACAGCTTCCAATTAACGAAACCTTCTGTTTACAGTTTCGAGAATAACATTGCTGTGGGCAAGTACTATAATTCAAACCTGATTGTAATCAGCGATGAAGACTCAGACATCTATATAAACGGAAAGTATGTTGGGCTTGGAGCCGCTCAAACCAATGTAAGAACCGGGCCTTACAGAGTAACAGTACATAACCCCTACATTGGAGAGCGCACCTTTACCGGCACCATTGCAAATATTCCGGGAGAGCCGGCAACGGTGGTTAATGCTTATACCAAGCCGACGAAATACATGTCCAGATTTTTGACTCCATTTCCAGGGGCAAGTCAGCTGTATAAAAAGCAAACGTTGAAAGGCTATCTTTTATCAGCCGGATTTATCTTGCAGAGCGGACTTACCCTTTACACAAACCATAATTACAGGCAAGAGTTAAGAGAGTTCAATGCGTTAAGAGAAAGATACCTTGTTTCAACCAATGAACAGGCGGTGTTTGATCTTGGCAATCAGCTGGAGCAAATGCAGCCGAGAATCAATCAGCTAAATGACAGGCGTAAGATTATGATTGGAATAACAACGCTGATTTATGCTTTCAATATTTATGATGCGCTTTTTACCAGGCCAAATTCAGGTTACAGATCCGATTTAAATCTGAACCTCTATTTAGAACCCGGCGTATTCAGAGAGAGCTACTACTCATCATTCACAGTATCCTATGGGTTTTAAGGTTGCATCTGTTTGTTTATTATCAAAAGTGGGATGAGAAAACCTAAGTAAGATTGCCTTTTTATCTGAAGATAGAACTGGATTCTGCATTTGAAAATTTTACTGACTACCTCACCCTTGATAAGATAATACTGGCCGTTTTGTCTGACTGCAATAACGACCCTTCAAGATAAAGTGTGTCATCCGTTAGTTTGTAGGTTCCATCAAAAAAGTTTTCCGGTCCGTCAGTTCGACGAAGGAAGATGGATATCTCTTTGCTGTCAATATCAAAATCAAATCCATACTGACGCCTGAACTCCGGGAACCTGAACATGGCAGAATGAGTGGCTATCGTTTCAAAGTATATTCTGTTGGGAACTTCATCGTGCTCGCTGTCTGAATGCCATTCGGCAACATCCCAAACTCCTTCAAACGGAGACGTTGGCGTCTCATTCATTTTTGAGAATATGAGAATCAGAACGGGCACGGCTATGATTGCCGACTTGCCAATAAATGAGAGAAACCTGCCTTTACCGGGTTGCACTTCGCTTTCATCAGCAGTTTTTCGGTCTCTCCAGAAAAAGTTTACCAGTTCGTTGAAATGAAATAAGAGAATGACGAAAAGGCTGATAAATATCAGTATTGACATCAGCAAGGCACCATCAGTTATTCCATAAACAACATTCATCAGTACAATGTTGGTCATAACCGGCAGCAGCATAACTGTACCTAAAAGAGCCGTTCGCCTGAACAGCAAAAGTATGGCTCCTCCAATTTGAACTGATGCAAGCACATACCCATAAAACATGGAATAATTGAAATAGTACCAGGTTAAATGAAATCCTGTTTGCTGGCTCATCGGCAGGTCTGCTATCCATTCACTTACGCCAAACTGAGTACCCAAAATTTTGGATACACCATACATCATCAACATAAAAGCGGGAAAGAATCTGGCTAAACCATACGTGATCTCTTTTATTTTCATATCACTCTAAATCCTCTTTATATCAAATTAAATCATAGGTTTAGTCAGGTATATTAACCTTCAAGTACGTCAACATTTTACTCTACAACGGTTACGTAACAAACCCCAACAAAGGTTCACAGAAACGTAAAAGCTTCGGATTATTTCCAAGAACCCCCTCAAATCCAATGCGCTAAGAAAACCCAAAATGGTATGCGATATTCTCGTTAGGTCAGCTATCATTTTTAATCAATTTGCGACTACTTCCCCACCCCGATCTCATCGGTATTTTACTGTCAGCCTGTTAATAAAGCGAGAAACCACATATTCCGCCCTCATATCGGTCACCGATGGTTTAATTTATCACCCAATTCATCCGATAAACGACTTACTGCGTAATAATTCCAATACTCATTGCTGAAACAAACCAGTGTATCAATGTCAGATACGACTCTTATGAAAACTGACCTGCTTCCAGAGGGACTAAGTGATCACGAAAAAAAGCGTCTTCTCGAACTCTATGAGTACGATATTCTGGATACCGACCCGGATGAGAACTACACCTCTCTGGCAGAACTGGCTGCGCGTATTTATGATATGCCCGTTGCACAGATCAACTTCATCGACAAGGACCGGCAGTGGAGCAAAGTGAGCCTGGGCGTGGAGATGGAAAACCTCCCGCTTGAGATGTCGTTCTGCAACAGAACTATCCAGCAGGATCAGTTTCTTCTTGCACCCAATGCCACTGAGGATGATCGTATCAACGACATCCCGTTTGTAAAAGACGACCCTAACGTGCGGTTCTATGCCGGTGTGGCGATTAAAGGTGAAAAGGGGTACAACATAGGCACCATGTGTATTGTGGACCTGAAGCCGCGGGATATTTCCGAAGAGGATCTGGAAACACTCCGTATTCTCGCATCCGAGGTGGAGGCGCGGCTCAACCTGCACCGCAGAAACCGTGAACTGAAGGAGAGCAACGAGAAACTATCCGAAACAGCCACGTTTCTGAACAACTCCACCGATCTCATGTTCCGGATCGACCCGAAAATCTACAAGATTATCGATATCAATCCGGAGGTGCGTGAGGTATTGGGGTACGACCGGGATGAGATTGCCGGAGTTCCGCTATCGAAGCTGGCACCGGGCAATCAGTTTCTGGAGCAGCTGAACAGCTGGGCCTGCATGGACTACAAAGGGATTTTCCGGTTTGAAAACTGCCTTAAGAAGAAAGTTGGTGAGAAGGTGTGGTTCCAGGTCCAGATCTCAGAGAAAAACGGGATGTGGTACGCCACCGCCAGAAACATCAACGAAAAAAAAGTGATTGAAGAGCTGCATAACGACACACTTAACATTCTAAAAAATGCGCAGAGAATTGCCAGCGTGGGTCACTGGGAGTGGCTTCCCAAAGAGAACAAACTGATCTGGTCTGATGAGCTCCATCAGATTTTGGGCACCGACCCGGACAACTTTGAGGTCACCATCGACTCCTTTCTCGAACTGGTTTATCCGGATGACCGCTACATTCTGGATCAGGCGATGCAGAGAATTATCGGCGGCGGTGATGTTGAGCCCTACGAGCATCGCTGTGTACTGCCCGATGGCTCCATCAAGCATGTAATGGAGCGGGGTGAAGTTACCAGAAATGAAAATGGAGAGCCCGTGCGCGTTTCGGGAATTCTGCAGGATGTAACCGCCAGCAAAGAGGCGGAAACCAAGCTGATGGAGAACCTGAAAGAGAAAGAGCTGATGCTTTCCGAGATTCATCACCGCGTAAAGAATGTGATTGCTATGATCTCCGGTATGCTTCAGCTGGAGCAGTTTAAATCAAACGATGTGGAAACGAGCATTCTCGATTCGATCATTTCGAGGGTGCAGTCGATGGCGCTGGTTCACGAGAATCTCTATCAGTGCGACTCCTTTTCTTACGTGCCGATCGGCGAGCTGCTGAAAGAGCTGGTAGAGATCGCCATGAACTCCGAGTACCACAAAGAGGTGCCGAATATTATTGTAGAAACGTCACCGGTCAGTATCAACATCAACCAGGCGATTCCTTTTGCGCTAACCGTGAATCATCTCATCTTCAACAGCCTCAGCAATTCCAGGGCATCGTCCGTAATATCAATCTCGGAATCGGGTGAAAGCGTGCAGCTGCAGGTGAAGAGCCAGGGGAACAGCAGTTTGAAATCACTGCGGCAGAACGGGAACGATGAGGATATGACGACACGCATCTTCCAGTCAATGATTCAGCAGCTGAAAGCTGAGTACCGTGTCGATTCAACAGGTACAGACGATATTTTGGAGATCCGTTTTGACAAATCAGACAACTTCGGTTCGAGCGCAGCCAATTTTTTTCATAACTGATGCGGGTGAACGATCCGTTTCAATTTTACGCGAAAAGCTTAACCTCTCCGCTGGAAATGAGCAAGTCATTGAACTGATTACCAACCAGTTGGCTTGGACGGCCAATACCATCGATGAGCTGTAAAAAACCCGCTGGCGGATTGAAATATTCTATCAGGAAATCAATCAGCTCTTGCATATCAAATCCTTCATTGGCACCAGCGAAAACGCTGTGATGATTCAATTGTGTACCGCACTGATTTCGATTCTTATCCAAAAGTCCTAAAAGACATGGGCAAACTATCGATGGTATCTGTCCAACCTTGTTGGATTTATCCGCTTTAATCTGTTTTTAAAATCGAGCTCAAGCGGTTGTTGGATCATCCCTATAATCAAGACCTAGGCCCGCCTGGAGAGCCTGTGCAGGGGGTTCTTTACTTAAAGTGAAAATAATGTGCCTTAGAAATATAGAAATGCCATATTTAAAGAGAACTCAAACCGTTTACGATACTTTTGTATCCCGGTCACTTCTCCGAAAATTTTTTTTAAAAATTTCTGTAAGGGATCAACGATTTTTGGATCATACATATATTGAACATATATTGCCGGCAATAAAACCTGTTCCTGCAATATAGTTCTTACAAGGGTGACATAGTGCTGACACTCCAGCCCTGTACCTTGGGTTAAACCTAAAATTCAATTCAACAATTACACAGTTATGGCAGCTTCAAACGACGACCGGAAAAAAGCGATAGATATTGCTATCGGGCAAATCGAAAAACAACATGGCAAGGGAACAGTAATGCGGCTGGGCGACCAGGCCGCCAACCAGGTTGCCACTATCTCCACCGGCTCCATTATGGTGGATTATGCACTGGGGGTAAACGGAATACCGCGGGGACGAATCACAGAAATTTACGGGCCGGAAGCGAGTGGTAAAACCACGCTTGCGCTTCAGATTATAGCGCAGGCACAGAAATCCGGGGGGTATGCCGCATTTATCGATGCGGAACACGCTTTCGATCCCAAATACGCCCGTGCACTCGGCATCAACACCGATGAACTGCTGGTTTCGCAGCCCGACAGCGGTGAGCAGGCGCTCGAAATCACCGAAACCCTGATCCGCTCGGGAGCCCTCGACGTAATCGTAATTGACTCGGTTGCAGCGCTTGTACCGCGGGCCGAGCTCGAGGGTGAAATGGGCGATTCGCACATGGGCCTTCAGGCAAGGCTGATGTCGCAAGCGCTGAGAAAAATCACCGGCGTGGTAAACAAAACGCGCACCTCCTGCGTGTTCATCAACCAGGTACGTGAAAAGATCGGCGTAATGTTTGGCAATCCAGAAACCACCACGGGCGGACGCGCACTCAAGTTTTACTCTTCCGTGCGGATCGACATTCGCAGAATAGGAGCCATCAAAAAAGGCGACGAAGTACTTGGCAACCGTACCAAGGTGAAGATTGTGAAAAACAAGGTTGCGCCTCCTTTCAAGGTGGTGGAGTTCAACATTCTGTACGGGAAGGGTATTTCACGAATTTCAGAAATCCTCGACCTCGCCGTGGAGTACGACATTATTGAGAAGCGCGGCAGCTGGTACAGGTACGATGGCGAACCGATTGGTCAGGGTACCGACGCGGCCATCCAGTTTTTGGAAGAGGATGAGGAGCTTACCAACAGCATTGAAAGTCTCGTTCGGGCTAAACTGATGCCGGAAGAAGCAGAGCCGGTGAAAGAAGAAAAAGAAACCGCCGAGGTTGAAGAATGACCCGGTGTGGTGAACCTGATTAACGTAAGTTCGATATAAGATTTTATTGATCCCGATGCTTCGGGACCCTTTTCCCACTAGGATCCCAGTGGGAGAAGGGGGCAATGGGGGATGAAAAGGGTTGAATTCATGACCAAATTATGAATATTTGAGCCAAATCAATGCTCAGTGGGTCATCCTCCTGCTCCCTTCGTTCGCTTCCCCCTTCAAAGGGGGACTTACCAACTACAGAGTTCTAACATTTTTTATCAAACTGAGATTAAAATAGTCATCAGATGAACACATCAGGAGCAGGAAAAGAGCCGTTTGTTATGAACGGCTCTTTTTGTATCAGGTTCAAGGATAACTTTATCAAAGCATCAGCTTCATGAGCAGTGACCATAACAAATCAATTGAACAGCGGCTGCCGCTGAAAATCACTTCCATTGCCGTTCAGAAGAAGAGAAAAGACCGCTATTCGCTCTACCATGAAAACGAATTCCTGATTGGCGTATCCGNCCCTGCCCTGCTGGAACACTCCATCCGGAAAGGATCCCTTCTTACTCNNCAAATCTGGAAATCAATTCAACAAAGTGAAGAAGTGCAGGGAGTGAGAGAAAGCATCCTCCGTTACCTTGGCAGGCGNGANCATTCGGCGGCCGAGTTACGCAGAAAAGTGGCTGGTAAAGNGTTNGATACAGACGTAATCGACCGGGTACTTTCGGAAATGCAGGAGAAAGGGTANATCGATGATATGGCCTTCGCTGAGAAATTCGCTGCCGACAAGGCCGAATTCAAACAGTGGGGCCCGAACAAAATCAAGTCTGCACTGTNTAAAAAAGGGGTAAAAGCTTCAACAGCTGAAAAAGTGNTNCAAAATCTGNCNGGAAATTTGGAGCATCATCAGATTTGTGTAGATTTACTCAGAAAGCGAAAACAACACTTTTTGAGGGAGCAAGACACCCTGAAGCGAAAACAAAAAATGTACCGGTACCTGACCGGAAAAGGCTATAACACAGGCTCCATTACCCGGGCCATTGATCAGATAAGCGGCGAGTTCAATGTTTAACAACATCACACTTGAAAAGATTGTACGNACNGGAGTATTTCTCCTGGCGCTCGGTGTGGTGCTGCTNATCCTNTTNAACTACATCAACCTGGTAGCCTACGCCATCATCGCCCTGCTCCTCACCTATCTGCTCGATCCCATTGTAAACCGTCTGCAGGTCGCCGGCATGAACCGGACCCTCTCCATATCGGTAACTCTTGCTACCGTAATTCTTGTAATCATTTGGATCTCTACCAGTGTTATCCCGATCATTGCCGGGCAGATGGCCGGGCTCACGCGCCAACTCAATATCGATACCCTGATATTTGTGGCTGATCAGATTGAGAGTCAGATCCGCGCAAACTTTGAATTTGTACCCGACGGCTACCTCCGCGAGAACATCGCCATGCTTGCAGAGAACTATTTTAACATGGATCGCTTTTCCGAAATACTGGGTGATCTTATTGGAATCTTCACAAACCTGTTTGCTGCCTTTCTCGTGATCCCCTTCGCCACATTCTTCTTTCTCAAAGACGGACACAAAATTCGGCGAGACCTCCTTCAGCTTGTACCCAATAAGTATTTTGAGACCATTTTAAGCCTCATCGACAAAATCGAAACCCGTTTGGGATACTACTTCAGAAGCGTAATAGTTCAGTGTACGCTGGTAGGAATCGTGTCGTGGATTGCACTTTCGGTTGCCGGGCTCAACAATGCCGCATCAGTAGGCATCACGATTGGCGTAGCCAATTCAATACC
>SL_3KL_010_SEDDRAFT_10003477_pt1 | contig 14278 bp, 5 predicted proteins | sample SodLakKL_010_SED_2_FD_10381 | JGI IMG/M metagenome (IMG submission 10381)
ATAGATTCTCTTTGTATAAAAGATATGGCAGGTTTGCTTTCGCCTGTGATGGCAAAAGAGCTGGTTTCAGCTCTAAAGAAAGAGTTAAAAATTCCAATTCAGGTTCACTGTCATTCTACCAGCGGAATGGCTTTTTCTGCTTATTTTGAGGCTGTTAAAGCGGGTGCGGGAGCAATTGACTGTGCTGTTTCTTCTTTGGCAGGATTTTCATCACAACCACCGGTTGAAACGATGATAGCAATGTTTAATGAAACAGAGTATAAAACAAATCTTGATATTGAAGCTATTAGAAAGGTTAATCAATATTATACCCAATTGAGCCCAAAAAGATGTAAAGGAAGAAGTTTTGAGCCGATTGTTGATTCAGAAATATTAAGTCATCAGATACCGGGCGGTATGATATCAAACTTTAGATCACAACTTGAGCAACAAGATTCAATAGAAAAACTTCCTGAAGCACTTGAAGAAGTTGTTAAAGTAAGGAAAGATCTTGGTTACCCTCCTCTTGTTACTCCAACAAGCCAAATAGTTGGAACTCAGGCGGTTATGAATGTTTTAACAGGCGAAAGATATAAAATGGTGCCTCAAGAAGTAAAAAATTATGTCAAGGGTATGTATGGTCGCCCCCCTTCACCCATTGACCCTAAAATTATAAAAAAAATACTTGGGAAAGAAAAACCTTTAGATCATAGACCGGCTGATGATATTAAACCAATATTGCCTAAAGCTACAAAAGGAATATCTAATCCGAAACTTGTTAAAAATGAAGAAGATATATTGTCATATTGTTTATTTCCGGAAGTAGCAATGGAGTTTTTCAAATGGAGAGAAACACCGGAAACGGACAGATTGGAAACACCCGCGGAAATTGAATGCAAAGAAATTGAAAAACTACATAGTACGGGGAAAGATGATGAAGAAATTAGAAAGCCATTATTAAATAATGAAGATTATGACGGAATTAATGAAATTATTGATAAAGCTGCAAAAATGCAACTAAATGAAATAATCATTAAAAAAGGAGATTTTAATTTGGCGTTAAAATCAAGCAATGGAAGTAACTCGGATATATCATCTTCTGTATCAAATTATCAAACTGAAGAGTTTTCATTTAAGCAAGGTAAGAAAGAACAAAAAACGGATAGGGTATCGGTAAAAGAAAAAGATATTAAGAAAAATACGGAAACTATAGATGCGGTTATGTCAGGAACATTTTATCGCTCTCCGGCAGTAGACAAACCTCCGTTTGCAGTTGAAGGCTCCGTAGTTAAGCAGGGAGATAAAATTTGTATTTTGGAAGCTATGAAGCTTTTTAATGAAATAGAATCGCCGTTTAAATGTAAAATAATTAAATTTTTAATTGATGATGGCGATAAAGTAACAAAGGGGCAACCTATTATGACTATTGAAAAAATTTAGATAATAAAAAGAATAATTAGCTAAATATTGAATATTATTTTATTAAAGTAAATTTGGGTTAATTATTCCTTTTTATTGCAGCCGGCAATAATTCATTTTTTACGATGGTTAAATTTGGCTCAATTTCTAATATCCTGTTGTAAGTTTCAATTTCTAATTTATAATCGCCGGTATATTCATAGCTTTTGGCGAGACTTGTAAGTGTGTTTAAATAAAGCCAGCGGTAGTTATTATGCATATTTTTTTCAAAAAGGCTTATAGCTTTTTTGTAGTATTTTACAGCATTTTCTTTGCTGCCACCAAAAGCGGAAGGTCTATAAAAGCTTGAATTACCCTTTTCCATCCAGGCAGTCGGATTGCTTGGATCGGCTTCAATAGCTTTTTCAATATAACTGTTGGCTTTATTGCCCAAAGTTATTGTGTTAAAAGGATTTAGGGAAATTCTAAAAGCGAAAAAAGTTCCTCTCATAGCATATGCTTTTGAAAGATAATTCCTGTAATTAAAAAGAACCTCTATTTCTTTTTCAGCTTTTTCTAAATGCTTCCTGGCAACATCATTATTCTTATTGCTCAAATTCATGGCAATAAAGCCATATCTTGCTAGTAAAAGATCATATAATACTGAAGGCGTTGAAAAAGAATCATAATACTGCTCAATATTTTTTATTGTTTTTTCCCATTCATCTGTTTGACCTGTTACAAAATTATAATATAATTGGTCTTGCATATTTTTCCTTTCATTAGCAATCAAAAAAAATGTTTTTGTGCTTAGTATTAAAAGAACTATTAACAAAAGATTTTTTTTACTTATGAGCATAATTGATATTTTGTTTAAACCGACTGGTAGTTTTATTTTTATTTAAATTGAGTGTAAAAATAAACAATTACTATTAAAAAAACATATAGTACCCCAAAAAGAATTAACAATAAAAATTATTTATTAAAAATATTTTTAAATATAAAAGAAAGTTTTGTTAACTTTGTGTGCTAATCTAATAGAGATATTTTGGTAATGTATTAAAAAAAATGCTTGAATTAATTGGAGTTTTAAGAGTTTAACATTCATTAATCATCTAATATTTTTTCGATATTAAAATTTTTATTAGTTAAAACAATTTAAAATTTTAAAAAAATGAGAACAAAAAACAAAAATTTGTACTTAATGAAGACTGCTTTTATGGTTATGACAGTAGTCTTTTTATTAACATCTGTTACGGCAGTTTGCTCAAGGGTGGTTGCACCCAATATCATGGTAAATGATGTAACTGCTAACATTTCAGCAAGCGCAAGCTCATTAGCTGTTGAGGGAGATAATGTATATGTGGTTTGGTCTGATGATAGATCAGGGGTGTCTAACATTTATTTCTCCAGATCAACAGATGAAGGAGAAACCTTCTCTACTGATGTATTATTATCAGGTGAAAATAGTGATAATGCTAATGTTTGGCCATCAATAGTAGCTGATGAGTCGGGTGGAGTTTATGTAGTATGGACAGGAGCTGACGGGCCATCCTTGGGCACTGGTGTGGGCGTAAATGTGTGGTTTGCAAAATCTGCAGATTATGGTGTTTCGTTTGACACGCCTATACAGGTGACAACAAATGATGGATCCGTTTTTCCAAGTATAGGAGTATATAATAATTATGTTCATGTTTTTTATGCTTCAGTAGTACCGGGTAAGGGAAAGGGTATGCCGTTAGCAAATTACTTGCTTTCTACTTCTTCGGATGGAGGCGATAATTTTCAATCTCCTATACAGGTAAATAATCAAATCCCTGTTGAGAATGTGTCAGGTAATAATAATACTTCCATAGACATAGATCCTTTAACGGGGTACATATACATGGTATGGATTGACGGAAGGAGAGTAGATGGAAATGATGATATTTATTTTGCAAAATCAACGGACAATGGTAGCTCTATAGACAATAATGTAAGAGTTAATGGGCTTGCCACAGTTTGGGCCGATTACAACAAGCCAAATCCTACTGTTTCGGTTGGATATAATGATACGGTATATGTTGCTTATCCCGTTTATAATGGCGATACCAGAATAATCCTTGCTAAATCAAATGATGGAGGTGATAGTTTTACAACTGAAGAATTGCTTGCTCATAATGATAATTATTGCAGTCAAAATGGTTATGATATCATGGCTCTTGCTGATGGTACAATAGGTGCTGTAATGATTACAGATTTTCATGGAGAAGGAGGGAATGTATGGTTTGTACAACCAAATTCACAACCTTTGATTTTAAATGATGTTGGTGCTGATTTTAAAGAGCCGAGTTTATTCTTAACAGATGACGGACATGCGCATGCCGTTTGGATTGATGATAGAAATACAAAAGGCAATGATTATAATTTATATTATGCAAGAACAAAAGATTTTGAAGTTGCTACGATTGATCCTGAATCGTTTCATTTTGATAATATGTACGAGTGGTATGGAGCAATTACCGGCGAAGGTATTGAAACAGAGGTAACCTGGAATGATACAGAAGACGTTGAACAAGTGTATATGGTAATTGATATAATTGAAAATGGAATACCGGAAGCAGAAATTATATACTTGGATTTTGAAATTTCCGAAGATGATGGTAATACTGCGAAACTTTTAATGTATTATTCAGAAGAAAAAGGGAATGACTTTTTTAAAAAGGGTTCAAGTTATACTATAAATGGGTATATAGGATTTAACGAAGGAGAAGAAGTTCCATTTTATTTTATCTTAGATAATCATGGTCATATAGCTGAGATTCATGTTTATGATAATGATTATCACCATAGCATTCATAATGCTGAAGTTTATGTGCAGGAGTTAGATGAAACTTTCTATACAGATGGTGATGGAGAAGCATTGATTTCTTTCCCTGAAACAGGGGATTATCATCTTGACATTTCTGCTCCGGGGTATGCTACACTTTATGGTTATCATATAGAAATTGTTGATGATGTTTTTGATCATATTTTTGATATTGGGCTTAGTCCGGAGTTTGTTCCATGCGATCCTTTTGCACTTCCTCACTTTGAAGATTTTGATCATCTTACACCAACAGAGCTTCCTAGTTGCTGGATGATGCTTGGGGAAGGACATTTTAATGTTACTACTGAAGATGAATTCAGTTACTCTTCGCCGAATAGTGTTAATATGTTTCACGATGAAGAGTCAACGGCTTTGTTAGTTTTACCTAATTTTGAAAAAGTTAATGTTTCAGATTTATTTATCGAATTCAAAGCATACTGGCATGGAGGTAATGATGTTCTAGAAGTAGGTGTTGTTACAGATATTAATGACATTCACTCTTTCGAGCTTGTTGAAGCTTTAGATATTTCAATATTTAAAATTACACAGTTCTTTGATTACTCTGTGTCTTTTGACAGTTACCATGGAGAACACGGGCATATTGCTTTTAGATATGGCTCTGATGATAGCTGGGGAGGGGTGTTCATAGATGATATACTTGTTGATGTAGATTATGATAAGTTTTTTGCAGGAGGTTCAGGAACAAGCACAGAACCATGGCAAATTGCAACAATAGAACATCTTGATAATGTTCGACATTTTACAGGGCATGGTCATTCTGATAAATATTTTATTCAAATAGATAATATTGATTTTGAAGATGGTGGTACTAAGGATGATGAAGGATGGGAACCAATTGGAGATCCCTGGGATCCTTTTACCGGTCATTATGACGGAAATGATAGTATTATTGAAAATTTGACTATAAACCGTCCTTCTGAAAGTTTTGTCGGATTATTTGGGTTTACTGAAGGGGCAACCATTGAGAATGTTGGTCTTATTAATGCAAGTGTTAGTGGTGGCACAAATGTTGGGATACTTATTGGACAGGCACGCGGAAGCTCAGTTATTTCTGATTGTTATAGTAGCGGTGAAGTAGTAAATAGTGGTGAAGATGTTGGTGGTTTAATTGGTGTTATTGATAATTCATATATTTATCAGAGTTATAGTAAGGCGGATGTTACTGCAAGCCACTATGTAGGAGGGTTAGTCGGGTTAAATGAAGAAGGTTCGATTGAAAATAGTTATAGTACGGGAAGTGTTTCAGGGTATGTGAGTATTGGAGGTTTAGTAGGAGAAAATGCCGGAACAATTATTGATAGTTATTCAACAGGATATGTTTCAGGAAGTAATGATGTTGGAGGTCTTGTAGGAATGGATGATTCAAAAGGAGTAACTAACAGCTTTTGGGATACTAATACATCAGGACAAGAAGAAAGCCAAGGAGGTGAAGGCAAATCAACCATTGAGATGGTTTCTGAAGCTACTTTTGGCGCATGGGATTTCACTGATGTGTGGGGAATTGAAGAAGGAGATTCTTATCCATACTTGCTATGGCAAGGGAATGCCGAAGACCATAACTATCCGCCTTCATATACATTAACACTTGAGGTTTATCCTGACGAAACAGCAGGAACAGTTGAGAATCTATCAGGCGATGGTCCATTTATTGCAGGAACTATGGTTGACCTTCTTGCTGAAGCAGAAGACGGATATGAATTCTTAAACTGGAGAAAAGATGGCTCGCAAATTAGTATTGAAGAATCATTTGAGTATCAAATGCCTGCTGAAAATGTTACTTTGACAGCTCATTTTATTGCTGAAGGAACAGATATTTTTGAGGTATCTATTGCTGTTGAACCTGACGGTGTTGGGTATACTGAAGGACAAGGCAGCTATGAAGAAGGAGACCCTGTTACTGTTAAAGCTTTTTCAGAAGACCCAAGTTTTGTTTTTGAAAACTGGATTGATGATGATACTTTAGATGAAGAAACGGATAACCCATACTTATTCACTATGCCTGATAATGATGTTAATCTTACTGCCAATTTCAGACCTGCAATAAGTGCAACAATTGACCCCGACAGCTGGAGTTTTCCAAGTTTCGATGACCTTGAACCTGTTGAAACAATTGTAACATGGAATGATGCAACTGAGGTAACGGCTGTTTATGTTCAGGTAAATGGTCATCAAGAACATTTTACTTATGATGTGGAACCTATAAACGAAGAAACGGCAACTCTTTATATTGGAGGAAAACCTGATGAGAAATTTGGGCATAAGTCAAAAGGAGAATTAGAGTTTGATGGCTTTGTTGAGTTTGATATTGGAGACCCTGCTCCTTTTACTTTAATTTTTACCGACCCTAAATGGGAGGTTGATATATGGGTTTATGATGAGGATACTAATGATGGTATTCCTTATGTTACAGTTCATGTTGTGGAAGAAGATGAAACGTATGTAACTGATCAATGGGGAGATGTGGAATTCTCCTTAAGAGAAGGAAATTACAATTTAAATATTTCACAATTCGGGTATATTCCTCTTGAGAATTATCCTATTACTGTTGAAGAGAATTTATTTGACGGAAATAAATTCGATATTCCTATGGAAAGGGATTATAATGCTTATGTTGAGGTAATAGACTCTGATCCTTATGAGGGAGAAATTGATGTTTCAATTAATACTGAGTTTATTACAATAACATTTGAAAGAGATATTCAAGAGGGTATTGTTGGATTCGGATTTGGAGAAATAACATTTATAGATGAACATTCCACAAATATTGGATTTAATGATATTTACATAACTGAGGGGAATGTATTAAATATTAATGTTTATGATCTGCTTGAATATGAAACAGAATATACTTTAACTATCCCTGAAGGTGCAGTTAGAGATGCTGAAATTGAGGATATTGTCATGGAAAATGATTTTGTTCTTACTTTTACAACTGAAGAAGAGGAGTTTTTCTCTATTGAAATGCTTGATGGAAATATTGACTTTGTTTACCATGAAGGCGATTATTTTGAGGTAGAGTTTTTTATTCCTGATTTGCCTTCGATACTTGAAGGAATGACATTTTCAGTTGATCAATATGTTATGATAGACGAGGAAACGTTTGTCCCGGAAACAGTAATCCCTGATATAAATGTAACTCCGATTAACGACAGAAGATTTCGCGTATTTGGAACAGTAGGAGATGTTACAAATCTTGGAGTAATCAGTTTTGATTTTTATATAGTAGATCCAACCGGAGAAGACCCCATAATGGTTCATAGTACTTCTCATTTTGATCCGGGTAGCGGTTCACTTTTTGGTATTGCTTTTGTTGGTGTTAATATTCCTGATGGTGACATTGTTGAAAGTCCTCGCTTAAGCGAATTTGATAACTTATATGATACTGAGCAATCAATTAGCTTTATTAAAGCAGGAGAAGGTATGATAACTTATGAGCCGGGATTAGATATTATGAGCAGATTTATGTATTTGCAAAATTTCCAAAGTTATGTGATAATTGAATCTGATGAAGAATATTATGCTGAAGTATATACTGATGCACTGAATTTCTTACATGACAGAAGTGCTTTAGTTACTTTGTATGATGTAGATTATGATTATTTCAAAATATATCATACTGATTTTCTAACACCGGCAAATTACGATTCAAATATTGATCCTACTGCAAATTCAACAGCTGAAAAATCTAATGGAACTCTAACTTTTGAAGTTGATGGGTTTAGCAGATATACCGTTTTACAAAACTTGTATGAGTTAGCTCTTGAAGTTGATCCTATTGGTGCAGGTACTGCTGAAAACTTAACCGGTGATGGTCCTTTTGCTGCAGGAACTCAGTTAGATTTACTTGCTACGGCAGAAAGCGGATGGCAGTTTGCAAACTGGGAAAAAGACGGTGCCAATATCTACGGCAACGAATCTTTCCTTTACACAATGCCTGCGGAAGATGTTACGCTTACTGCAATATTTGTTGATGAAACAACAGATCTTTATAGCGTTAGTATTGATATAGATCCTGAGGGAGCCGGATATACAACAGGGCAAGGAAATTATGAAGAAGGACAAAATGTATCTGTTGAAGCTTTTGAAAATGAAGGATATGTTTTTGTTAACTGGACTGATGATGGTATTTTAGATGAAACGGATAACCCATATTCTTTCTTGATGCCTGATGATGAGGTAAACTTAACAGCTAATTTCCGTGATTTTGAACATGCATCAATTGACCCCGACTATTTTGAGTATGATGATTTTGATGATGTAGAAGAAATTGAAACAGTTATTACTTGGTATGACGCTTCTGATGTCGAAGCTATATATGTATTTGTAGGGGAAGAAAGAGTGGATTTTACCTTCGATATTGAGGATATTGATGGAGAAACAGCTGAACTTACGATGTATCCTCCTTCTGAAAAATCAAATAGTGGTTTCTTGAAAGATGGAAGTTTTATTATAACGGGTTATATTGAGTTTGATGCAGGAGATGATTCAGAGTTTACTATTGAAATAATTAATCCAACATGGTACGTGAGTATCAGGGTACGTGACAGCGAAACAGATACGGGAATAGAAAATGCTGAAGTTTATATTCAGGAAACCGGTGAAACATTCTATACTGATATCAACGGACTCATTGATATATCATTGCCATCGGGAGACTATACTCTGGACATTACGGCTTTTGGGTATATTGCTGAAATGGATTATCCTATAACTGTTGAAGAAGTTTTTGATAATAATTTCTATATAGAATTAGATAAAGACCCGAATGTGTTTGTTGAAGTCATAGAAACAGACCCTGTACATGAAGAAACAAATGTTTCTATTACAACTAATATCAGCATAACTTTTGAAAGAAATATTATTGATATGGGATTTGGTGATATTACATTTGAGGATGAAGAATCTAATCCGCTGGGATATGAGGATATTTCAATTACAGATGGAAATGTACTATACATTGAGCTTAATCATCCTCTTGAATATGAAACGGAATATACTTTAACTATCCCTGATTATGCGGTTGCGGATGCTGAGTTAGATTTTATCATTATGGAAGAGGATTTGGTTTTGATATTTACTACTATGATTAATCCGTTTAATGATGCAACTTTATCTGATTTAACTGTTGATGGTACAACTGTTGAGGGCTTTGACCCTGCGGTACTTGATTATATTGTTGAGCTGCCTTATGGTACTACAGATATACCTGTTGTAGGAGCAACAGCTAATAGCGCAGAAGCAGATGTTGAAATAGAGCAAGCTTCAGAACTGCCGGGAACAGCTTCAGTTGAAGTTACTGCAGGAGATGATGTGACTCAGAACACCTATACTGTTGAATTTATAATAGCAGACCCAGAACCAAGTGATGATGCTACCCTTGCAGATTTGACTGTTGATGGTACAACTGTTGATGGTTTTGATCCTAATGTTCTTAGCTATTCAGTTGAGTTGCCTTATGGCACTACGGATATTCCTGTTGTTGGTGCAGAAGCTAATGATGATAACGCTTCAGTTGATATAACTCAAGCAACAGAAATACCAGGAACAGCAACCGTTTTAGTTACAGCAGAAGATGGGGAAACAGAAATTAATTATACAGTTGAATTCTCCATTGAAAGCGGGATAGAAGAATTTGATTCTTATATTACCCTCTTCCCAATACCTGCAAGAGACTTTTTAAAAGTTTCATCACATCAAATAATTGAAGCTGTTAAATTATATAATATCAGTGGACAATTATTGATTGATAAAACGGTTAATGATAATGATGTTGAACTTGATGTAAGCTATTTGAACTCAGGAGTGTATTTTATCCAAATACATACATTGAATGCGGTTGAAACAAAGAGAATACAGATTTTGCGTCATTAATTGTTTATTTTAATTAGATTTTTATCCCCGAATAATTTATTGAGTTATTCGGGGATATTTTTTTATTGCCGGATTTAAAATACCTGCAAAAGTTTATTCAACAATAATAATGTTATTATAAACATTGTTATTTATTATCTTTGCTCAAAAAATCCATAAAGGTGAGCAGAAAAAACAGATTAACAGGTCAAATTTTTGAAAAAATAAAAATTATAGATATTGGAGCAGAAGGGAAAGCTATAGCTAAAATAGAGGAGATGATCTTATTTATCCCTTTTGGAGCTCCCGGAGATGTTGTTGATGCCAGGATTGTAAAGCACAAGAAAAATTTTCTTGAGGGAAGAATTATTTCTTTTCATGAAAGATCAAATATAAGAACAGACCCATTTTGTGAACATTTCGGAATATGTGGAGGATGCAAGTGGCAGCATATTGATTATAAGGAACAAGTTAAATTTAAACAACAGCAGGTAATTGACAATTTTCAAAGAATAGGAAAGATTTCATATCAGTTTAAAACAGATCCGATAATTGAATCACCAAAAATTGAATTCTACAGAAACAAACTGGAGTTCTCTTTTTCAAACAAAAGGTGGTTGAGTGAAAATGAGATTTTACAAAATGAAAAGATTGAAGATCTCGAAGCGTTAGGTTTTCATGTTCCCGGATTTTTTGATAAAATTATCAATATAAATAAATGTTGGCTACAACAAGAACCTTCCAATGAAATACGCAATGCAATCAGAAGTTTTGTTATTAGCAAAGGATATAGTTTTTTTAATATTAGAGAAAAAGTTGGGTTTTTGCGGAATGTCATAATAAAAAATAATTTAGCAGGTGATTTTATGATAATTTTGATAGTATCTGAAAAAGATGAAAAAGCTATTTTTTCAATTTTAGATTATCTAAAAAAAAGTTTCCCGCAAATAAAATCCTTGTATTATATGATAAATGCAAAAAAGAATGACTCTATTGATTATTTACAACCTGTTTTATATAAAGGAGATCCTTATTTGAAAGAAGATATAGATAATTTGAGTTTTAAAATAGGACCTAAATCTTTTTTTCAAACAAATAGTCATCAGGCAAAAAATTTATATAAAATTGCCGCAGAATATGCAGATTTGGATGGAAGCCAGGTTGTTTATGACCTTTATACAGGTACTGGAACAATAGCAAATTATGTTGCAAGAAAATCAAAAAAAGTAATTGGAATTGAGTATATCGAAGATGCTGTGATAGATGCAAGGGAAAACTCTAAAGTCAATAATATTGATAATACTTTTTTTGTTTCAGGTGATATGGCTGAAGTTCTTAATGAAAAACTATTTGAAGAATACGGAAGACCGGATGTTGTAATAACAGACCCACCACGAGCAGGAATGCATTCAAAAGTAATTGAACAATTAAAGAAGTGCGGCACAAGAAAAATTGTTTATATAAGTTGTAACCCGGCAACACAAGCAAGGGATATTGATTTAATGTCTGATGTTTTTAAAGTTGTGTCAACAAACCCCGTTGATATGTTCCCTCATACTCAGCATGTGGAAAATGTTGCTTTACTTGAAAGGAAAGAAAATAACGAATAGTTTTTTAGTTGTCGTGAGTTTTATAATCAATAACTTTATACCTGTAGTCTATACCGCTAATGATTGAACCATCAACATCTTTTTTTAAATCAATATATTCCTTATATATTAGACCTATATTTTTTGCATATTTTTCGGTTTGATATTTTTCGCTTATTAATGTTTTTTCATCTTTTTGCAATACTGTGGCTACAGAATCAAAATTCAAATCATTTATTGAATAGGAGTGGTGCAGATCAGTTATAGTATATGTTTGCTCTTCTTTAAAATTATAGGCATTCCCATTCCATCTTTTGTTAATTCTTAAAGGGAAGGCTAATTTTATATATCTAATATTCTCTTCTACTTTTTCTGCACGTGAGGTTATTCGTCTTGCCATCCATACGTTTTTAATATCCCAGTCCTCATTTTCGTCATTGCGAATATATCTTTCAAGACGGATGGTTTCTTTTCCGGAATCATCTATAAATGTACTTTCGAAATATTCTTTTATTTGATAATAAAAAGTATCAACAGTACCTGTAAAATCATCATGAACTATAGAATCAACTTCATAAATAACAGAATGTCCAACGTTTACCGGAAAGTATTCATGATAAAGTTCTTCATCAACAGTTGTTTCGTCTTTTTGACATGCTAAAACAAACAGAGTTAATATAAATAAACTGTAAATTAATGATTTATAGTACTTGGTCATTTTTTGCTGATATTTAATACAAATTTAATTATTTTTTTTGTATTAAGATATTTATATATAAGTTGTTTTTAAGTTATACTACTTGTTTAATTATCCTCATAAGATTTCATATGTTCAAGTCTTTTTAAAATAGGAGGATGAGAATAATTAACAAAAACATAAGCCGGGTGTGGTCTTAAATTACTTAAATGGTTAACTGACAATTTCTTCAGTGCTTCTTGTAATGGTTTGGGGTCAAATTTTTCTGCAGCAAACCTATCAGCCTCATATTCATAATGCCTTGATAAAACATTGCCGGCTATTCCTAAAATAGTTGATATTGGCGAGTATAATAAGCCAAAAGCTAATATTCCAATATGAAAACTAGGATTTTCAACACCTAAAGCTGCTGACAAAACCGGGTTATCAATAAAAATTGACAGGATATAAAGCATTATTCCTGTATTTATTGTTGATAGTATTATTGATTTTAATGTATGTTTCTTTTTATAGTGACCGATTTCATGAGCAAGTATTCCAACTAGTTCATCGGTGCTATGATCATTAATTAAAGTGTCATAAAGTACTATCCTTTTTTTTGCTCCTAATCCGCTGAAATATGCATTGGCTTTTTTACTGCGCTTAGAACCATCTATCACATATATATTTTTTAATCGAAACCCCGCTTTTTCTGCAAATTTTTCTATTGCATTTCTCAACTCTCCTTCTTCAAGAGGTTTTTGTTTATTAAATAAAGGGACTATCAAAGTGGAATAAAACATTGACATAAAAATGGAGAATCCTGTAATGAAAGCCCATGCATATAGCCAAAATAATGACCCGGCAATTTCATAAAACCAAACAAAAGCTGCAAGTATCCCGCCTCCTATTATTAGCGAAAGCATGTACCCTTTTAGTTTGTCTGATATATATGTTTTAGGGGTTGTTTGGTTAAAGCCATATTTTTCTTCAATAACAAAAGTATGATATATATCAAAAGGTGTTCCAAGAATATCAGATAAAAACCCAATTATCCCAAAAAATAATATAGCCATTAATATGGCATGTTCAGTATATTGTCTTATCCATTCATCAAGAAAAGCAAAACCTTGAAAAAACAGTATCAGTAATATTGCTATAAAAGATAAAGAACTTGTAATCAAACCAAATTTCATGTTTTCTTTTGAGTAATTCTGTGATTTTCGATATTTGTCTTCATTATAAATTCCCTTAAGTTCTTCCGGTAATTTGTTGCTCCATCTTGTAGAATTAAGATAATCCATAACTCTGTCAAAAACAAAGTCAAAAACAATTATCAAAATAATAACATAAAAAAGGATTTGTTGAATTTCCATGAAGTTTTGATTTTTAATTAATTTGCAAAAAAATGGTTGTGTTATTTTAAAGAAAAATTAAAATCGTATTCAGTTTTTAATTCCTTTATAAAGTTAACGGGGTCAATTTTTGATTTTTTGGAATTCATCTCTACAGAATAATTGTCCACTTTATCCTTAAAGCAAAGCTTTAGCTTGGTTTTGCCTTTATGTTTATCCATAAGAGAATCTATTGTGTTAATAAAATTTTCATCTACATCGTTAACAGGCACATATAATAATAATTGTTCAATATATTTTTCAGCGACGTTGCTTAAAAGATCGACACTTTTAACCTTAACTTCTAGTGCTTCTGATTTAAACCTGTTCTGAATTCTTGCTTTTATAAAAAGAAAGCTGTAGTCATTTAAATAATTTTTATGTTTAAGGTAGTCTTCTGAGAATAAAAATAATCTAATCGAATCAGAATAATCTTCGATAAAAAATGCTCCGTATGGCTTATTATTTTTGGTTGTTTTATGTGCTGCAGAGGTTACTATTCCTGCAAAAGAAATTTCTTTTT
>SL_3KL_010_SEDDRAFT_10003478_pt1 | contig 14277 bp, 3 predicted proteins | sample SodLakKL_010_SED_2_FD_10381 | JGI IMG/M metagenome (IMG submission 10381)
GGCCCCTGGTGGAATGCTGGCGCGAGCCACATGAACCAGGCGATCCCGACCCGTTACCTGCGCTCGTTGGGTCTTGTGTGCCTCGTCGAGGAACATCGGCGACTGTCGTGTGCTTTCTGAACCGCCGCGGTATGGAACCGTATGCCCGGAGGTGTGGGAGGGCTGCCCCCGCGAGGGGGGCACCCTACCCGATCGTGACGCGGGTCGCCAATCACCACCGGTTTGACATTCACACAAAAACCCTAGTAGGGTTATTGCGCCAATTTGACCGCGCCTTAACCGGCTCGAAACGCCTGATCGATGTCACAATCGGGCCATGCACTTTCCCTGACAGCGGTTGTCGGGGAGAAGTTCCAGCCTTCGGTTCGCCGGGTTTCGTGTCGGCAGAAGTGCGGCCAAAAAAATGCAAAAACAATCGTAAGTACAACTGCCTGGGAGGGCACATGAAACAGGCGAGAAAATTTAACTTTTTACTAATATTGATAATGAGCTGGCTGCTCGCGGCCGCAAGTGTTGCGACTGCCGACGATCAGCTATTCGTTGAACCCGGTTTGCAAGACCGGATCAACTCGGGCGAGGAAATCGACCTGCTGGTTCGTTTCCGCGGCATGCCCGACCTCAGCCCTGCCTACCACATGGAGTGGGAAGAGCGTGGTCGCTGGGTGTTCGAGCAGCTCAGTGCTGCCGTCGAGCGTGAGCAATCGCGTCTCCAGGCCCGCTTCCATGAGCAGAAAATCAGCTACCAGTCGCTGCGCTTAGGCAACATGATGGTTGTCGAACAGGCCGGCGTACAGGCATTCAATGAGCTGCTTTCCGCACCGGAAGTTCAGGCCATCAATGCTTATCCTGATTTCCATGTTCAGCCTGATGAAAAGGCTCCCGGAGCAGAACCGCAGCAAGGCGATCCTGTTCTCAACCTCGAGCAGATCTTCGCCACGGATGCCTGGCAGGAATTTGGCGCCGAGGGCGAAGGCATTGTCATTGGTCTCAATGACTCCAGCCCGCGCCACACGCACAACCTGATGGTCGATCAGTACCGCGGCAACATCGGCGGGGGCGATTTCGACCACGATTACAACTGGTGGGATCCCAGTGGCGGCAACATGGAGCCTATCGCGGACTTCCACGGCACCCTGGTGCTGTCGATCATGGTCGGCGACGATGGGGACAGCCGCACCGGCGTGGCGCCGGGCGCCGAATGGATGGCCTGCCAGGGTTGTGAAGGCACCGGCTGTGCCGGCGTCATTCAGTGCCTTGACTGGTTCATCGCACCGACCGACGTCAACGGCAACAATCCCGACCCAGACCAGCGCGCCAATATCGTCAACAACTCCTGGGGCAGCTGTGAGCAAAGCTACAACGGCGGCCTCTAGGAGCCGATCTGGGATTCAATGTACGCCGCCGGCGTCATCCCGTACATCTCCAACGGTAACTCCTCCAACTGTGGTTACTCCTCGCCGCCCGGCCTGAACACGGTAGGCAACCCCGCCCGTGGCGGTCGTGTGATGGGCATTGGTTCCACCACGATTACCGGCGACCTGGGTAACTACGCTGCCCACTCCAACTGGGGTCCGACCGACAACGACAACCCCGGCCTGGAAGGCGGATCTTTCGATCACTTCGGTTATCCGGACCTCAAGCCCAACGTGGCGGCTCCGGGTCAGAATGTGCCGGGCGCCGGTTCGGGCTCCGATACCGCGACGACCGCCAGCACCGGTACCTCGTTCGCTTCTCCCCATGTCTCCGGTGCCGCCGCGGTCATGATGAGTGCCGCGCCCTGCCTGATCGGTGACCACGTCACCATCAACACCATCCTGCAGGAAACGGCAACCCACGTTCCGTATGACGGCGGTCCGGACGACGCCGACGTCGAACCGGGTGTGAATCATCCGAACTATGCCACCGGCTGGGGCGAGATCAATCTGCTCGCCGCCACGCAGGCGGCTGTCGAGTCCTGCGGCCCGCGCGGCACCGTGACCGGTGATGTCGTCGACTCGTCGACTGGCAGCCCGGTTGCCAGCGTTTCCATCGAAACCGAGGATGCCGAGGGCAACACCATCACCAGCTCCAGCGACGAGTTCGGCTTCTTCAGCCTGTCGCTGCCGGCCACCGAAGACGGGTTCACCTACGACATCGAGTTCACCCGCAACGGTTATGACCCCACCGTGATCACCGAACTGGAGATCGACGAAGGCGAGACCGTCAACCTCAATGTGCCAATGGATCCCGTCCCGGGTGAGGAAATCACCGGTGCGATCACCGACGCCAATTTCCCCGGCGACGGCGTGGAAGCCAGCGTTCTGGCCACTGATGACGAAGGCTTCACCTATGGCCCGGTCAGCAGCGACGACGTCACGGGTGACTACCTCATCGAACTGCCAGCCGGCCCCGAGTACACGCTGACCGTGTCGGCCGACGGTTACGAAACCGCCGAGCGCGACCTGGGTGAAGTGACCGGTCCGATGACCGAGGACTTCGAACTCAACGCCGGCATCATCGAACTGCCTGCCACGGCGGATCTGACCGTGCTGCGCGGCGATACCGGATCGACTTCGATCACCATCGAGAACACAGGTACGGCCGATGCAGAAATTACGCTGTCTCTGGACGGTGACGAGGGCGTGCCGCTGATCTTCGAAGATTTCGAGGGCGACTTCCCGCCGGAAGGCTGGAGTGTGACCAATGATGATTCGGACGGCTGCCCGTGGCAGCGCACGGACGAAATCCCAATGGACAATTTCGCTGGCGACGGCGAAGGTGCGGCCAACAACTCTGACGCATGCGGTTCGGGATCGTCGACGGATTCGTCGCTCTACACCCCGACCTTCAGTCTTGCTGGAGCCACGGAAGCCGAGTTGAGTTTCCTCGCCGCCTACAATCACCTCGGAAGTTCTTCTTTCGAAGTTGACATCACCACCGATGGCGGTAGCACCTGGAACAACGAACTGACCTGGACCGAAGATCAGAATCCGAATGGCCCGGGCGTCGAGGTCGACATCGACCTGTCCGCCTACCTGGGTGAAACTGATGTGCAGGTTCGCTTCCGCTACCAGGCCGGCTGGGATTGGTGGATCGTCATCGACGATGTCGCCGTTACCGTTGCCGGTGTCGGTGCCGGTTCGCCGTTCGCTGATGTCGAACCGCAGACCGTGACCGTTCCTGCGGATGGTTCCGTCGACGTGGATCTGATCGTCGATGCCAGTGACCTGGTCGCCGACACCTATGTCCTTGACCTGAACGTCATCGCCGGCAGTGCCTATGAAGTCGATCCGACGGAATTCACCATTACCGTCGAGCCGGTGCCGGAAATCGTATTGCCGGAACTGGTTGAAATGACGGTCGAGTTCCCGACGATGGGGACCGAGACCATCACGGTCGAGAACATTGGTGGTGCCGACGGCGAATTGACGCTTACCTTCCTGCCCGATCCGCTTATCGAGGACTTCGAAGGCGCTGACTTCCCGCCGGAAGGCTGGACCGTTATTGACGACAGCTCGCCGAGCTGCAGCTGGCAGGCGGTCACCAACGATGACATGCCGTTCAACTTCCCGGGACTGGTTCCGGGCAGCACGCAGGGTGCCGGGGTCAATACCGACGGTTGTGGCTCGGGTGTCTCCGTCGATACCTCGCTGATCTCCCCGGTTCTGAATCTGGGTTCGCCGGTGCCGGCGACAGTGGAATTCGACTTCGCCCAGAACGATTTCGATGGTGCAACGACAACCATCGAGGCGACCACCGACGGTGGCGACACCTGGGAAGTGCTGGAAAGCTTCAGCGGCCCGACCAATACCGATGGCGCCGAGCGTGAATCGGTCGACCTGGCTGCCGTTGCCGGCAACTCGTCCGTCCAGATCCGTTTCCGTCACGTGGCGGGATGGGACTGGTACGTCTACGTCGATAACGTCGAGATCGTCCTGCCGGCCACCGAGTGGGCCGAAGCCGATCCCGCTGTCTTCATGGTCGACGCCAATGACAGTGCCGAGACCGACGTTGTCGTTGACACCTCGCTGCTCGACGGACCGGGCACCTACTCGGCGACCATGTTCGGCCTGGTCGATTCGCCGATCGGTATTGCACCGAGCGAGCTGATCGTCACTGTCGTACCGGGCGCCGACCTGGCCGGTATTCAGGGCAACGTGATGACCCAGGGTTACTGCGACAGCAACCCGGACATCGCACCCGGTGCCGAGATCACCGTGACCGGTGAGACCGAGACCTGGACGACGTTTGCCGACGAAAACGGCAACTACATCGTCTACGTTGACGCCGACGAGGAGTTCGTCAATGTCACCGCCAGCGCGCCCAACCACCTTCCGTTTACGGAAGAGGATGTCGAACTGGTTCCGGCCGATGAAGTGACGGTCGATTTCGAGCTGCTGCTCGACGAGCCGTGCATCGATACCGCACCGGCAGAGTTCAGCTCGAGCATCGAGCCGAACGAAGTCGACACCCAGGTCCTGACCATCAGCAATGATGGTGCCGGCGAGCTGGAGTGGACCGTCGAGGCGACCCAGCCGACCGTGGTTCCGGCCCGCAGCAGCGGTGATTCCGGTGTCGCGACGGGCAGTGGCCAGGCCGACATCGGTCAGTCGCTCTCCGATCTGTTCGGTGACGAACTGCCCCGGGTCTCCGGCCTGTCGCCCTTCACCCTGATCGATTGCGAGGACGCACCCGGTCTGGTGATTGGTGACGACGGCGAGATCGACAACGGTTACAGCGGCAACCCTGCCGTGGCCGATACGGTGAGCGTGGTGCAGGGCTTCCAGGCTGACGGCGAGCGTCTGCTTGGCGTGGTCTGCATCAGCTTCCTGAGCCTTGGTCCGGATTCGGTGGACTACGAAATCGTCGTGTATGAAAGCGACGGTGGTGCTCCGGGTACCGAACTGGGTGCCGTCTCCGGCACGGCCAGCGGTCTGCCATCGGGCATTCCGGACGATATCGCCTGGTACACCCTGGACCTGAGCGAGCTCAACATCATGCTCGAGGACGGTGCCGAGGTCTTCATCGGTGCACGTTGGGCTGTCAGCGATCCGAACGTCTTCGTTGCCTCCGATGAGGAAGGCCCGGGTGGAAACACCGGCTTCTTCCGTGTCGACAGCAACGAGTGGGACGAGCTGGGTACGGCTGATGCCTTCCCGGACTACGCCTCGCTGTTCGTGCGTCCGCAGCTGCTCTCACCGACGGGCTGTGACTCGATCAACGACGTCCCGTGGCTGAGCTTCGATCCGGAGTCCGGCACCACGGCGTCGGGCGACAGCAGCGACGTTGACGTCATCATCGACAGCACGGGTCTGTTCCCGGGTGATTACGAAGCCACCGTCTGCGTGTTCAGCAACGACGCGATTGGCGGCACCCAGGCTGTTCCGGTCACGCTGACGGTGGAGGCTCCGGAGAGCTTCGCCACCATCACCGGCCAGGTCCAGAGCGCAGGCTACTGTGATGACAATCCGTTCCCGGCCGGCGGCGCCACCGTCGTGGTCGAGAGTCAGGAGAATACCTACACGGTGACTGCTGACGAGGACGGCAACTACATGGTGGCCCTCGATGCGAACGAGAGCCCGGTCGATATCACGGCTTCGGCCCCGCAGCATCTCGATGGCATGGAAGTCGACGTCACGCTGGAAGAAGGTGAAGAGGTCGTGGTCGACTTCGAGCTCACGCTCGAGGCCGGTTGCACCTCGGTCACGCCGGAAAGCTTCGACGTCACTCTTAACCTGGGCGACAGCACCACCGAGTTGCTGACCCTGATCAATGACGGTGCCGGTGACTCGTCCTTTGCGATCGGCTCCATCGAGTTCGTTCAGACCGTCGATGTCGAACTCGAAACTGCCGGTCACCCGGGTGCGGATCGTTCCGCGGATGCATCAACCCGTTCGGGCGAAATCGCCCCGATCGAGCCGCGTGTCCGCAACGTCACGCTGGCTGCTCCGCGCAGCGAGCTCAACGTCCTGGTGATCTCGCCGGATGAGGTCGCGCCGACCAACCTGTCCAGTGCGCTGGATGGATTCGCCGACATCAACGCGGATCTGTTTGCCGGTGACCTGGCCAGCTTCTCGGTCAGTGACCTGGACGGTTACGACGTGGCCGTGACGACCAACAACAATCGTTGGAGCGATGCCGGTGGTCAGATCACCGTGGGTGATGCCCTGGCCGACTTCGTCGATGCCGGCGGTGCCGTGGTCCTGCACAACTTCGCCTACGACTGGTTCGGCTTCGAGCTGGGCGGTCGTTACATGGATGAAGAGTACGGACCGTTCAACATGCCGAACGACGATGTCACCGGTACCGTGAGCATGGAGATCCTTGATCCCGATCATCCGATCTTCGAAGGTGTCACCGAGCTGTCCTCGGGCACGATCCGCGTGAATGTCACGCCACAGGCCGATGCCAACCTGATCGCCGAATGGAGTGACGGTGAAGCACTGATCGCGTACAACGACTACGCGGTCGGAATTGGTGCCATGTACAGTGACAATGGCGCCGATGCCTGGGACGGCGACCTGGACCTGATCGTCTACAACGCGGTTCGTTACATCGCCGGTGCCGGCGGTGAACCTGCGGAGTGGTTGAGCTTCGATCCGGAATCCGGTTCGGTCTCTGCCGGCGGCAGCACGGATGTCAACGTGACGTTCGATGCCGACGGTCTGGCGGCTGGCATGTACGAAGCCGACATCCTTGTCGAAGTCGACGAAGGTGCCGGTGAGTCCGCCTCCATGACCATTCCGGTGATGCTGGAAGTCCTCGGCATTGAAATTGACGAGATCTTCCAGGATCGTTTCGAAGCCGAGGAGTGATCCCGGAAAGCTTCCGATAACAACCAATAAAATGGAAGAAAAGGGCCGCCCACTGGGCGGCCCTTTTTTTGGTGGGCCATGAACTGGCGCTTTCATGGGCGGCTACCCATCCCGGGCGACAAGCGCCTGTACCCGATGATCCCGATATGACGGGGATCCGGAGCGCGATGTGCAATCAGTAATCGGATTGGTTAGGATGTCGGCTGACTGCGTCGCCACACGCTGCGATGCACCCCCATTCCGCAAAGCAGGGCAGACCGTTCCCTTGGCGAAATTCCACCCCAACAATACAAAAGAAGGCCAACCATGCAATCAGGCCCTGGCAAGCTCAAGTCTCGCAGCATCGTCATGCTGCTCACATTTCTTCTGGCATTCACGCTGGCCGTTGGCGCGACCGAGCCCAGACCTCAGTCGGCCAATCCGTCCTCGGATGCCTTTTCCCTGACCCTGGGGGGGCACTCGTTTGATCCGCTGGATCAGGCCGGTGAGGGTCTGTTCGCCGACTACCAGGCCAATCCGTCAGGGGACTTTCACCTGATTCAGTTCGAAGGCCCGATCCGCGATCACTGGTTCCAGGGCATGCGCGACCAGGGCATCGAAGTCGTGCAGTACATTCATCCCTACACCTACATCGTCTGGGCCGCCGAGTCGGAAATGGCTGCCGCGCGCAACATGAACGGCGTGCGCTGGAGCGGTCCCTTTCTGCCGGAGTTCCGCGTGATTCCCGAGCAGCGGGAGCTGGGCCGGGAACGTGAGCCCACCAACATTCTGGTCAGCCGGCATGCCGATCAGCGCGCGCTGCGGGCCGACCTGGATTCGATGGGCGTGGAGGTACTGCACAGCCAGCCCTACCTGGGTCATTTCACCCTGCTGGAAGCCCGCGCTGCCGCCGATCGTTACATGGATCTCGGTCGCATGGCGCCGGTGTATACCGTCCAGCGCGCCCAACCCATGGCGCCGCGCGGCGAGATGAGCAATCAGGCGATCGTCGACCTGGACTTCACCTCCAACCAGAACGTGGTCCCCGGCTACGACGACTGGCTCAGCGCCACCGGTTACGATGGCTCCGGCGTGACCGTCAGCATCATTGACGGCGGCATTCGCGAAAGCCACCAGGATCTCCAGGCCAACATGGAGGACTGCGTCTCGCAGGGGTCCCCGACCAGCTGTACCACGTCGAACGACAACCATGGCACCCACGTCGCCGGTGGCGTTGCCGGCAACGCCGCGAGCGGAACGACCGACAGCGACGGCTTTCTGCGCGGGCAGGGCGTTGCCCCTGGAGCCGGGCTGGTGCAGCAGCGTTACCAGTCCGGCGGGCTGAGTTACAACTTCGGCAGCAGCTGCGACGACCCGGACAATTACTGCACCACGCCGTCGGGCATGCTGGTGCTGTTCAAGGAAGCCGCGCTCAGTGGCGCGACCCACGCCAACAACTCCTGGGGCTCGACCGGTATCAAGATCGGCTACGATCTGGCCACTCAGCAGGTCGACGTCATGACCCGCGATGCCCGCCCCGAAGAGCCCGGCGCGCAGCCGGTGCTGCCGGTGTGGTCGATCATGAACGGCGGCGGCGATGTTTCCGGCGGCGCTTGCCCCGATGCTTCGCTGGGCGCACCCGACGAAGCCAAGAACCTGTTTGCCGTGGGCTCCACCGAGCTCATTCCCGGCAATTACGGAACCACCACCGTGCCGAACCCCTCCGACTTCTTCAATGTTTCGGCCAACTCAGCGCACGGTCCGGCCTGCGACGGCCGCGTCGGTGTGCATATCGTTGCACCGGGTTGCGGCACCGACGCCCCGACGGCCGGCAGTGACAGCAGCTATGGCGCCACCTGCGGCACCTCCATGGCGTCGCCGGTCGTCTCCGGCGCCCTGGCGGTATTCATCGAGTACTACCGCGACCAGTTTGGTGGTGCTACGCCAAGCCCGGCGCTGATGAAGGCGGCCATGATGGGTGTGGCGGCCAACATGCACGGCCAGGAGAATGCCGATGGCGGCCCCATCAGCGAAACGCCCTCGCGCTTTCAGGGCTATGGCCGGCTGGATCTGGATTCCGCGGTCAACCCCGACGGCAACGTCATGTACTTTGACCAGGAAACCGTATTCGACGCCACCGGTCAGGACTGGTCGCTGCCGCTGATCGCCGACGATCCCGACCAGCCGGTGCGCGTGATGATGGTCTACACCGACGCCTATGGCCACGGGCTTGGCGGCGATACGCCAGCGTGGGTCAATGACCTGGATCTCAGTGTTTCGGTCGGTGGTGACACCTACCTTGGCAACCAGATCGGACCGGACGGCTACTCCGTTGCCGGCGGCGAGGCCGACGGGCGCAACAACATGGAAGCGGTCTTCCTGCGTGCCGACCAGCACGGCGGCGATGCCTTCGATGTCACCGTGTTCGCCGCCAACATTGCCGCCGATGCAATCAATCCGCACGACCCGCAAGGCCCGGCGCAGGACTTTGCCCTGGTCTGCTACAACTGTGAGTTCGGCGATCCGACCTTCTCCATGGGCCTCGATCCCGACGCCATTGGCGCCTGCGTACCCGAAGGCGGCAGCGAGGAATATGCCGTCAACGTTGATGTCGGTGCCCTGGGTGATTACACCGGCACCGTGGCCCTGAGCGCTGCGGGCGAACCGGCCGGCGTGGGTACCGCTTTCGACCCGACCAGCGTGGCCGTGCCCGGCAGCTCGGAGCTGACGCTGACCATCGATGGCAGCGCGTCGGCCGGCTCGGGCAGCATCACGGTTTCCGGCGATGATGGCGACGACGTCATCGAGCGCGAGCTTGCGCTGGTCATCGATGAACCCCTGCTGCAGGGCCCCGCGCTCAATGCGCCGGGCGACGGAGCCACCGACACCACCCTGGAGCCGGAATTCGAGTGGGACGGCCTGTCCGACGTGGTCGAGTACCGCATCCAGGTGGCCACCGACGCCGGGTTCAGCGACCTGGTCCATGACGAAGTGGTCGAGGAGACCGGTTTCCTGGTCGATGACGAGCTTGACACCGGCACCGAGTACTTCTGGCGCGTGACCGGTATCAACCTGTGTGGCGACGGCGAGTGGAGCGATGTGTTCAGCTTTACCACGCGCCTGGAGCCGGAAGCCGGGTTCTCGGCCGACGCCTTCGCATTCGTTGTCGATGCCGATGAAGCCGCATCGGATGCACTGGTCATCTCCAACACCGGCACGGGCAACCTGACCTTCGATATCGACACCGACAGCCCGGGTGCCAAGGCCATGGGCCGCGGCTTCGAGGGCGATTTCCACCCCGACAACTGGGAGCTGGTCAATGATCCGGCCGGGGTCAACGGCTCGGTGGAGGTCGAGGATGGCCCACCGGCGGAGCTCTTCGTGACCGGCGGCGATGACGGTACCGGTGGCGATACCGACTTCCAGATCGAAATCCCGATGGACGGCACCATCACCTTCGACTGGGGTTACCAGTCCACTGACAGTGGCTGCTTCGATTCCGGTGGATACGCCATCAACGGCGCCTTCACCGAGCTGGCCTGCAACTCGGACGACGTCCCCTATTTCGACGAAACCGAGACGGTCGAGGTCAGCGCGGGTGATGTGTTCGCCTTCCGTGTCAATACCGACGATGGCCTGTTCGGGCCCGGTGTGCTCGGCGTGACCAACTTCGATTTTGCTCCGGCGGTGTGCGCGGACGACCTTGCGTCGGTGCCGTGGCTGACGGCCACGCCATCGAGTGGCTCGGTGCCCGAAGGCGACAGCGACACCGTGACGGTTTCGGTCGACAGCACCGGCCTGGCCAACGGCGACTACATCGGCTACCTGTGCGTGAGCACCAATGCCGAGAATGCGCCGACGGTACCGATGCCCGTGGAGTTGACGGTTGAAGGCGCAACCGAGCCGACCGAACCGGTTGCCGATGTCACTCCGGCTTCTTTCGAGTTCGTGGTATCCGAAGACGGGGCAGACAGCGATACGCTGTTCATTGCCAATATCGGCGGCGGGGAGCTGACCTGGGCGGTCGACACGGCCGAGCCGGAAGCCGTCGGCTACCGCTACGACCTGGTCGAGGGCGCCGAGGCCGACATTGCACTGCCGCAGGGCGCGAGCCGGGCTGCCGGAACCCAAGCGCCGGGCCAGGCCCCGGCGCGAGTGGCCGGCGGGCTTCAGCCCCATGCCATCGCCGGTGATTTCGATGAAGGCTTCGAGGATGTCGATCTGCTGCCCGGTGCCGGCTGGGTGCTGCAGAACAACAGCGATCCGCTCGGCGCAAGCGGCTGGTTCCAGGGCAACGACGAGGTGTTCGCGGCCCACGATGGTCCGGACGATGCCTACATTGCCGCGAACTTCGCCAATGTGGATGGCGCCGGCACCATCAGCAATTGGCTGCTCACCCCGGAGTTCGAGTTGCACGACGGTACCGAGATCAGGTTCTGGACCCGCGAGCCGGCGGAATCGGACTGGGCGGATCGTCTGCAGGTTCGCCTGAGCACCAGCGGTGCCAGTGATGATGTGGGCTCGAGCGCATCCGATGTGGGTGATTTCACCGAGCTGCTGCTCGAGATCAACGAGAGTCAGACCGTTGGCGCCTATCCGAATGCCTGGACCGAGTACACCATCACTCTGGGTGACAGCCATGACGGGCACACCGGGCGGGTGGCATTCCGCTACTTCGTCGAAGACGGGGGCGCGAGTGGCTCGGCCGGTGACTACATCGGCATCGACAGCTTCAGTGTCACCCAGCCCGAAGGGCCTTCGCCCGGCAGCTGTCAGGATCCGGCGACGATTGACTGGCTTGCCGCCACGCCCGATACCGGTTCGACCAGCGCGGGTGAATCCAGCGAGGTGGCAGTGATGGTAGACGCCGACGGTCTGGCCGAGGGCGAATACGGCGCCCTGTTGTGCGTGACCACCAATGACCCCGACAGCGCCTTGGTCGAGGTGCCGGTCAGCATGACCGTGCTCGATGGCGACCTGGGTCAAATCGCTGTCGATCCGGCCACCCTGAACTTCGGCGCGATTGCCCTCGGCGATGACAACACGTTGACCTTTACCGTCAGCAATGTCGCCGAGGCCGGCGCCTTGAGCCTCGAGCTTGGTGAGCTGGATCTGAGCGGTGATTCCGAGTTCGAGATCACCGGCGGCGATTGCGCAGTCGGCACCGAGCTCGAGCCCGGTGAGAGTTGCCCGGTGGAGGTGACGTTCGCTCCCAGCGATGTCGACAGTTTCAGTGCCGTGGTGACGGTGACAACGACCGACGGCGCCATGGAAATGGTCGGGCTCGCCGGCGAGGGCACGGAGCTGGCCGTCGACATTTTCCATGACCGTTTCGAGGCGCAGGACTGAGTCCCGGCTCGTTTCCCGGCAACATCAATAGCAATCAAGGAAAGAGAAGGGCCGCCCACTGGGCGGCCTTTTTTTTGCCCGGGAACTGGCTGTCGATGTCTTGACCGCTTTGTTCCTAGCAGGTAAGGTTAAACCGCTGACGTCTAACCTCAATATATGGTCGTCAGTAGATGTCGGGACCACTCGACCGAACCTCGCCTGGTTTTGGGAGTTATGGCGTCGTTCGGCTGGGTCGAGACCGGTTCGTCATTTCCAGTGAGAGGGCTAGTCCAATGAAATCATTTCGCCCCGTTCGGGGACTCTTGTTGTGTGCATTACTACTGGCCGCCTGCCAGATGGCGGTCGCTGCTTCCACGCAATTGATCAACCGCTCAGACGGGTCCACGCTGACTTTCGATCCGTTCGTGCTCGAGCAGGTCAAGACCAGTGGCGAGGTGACCTACCTGGTCACACTGGCCGAGCAGGCGGATCTCAGCGCCGCTTACGCCATAACCGATCGTGAGCAGCGTGGGCGATATGTCTACGACACCCTTCGCCAAGTGGCTGGCCGCTCACAGGCGAGCTTGCTCGATGACCTGGGCCGGCACGCGGACGTCAGCGAACTGATACCGCACTTCATCGTCAACGGTTTTCACGTTCGTTCCGGGCGTTCCACACTGGAACTGCTGATGGCCGATCACCGTGTCGCTTCCATTACCGGCGAAAGCAAGTCCTACATCCCGGAGCCTGAAGAGTGGCCCGACGAATCGCGCGCTGTCGAGTGGGGTGTCGCCATGGTGCGCGCGCCCGAAGTCTGGGATCTGGGGATTTTTGGCGACGGTGTGGTACTGGCAAGCATCGATACCGGTGTTCAGTACAATCATCCGGCCCTCGAGGCCATGTATCGCGGCACTGACACGGGAAGCCACGATTTCAACTTCTTCGACCCCTCCAACAGCTGCGGCGGAGCGGTCTGTGACAACAACGGCCATGGCACGCACGTGACCGGTTCCATGCTCGGGGATGACGGCGGTGCCAACCAGATTGGTGTAGCGCCGGGTGCGACCTGGATCGCGGCAAAGGGTTGCGAATCCAACAGTTGCTCGGATGCCAGCCTGCTGGCCTCGGCTGAATGGATGTTGGCACCCTGTGCATTTGGCGATGCACCGGGTGACGCCAGCTGTGACCCGGCCCAGCGGCCGCACGTGGTCAACAATTCCTGGGGTGGTGGTGGCGGAAACGCCTGGTACCAGGCGTCGGTCGACGCCTGGCGCGCGTCCGGCATCATCCCGGTGTTCTCGGCCGGCAATAGTGGCCCCGGCAGCGGCACCATCGGTTCGCCCAGCGACTACTGCAACGTCATGAGCATTGGTGGTACCAATTCCAGCGACGGCATGTATTCATCCAGCAGCCGGGGGCCTGGCGCCTTTTCCGAATGCACCGACAAGCCGGACATGAGCGCCCCCGGCCAGTCCGTTCGCTCAGCGGTTCCGACCAATTCCTATGCCACCTACAGCGGGACTTCCATGGCCTCGCCGCATGTGTCCGGGTGTATTGCACTGATGCTCGCGGCCGCGCCCATTCTGGAATACGACGATATCTACGACATCCTCATCAGCACGGCCGAAGACCTGGGGGATCCGGGATTCGACTATGACTATGGCCACGGCCGCATCGATTGTCTCGAAGCAGTCAACGAAGCCCTCGTGCTTGGTGGCGACCTGGGCACGATCGCCGGTGTGGTTACCGGTGACGGCGGCGCCGCGCTTGAAGGCGTGCAGATCGTTATCGACAACCCGTCGCCGCCGCCGGAAGACTTCTCCAGCACCACCGACGAGAATGGTGAGTACAGCCGCCTGGTGCCGGTCAACGATCCTTCGGAGGGCACCTACACCCTGACATTCAGCCGTTTCGGCTATGAAACCACCGTGGTCAGCGGTGTGGATGTGCTCGTCGATCAGACCACCACGATTGACCTACAGATGGACCTTGCCCCGAGTATCGAGATCAGCGGCAGCATTACCGACAGTGCCACCGGCTGGCCTCTCCATGCGCGCATCAGCATCGCCGGCGTCCCGGACAGTCCGGTTTACTCCGACCCGGTTGACGGCAGCTACTCCGTGACGCTGCCGGCCGGCGCGTTCTACGATTTCACCGTCGAGGTGCTCAGCGGCGG
>SL_3KL_010_SEDDRAFT_10003480_pt1 | contig 14273 bp, 10 predicted proteins | sample SodLakKL_010_SED_2_FD_10381 | JGI IMG/M metagenome (IMG submission 10381)
GTGCTGCCCGAATCAGCCCCGGTTATCGGCAAAAAGGTTGCCGAGTCCGGTTTTCCCAAGGGGATGCTGGTGGGTGCCATTGTGCGGGGGAAAGAAGTGATCATTCCCCATGGTGCCACGGTTTTCGAGGCCAATGACAGCCTGATCATTTTCGCTTTGCCCAACGTTTGTTCCCGAGCGGAAGATTTCTTCTGCCGGTCCATGGAAGAGCAGTGTTCTCCTTAGGGTCTGCAGGCCATTGACGTTGCCAAAAAGAAAACGCGGCCTTCCTTCTCGATAAATTGCACTTCATCTGCCGGGGTAATCACCCAGCTTCTGAGGAATGTGTTTGGGAATCGTGCCCTGGACTCATCGTCTTCATCCACAAAGCCCCCCAATCTGGCAGTCCTGCATTCGCATGGCAGGGCATAAAAATTTGCGTCCAAAATCGAGGACGCCATATTCCCGTAACAAATCTCCCCTAATCTGACTTAGAGCAGAAGCAAACTCAATTATCAAAACCCATGAAGGTGGAGAGGTCCCTCTCCAATTTTACTCTTTGCATCTGAATGGAACGGTTTTTTGCTGATTGCTGCAAAGGACAGTGAAATTTTGCATCCATGATCAGCTGCATTGATCGTTATCTGGTTCATGGTGGATTGCTACCCTTTGGCTGAGCGCTCAACCCATGCAAGCTGGTCAAGTTGTTTTGAACATTGGATCACTTAATTCCACGGGCAGTTCGTTATCCTAGGAACCGATCAGCTCAGGTTCCAGTCATAGAGGAAAGACAATGGCCGGTTCCGAGGATGAAAAAATCATCTGTTATGGCCCATGTCCCCATTGCGGTTGTGATGTGTTCTACCGTTACGGGAAAACGCGACATGGCAAGCAACGATACCAGTGTCTGCTCTGCGGTACCCAATTCATTCATGACCGGGAAAGAGCCTACATAAAAGACAGGCCCATTTGCCCCTCCTGTGCCATGAAGATGCATCTGTACAGGCGAGAGAAAAGAATCTTGAGATTTCGATGTGCCCGTTATCCTCTGTGCAGAACCTATTTGAAGCTTGCTGCCGAGGAATGGGGGTAGGAAAAAAGGCCATTTCCGAGAACTGCGAAAAGGCTCTGAGGCATCATTTTTTGACTTTCATCATGCCATGATAAAATGATAATCCACTGATAAATTTAACCTTCCTTCACATGGCAAATTTAGCGCTTGGTCCTCAATTCTTCAATTCTTTTGATGCCCTGATTCAAAAAACACAAGAAACTCAATCAAGAGCATCGTCCTGATCATCCACTGGCTTTCATAAACACAGTGATCTCGTAAAAAAAAATAGGTTATTAATGAAAGCATCAAATGACACTCTGGAAATTTTTTCTTAAATTACAGCGATAACCGTTGCTGTCTGGTTTTAATTCACCGCTGCTTTGCGCTGAGCCTTAATGCATCAATATTATTATAGAATACGTAAAATTCCTGACAGGAGGATGACCATGGCTCTTTTCAATAATGGCTGGAAGCTTGGCACGGGTGTTGCCGTCGGACTTGGTGCCATCGTTCTTGCGCCCACAATTTTGCCCATACTGGGCGCGGTTGCCAAGCCCTTCGTCAAGGCGGGCATCAAGAGCGGCATGATTCTCTATGGCAGAAGCCGGGAGATGATTGCCGAAGCAGCTGAAGTGATCGAAGATCTGGCAGCGGAGGCCAAGGCTGAACTCATCCAGACCGGTGAAGGGGGGCCTGCCTCCACTCCGCCTGCGAGCGAAGGGCCGTGATGGAGCTTCCGGAGGCCAATATTTGCCATCGGACTTCGGAGCGGATCCGTGTCAAAATTTCCTCGAAAAAAGGAGAAGCTCACTACTTTGATGCGGTGGTCAAAACTCTTTCAAAATCTCCCGGGATACTCCGCATCGAAGCCAATCCCTTGACTGGAAGCGTTCTGATCGTGTTGCAGGAAAAGGAGTTCGATCTGCGAGGCCTGGCACGCGCTAAGAAGCTCTTTGCACTCAAGGATTCCCCATGGCGGGCAAAACCCTTCTATGAGGCTTTTTCCCAGAGCATTCAACAATGCAACCTTCAGATGAAGGATTTTACAGGCGGCGGGCTGGATCTGACCGGCCTTGCCTTTCTCGTCCTCATCACCATCGGTATTTTCCAGTTGATGGAAGGAAACGTCATGGTTCCAGCCATCACCGCTTTTTGGTACGCCACAAGCCTGATCATGGAAGCTCGACTGCAACCCTCTGTCGCCGTCTGAACCGAGGCGGTTTTCTGCTCCTTGCCTCACACACCCCTCAATGAAGACCCCCCTTGTTCGAAGTCCAGCTTCAAATACCTGTAATCATTCTAATTTGCAGAGATTTGGATTTGCAAAGATTGAACGGAGTAGCCCACTGAGCTCATGAGCTGGATTGGAATTCTGATCCAAATAGAGAGATCCACAAAATGAGACAATACCATTACTGTTATGTGTCATTTGAGCGACATGGGTGTAAGTAATGGTTTTATCAGTGGACTCAAAAAGATCTTATTTTTAAACTACAAGTGAATGATTGCTCAAAGAAAAACAGTCCAAAAGCATGAAGAAACGAGAAGCTCCGATCTTTCAAACCATATCGTTCAGAAGTCCTACACGGCCAAATCTTCACTTTGTGTGCTTCTCAGTTCCGCTGGAAATATAAGAAGCTCAAGGACAAAAGCTTTTTATCATCTCTGTTAGCGGCGTCCTAAGCTCTCTTTATCCTATAAATATTCAAACACTTAAAAGGCCACTTAGCATTTTTTTTCTCTCTTTGGAACGCTGATGTTCCAAGGGAGCAAGAGCTTTTTGCAGGAGGAGGTCAGAGCATGTCGGCTCAAAAAACTTCGGGCGAGCAAAGCAGGGGAAGAGCGTCCCCTTCGAGGAAGCGCACTTCAAAAGGTGCCTCTGAAGCACCAGTAACTGTGAAAACACCAGGGGAGGAAAACGTCATGGAACAACAGGAAAAGGTTCAGCAAAGCAGGGTTGTGGAAGGAGTCCAGGACGCGGGACGCGGCATCAAGAACGGCATCATCGGCACCTTGAAGGCAACGGGTGAGATCGAGGCAGAGGCACTGAACCTTGTTCGAAACACTCTGGGAGACCTCATCAAGACCACCGGGGCCGTCGTGGGTGATGCCTTGAATGTTGCGCAAACAGTGGTCAAAGGAACAGCCTCGGCAGTGGAAGAGGTGAGCATCGGAGTTGTGGGAAGCACCACCAAGGTCGTCAAGGGGGTGGTGGGAGGCGCCAATGAAATTGGCAGTGAAGTGCTGAGCACGGCAAACCGAGCGGTCTCGGGTACTTTTCATTCCGTCGCCGCCATCGGTGGTGAAGCAGGGGGACTGGCCAGGAGGACGGCGAACGGAGCTGTGGTCACGGTCAAGGAAATTGCATCTAACCTGACCTCCGCGGTCAAAGACACTGCGGGAGGCGTCATAGGGGGAGCCGGAGAGCTGGCCGGCAGCACGGTCAAGACCACGCGTGATGTGCTCATGGTGACCGTGGGAGGAGCGAAAGAGACAGCAGGGGAAGTCATTGGCGGCGTCGGGGAGTTGGCTGGCGGCGCAGTCAAAGCAACCAGGGACGTTCTGGTGAGCAGCGTCAGTGGGGTGAAAGACGTTCTTTCCGAAGCACTTCCCAAATCACCAAAATAAAGAAGGTTTTCGCGACACAGCCCAATCAATTTTGGAAGCGAGGATGACGGATATGCAGGCAGCGGGGTTGGTCACACCGGTTCATACGGTTGTGAAAGGGAGAGCCAGGTTCAAGGTCCGAGGGCTTCATGGCTGCCTTCTCCTCAAAAACCATCTTTCGGCAATGCTTTCCCGGCATCGGATCATCACCGAATGCTCCGCCAGTCATGAAACGGGCAATGTGCTTGTTCTTTTCAACTCAGGAAATGATTTCAACCACGTGAAGGTGGTGATCGAATCCATCGTTCTCGACTACATGGAAACCGCTGCATCGGACAGAAAATCCACCAGCGGCCAGGAACTGGTGCGGCAGGAATTCTACGGGTCCAATGGTAATGCTTCCCTGGGCAGCGTGCCGCCCTGGATGGAAAAAGAAAGCTTCTCCAAAGTACCGAAGGCCCCTGGAGAGCAAGGGGAGGACCCTTGGCATTGCCTGAGCTCCACAGCGGTTGTCAACGCTCTCAATTCCTCGAGCACCAAAGGACTCGGCCATCTGGAAGCTCTCCAGCGTTTTGAGCATTTCGGCCCCAATTCGCTGCCCGAAACTTCCAGCCGATCAGGGTGGAGCATTTTCATCGACCAGTTCAAATCCCTGCCCGTTGCTCTTCTTGGGGCTGCAGCAGGGATTTCTATCATCACCGGCGGTCTTGCCGACGCACTGGCCATTGTGACCGTCGTGGGAATCAACGGTGTCATAGGATACGTGACGGAAAGTGAGGCGGAGAAAACCATCCATTCTCTAAAAGAGATGGTGAAGCCGATGGCGGATGTATTGAGGGAAGGGATGGTTTTGACCATAGCTGCGGAGCGAGTGGTGCCTGGAGATATTTTGGCATTGAGACCGGGTACTTATGTGGCTGCAGATGCCAGACTGATCGAAGCCAGCCACCTGAGCCTCGATGAATCCGTTTTGACCGGTGAGAGCATGCCTGTTGTGAAGGGTGTGAACGCATCCTTTTCACAAGGAACTCCTCTTGCGGACCGGACAAACATGGTCTACATGGGCACGCTGGTCACGGGAGGGCAGGGCCGCGCGGTGGTCGTGGCCACAGGCAGATACACGGAGGTCGGCAAGCTTCAGGCCCTTGTCCATGAGGCGGCATCTCCTGAAACCCCCATGGAACGGCAGCTCAGCCGCCTGGGCGATCAGCTCGTGATCATCTCCGGTGCGGCGTGTGTTCTCGTTTTTGGCATAGGGCTCCTTCGAGGATATGGATTTCTCATGATGTTCAAAACGTCCATATCCCTCGCCGTTGCAGCCGTGCCCGAGGGTCTTCCTGCTGTGGCCACAACCACGCTCGCTCTCGGCATTCGCAATATGAAGCGCCATCATGTGCTCATACGCCAGCTCAATGCCGTGGAAACCCTGGGATGCATCCAGACCATATGCTTTGACAAGACCGGCACCATCACTCAGAACAGGATGGCCGTCGTGCGCCTCTTCGCCGGCATGAAAGAAGTCCGGTTGGTGAACGGCTCCTTTCTTCACCAGGGGATATCCATGGATCCCCTGGACTGCGAAGAGATGAAACGCCTCACGGAAACGATCGTCCTTTGCAATACAACGGAGATCGAAGTCAACACTCAGGGCGAATACGAGCTTCGAGGAACTTCCACTGAAAGCGCTCTCATCCGCATGGCAATGGAATCGGGCGCTGACGTTTTGCGAATCCGCAAAGATTTCCCCCTCATTAAAGTCAATTACCGGGCTGAAAACCGCCTTTTCATGGGAACGCTGCACCAAACGGAGATGACAGGCAGCAGGAGTCTCCTCATCGCCATCAAGGGAAGTCCGGTGGAAGTGCTCTCAATGTGCGACTTCCACCTGTTGGATGGGGCTGAAATCCCTCTCACGGATGAAGACCGCTCCCGCATAGAGCTCGAGAACGAGCGCATGGCCGCGGACGCCCTTCGGGTTCTGGGAGTGGCCTGCGCACACGTGGGTGCGACTGATGACTTCGGCATCGAAAGAGGTCTCTTGTGGCTGGGTTTGATCGCCATGGCGGATCCAGTGAGGCCGGGCGTTGATGGTCTCATTGGCGAGTTTCACCGTGCCGGTATCGACACCGTCATGATCACCGGCGATCAGAGCCCTACCGCTTTCGCCATTGGAAAGGAACTCGACCTGAGTCGCGGCGAGCCTCTGGAAATCATGGATTCCACTCATCTTGCCAGCATGGACACGGAAATCCTCAAGGCACTCTCCCACAAGGTGCACGTGTTCGCTCGGGTCACTCCTGCTTTGAAGCTTGAGATCGTCCAGGCCCTCCAAAGCAAAGGCTTGGTGGTGGCGATGACGGGGGACGGCATCAACGATGGCCCTGCTCTGAAAGCTGCGGATATCGGCATAGCCATGGGGCAGGGCGGCACCGACCTGGCGCGGGAAGTGGCAGATGTGGTCCTTGAGGAGGACAATCTGGAAACGGTGATCGTTGCCGTTCGTGACGGAAGAGCCATTCACAACAACATTCGCAAGGCTTTGCGTTTTTTGCTTGCCACCAATTTCAGTGAAATCATGGTCATGTTTTTTACGGTGGCCGCAGGTTTGCCGGCACCCATGACCGCCATGCAGCTTCTCTGGATCAATCTCATTTCCGACATTTTTCCCGGATTGGCCCTTGCCATGGAAAAGCCGGAAGAGGACATATTGGATCGTCCTCCACGCCCTCCCCAGGAACCCATTGTCCAGGCGTCCGATTTTAAACGGTTGGCTTTTGAGGCCTCCACCCTCAGTCTTGGATCCATGACCGCTTATGGATATGGAATTGCCCGCTACGGCATGGGAGCCAGCGCGGGGACTCTCGCATTCCAGAGCCTCACCCTGGCCCAGCTCCTCCACGCCCTGAGCTGCCGCTCGGAAAAACACAGCTTTCTCAGGGGAGAAAAAGTTGCCCCCAACCCCTATCTCAACGCTGCTCTTGCAGGATCATTTGCTCTTCAGCTCCTCACCATTTTCCTGCCGGGGCTTCGTGGACTTCTGGGATTGACTCCCATCCGTCTCCTGGATGCCGCGGTCATTGCCGGCACTGCCGCTCTGCCCCTTCTCATAAATGAAGGAACAAAGCGAATGGGAACCAATTGATGAAGCTCCACAGAGGGCAAAAGAAAGGGCAACCCCATGAAGAAAAGCTTCATTTTCACCTCTGAATCTGCCACGGCAGGCCACCCGGACAAACTTTGCGATCAAATCAGCGATGCCATTGTGGACCGCTATCTGGAAGAGGATCCCCATTCAGTGATCCGTGCAGAGTGTGCAGTCGCTTCGGGAGTCCTTTTCCTCGCCTCCCGGTTTTCATCCCTTGCCAATGTGGATGTGGCTCAGGTGGTCCGAAAAACCATTCAAAGTGCAGGATACGAGCATGAGGACTTCAACAGCAAGGCGTGCAGCATCCTGACCAGCATCAAGGAATTGCCCCGGGATGAGAAGGTTCGATTTGATGTGGAACAGCTCTCCGATGAGGACATTGAGAAAATCAGCGTCCAACAGCAGGGAACTTTTTTTGGCTATGCATGCAATCAAACGACTTCTTTCATGCCCCTGCCCATTTTCATGGCGCACCAACTCGCCAGGCGCATCGATGCGGTCAGGCAGCAGAAAGTCCTGCCTTACCTGGCGCCCGATGGAAAAACACAGGTCAGCATTGAATATGTGGACCGCATGCCCAGCAGGGTGCACAGTGTCAGCATCTGCACCACTCTCCTCCGTTCAGAATATCCCCCCAATGTCCCATTGACTCTGAAAGAAGACATCAGGGAGGCGGTCATCGGACACGTATTCCAGGATCAGAGGGTGCGCCCTGACGAAAAGACCAAGTTTTTTGTCAATCCAGAGGGAGTAATGATGATTGGGGGCCCCGCTGTTCATTCGGGCCTGACGGGACGCAAGAATGCTTCCGACTTATACGGGGAATATTCACGCTACAGCGGTTCGGCGCTCAGTGGAAAAGATCCCTTACGCATCGACCGCGTGGGAAACTACGAAGCGAGATACGCCGCAAAAAACGTTGTGGCCGCTGGATTGGCTGATGAGTGTGAGGTGCAGCTGAGTTACTGCATTGGCCTCTCGAGACCCGTGAGCATACAGGTGGAGACATTTGACACGGGCAAAATTCCCGACGGGGAAATAGCCGACTTGCTGAAAAAACACTTCGATTTTCGTCTTGCGGCCATCATCAAGAATTTTGACCTCAGGAGTCTTCCCTCCAAGGTGAAAGGGGGATTCTACAGAAAACTGGCAGTCTACGGGCAGGTGGGCCGCACTGACCTGGATCTTCCGTGGGAAGCCACGGACAAGGCACACCTGCTCGCGCACTCTCAGCCCACTCTCTGATTCTTTCTTCATTCCCGGGGCTTTCTTCATGGTGCCCCTGGACTTGGGACTCACACGCTCCTCAAAAAGGGCGGGAAACACACACCCTGAAAGAATGGCGTAAGCCCCATTGAACCGGATCAATTGCCTCGCGCCGGGGAGAAAAGAAAATGATCCCTGACATTCTGGGAGAGATAACTTTCAATTGGAGTTTTATCGCCGGACTCCTCAGCATCATCGTGATCGACCTGGTCCTGGCCGGAGACAACGCTGTTGTCATTGCCATGGCAGCACGCAGCCTCCCTGCTCATCAGCGCAAGAAAATCATTATTCTGGGAGCGGCTGCAGCCGTCATTCTGCGCATTGTGTTCACTTTTTTTGTGGCCCAGCTTCTCCATATCAGCTTCATCAAGCTCGTGGGAGGCATTCTGATCCTTTGGATCGCTTTGCGCCTATTTGTGGATGGGGCTCCCGACGAAACACTTCCCAAAAAAGCGGCCAGTATGGGGCAGGCGATTCGCCTCATCCTCATTGCCGACATCAGCATGTCCCTCGATAACATGCTGGCAGTGGCAGCTGCTTCCCAGGGCAATTTCTTTCTCCTGTGTTTTGGCCTGGCCCTGAGCATTCCTCTGGTGGTTTTCACGAGCAACCTTCTTGCCATTCTCATGGACAGATATCCCATCATCATATACACAGGGGCGGCAATTCTCGGTAAAGTGGGCGGCTACATGATCATCACGGACCCTTTCGTGGTTCGTTTACTGGAACCGAGCAAGATGATGGAATACGCCCTTCAGGCAACTCTTGCCGCAGCGGTGATCATTGCCGGAAAACTGTGGGTTTATCGCATGGTCAAAAAGCAAAAGGCGCAAACTTCATCCACCCGGCAGCAGCCGTCTTGTGAAATTTCATCGTGATTGCGAGTTTATGTCATGGCCATTTTGACCCTCTCAAGGGAATTCGCGAGTTGTGGTGACTCAATCGGCAAAATGGCTGCCGAATCTCTTGGATACCACCTGGTGCAAAAAGAAAACCTTTTGATAGAAGCCGGCAAGTTTGGTGACAACTGGAGAACCTGGAGTCGAGAATTGGATGAAAGATGCCCAACCCTTTGGGAGAGATATGATTGGTCCTTCAGGGGCTTTGGGGCACTCCTGCGAAGCGTTATTCTGCAGTTTGCCCTTCAAAACAATAAGGTGATCATAGGACGCGGTGGAAATTTTGTTCTGCAAGACGTTCCCCATGCACTGACCGTGAGAATTGTGTCGAGCGTGGAGGCACGCATAGAAAGGATCATGGAAAGGGAGCTCTTGAGCAGAAATGCCGCCAAGAGGCTGGACGAGAAAAAGAACCACGAAAGAGAGTGCTTTATCAAGGCCCTCTACGGAAAGGACTGGAACGACCCTGCATGGTACGAGCTCTGTTTCGATACTTCAAAGCAATCAGCAGACCACATTGTGCAGTGCTTGTCGAGCATTCTGAAAGACCGGGAAAAGAGTAACACGGAGGAGGCCAGGTCATCCCTGGCCATGCTTGCAAAGGCAGCTCACGTCAAAGCCGGCATCCTGACCAATCCTTCCATTTTTATTCCCATTTTTGATGTGGTTCCCGAAGGGAAGCGTCTTGTTGTCAAAGGCGTCATTCACAATGATAAAGAGTTGGAATATCTTACAAAAGCAGCAAGTGAACTGGCCGGCCAGACTCCTCTGGATTATCAACTCCACTACCGAGTTTGAATGCCCTGCCCATATCCCTCATTCCATGCGATGACGACACACGGTGAAACCATCGCTCCCGGCAAAAAAGTCAGTGAACGAACCCTTCCAAAATACCACCTTTGAGTGGCCCCTCCATTCCCCGGCCCGTTGCCGGATCGAAAAAGTCAAGAGCCTGATGAAAAACCGTAACAAATCATGCTTATAAACCGATCCATAATTCCTCTTTGGATGGAGTGAGAAATGGACTCATCCCTCTGCCGTTTCTCGCATGCGTCCGCATCCAGGCAAGGCCCACCCCTCTGAGAGAGGCCTCTCGATGGGGTGGAGCCTCAAAATCCTCTTGACCCATGATTCGCAAGGAGGCTTGACGATGGAAAAGGAAGTCGTGGCTCACTTCACAGCAATTCTGACCAAACGCCTGGAGGAGATCATTCCTGGAATACAAGTTCTCAAAGAAGCCCTCAAAGAGGGAAGCGAAATGCGTCCCCTGGATGAAGTGGATCTTTCATCCAGTCGCTACTCTCTTGAGATCATGATGCGAATTCAAAGCCGAAGCCACCAGGAACTCCAGGAAATAGCAAGTGCACTTCGCCGGCTGAAGAGAGGGGATTTTGGCATCTGCACCCTGTGCGACCATGCCATTTCGCTTGAGCGGCTGAAAGCACAGCCCACGACCATGGTTTGCATTGACTGCAAGAGAGGTCTGGAGGGGGCGGAAAGAATCAAGGTGGCGTGAACATCTGAGCCCGGCGGGACCTCAATTGAGAGGATGGGCATCCATGAAGGCCTGATGTCCCGCAGGACTGTCGATTGAGGAGAAAGCTGGTGCCTGTATCCTATCTCCCTGGAAGTGAAAGTGCTCGAGATCGAGGGCAAAAGCTTGCTGAAGTATTTCACAGCTTTGTAACAAGTTCATCTCAAAGGTGCAACATTTGAAGATTATTTTTCAGGCGTGAACTGAGAGCGAAATGCTGCAATGGATGAGTCAAGTGTGAACATAAATAGACCGAGATTGAAGGAAGAGGCTATGAATCACTTCGTTCACAGCACTCCGGGAAGGCTTAGAATAAAAATTCCAACCCTCAAGGGCAATCCCATTGGGTGCCAGGCGGTGCGAAGTCATTTGGACAGCACTTCAGGCATCAACAGTGTGATCACCAATGCTGTCACGGGAAGCGTGATCCTCCATTATGATGTGTCACGCATATCAGAAGGAGACCTCCTGAACCTTCTGCACAAGAATGGCGTGGTGGATGTGACCAGAATAACCACAACGGACCCTTTCGTGCATGAAACGTTGTCCAAGGCCGGCAAAGTGGTCCAGAAGGCTGCGGTCAGCCTTGTGCTTGACCGGGTCCTTGGCGGAACACCTTTTTCTTTGTTGACCGTGCTTCTCTGATTTATCAATGGGAACCTGGGCATGGTGAACCCCTTTGAGATGCCCTGCCCTCCACAAATCCCATTGTGCCCTTCCTCCATAATTTGAGAATCCTGAATAATCCTGAGCATATTCTGAACGAATGTGTTCAGGTGACTCTCAACCCCCTTCCATATGTTTGCATTCTGAGCCACGGGCTGTGAGAGCCGTCGGCACATAAATGATTTTCCTCCCCACGGGTTCCTTCGCGAGAGCTTGGAAAGAGACGTGCTGCGTTATTCTCCCTGCAATAGTGGGCCTTTGTTCCAGGTGAATGAGATTGAGTCACCGACATTGGGCAAGGAGGGGCGCCAATTCGGTCTGACTCCCTTGTTTCCCTTTCATATGCTTGAAAAGTTAACCTGAACGGCACAAGTCCATAACATTTCTCCCGTATTGCCCATGAGCAAGGAAGACCGTTTGCCTCACCTTTTCAGTCCAGGTCTCACGGATTGAGAAGGGGAGGTGGTCACCCCTGTTTTCCGCCTGCCTGCCCCTGTGGCGCTGAAAGGGGCCATGGAGAACGATTGCTGAAACATTCTGATTAAGCCGGCCAGTCCGGAATGGGAGGTGCCTTTTGGAAGAATTCACTCGCGTCGACATGCATGTCCACTCCAGACATTCCATCAGACCATCACAATGGATACTGCAGAAGCTGGGTTGTTCCGAAAGTTACACGGAACCTGCCTGTATCTACAGAAAGCTCAAAAATCAAGGTATGGATCTGGTCACCATCACCGATCACAACCAGATTGGAGGTTGTCTGGAGATCGCCCACATGGAGGGGGTGTTCATCAGCGAGGAAATCACTTCGTATTTTCCCGATGATAGGTGCAGGATTCACATTTTGGCCTATGACATCACGGAGAAGCAACACCTGGAAATCGAAAAAGTAAGGCAGAATGTGTTTGAGCTGGTCAGCTTCCTGACCTCCAATGAAATCTTCCATGTGGTCGCCCATCCCCTTTTTTCCATCAACGGAAGGTTGACTCATGACAATTTCGAGAAGCTTCTCCTGTTGTTCAAGAATTTCGAATGCAACGGAGCAAGAGACGAGACCCTCAACACAAGCCTGCAGTACATTCTTGACCATCTCGGACCCGAGGATTTTGAATACCTGGAAAACAAGCATGGTTTCAAGGCAGTGGGGCCCGTTCCCTGGGAAAAGAATATCACCGGAGGATCCGATGATCACAGCTCCCTGAATATGGGGCGCATGTACACTCAGGTGCCCATGAAGTGTGACATCAAATCCTTTTTGAAGAACATCTCTCTTGGAAAATCAACGGTCAGGGGGCCTGCCTCCACTCCCAGGACCCTGGCTCACGCCATCTATTCCATTGGCTATCAGTTCTGCAAGAAAAAGTTCCGCCTGGAAAAACACGTTGCCAGAGACGGCTTGCTGCAATTTATGGACAAGGCCCTGACCAATGGGCAGCCTCCAGAAAAAACCCTTCTTGACTCCCTGCTGACCTTCATCAACAGCAGAAGAAGATTCAGATCGGGGGAAGGCGCCATAGGGCTGCACCGGATAGTGAGCGTGGAAACAGAGAAACTCATCAGGACCGATTCCGAAATTCAGAAAATGGTTCATGACCCGGTGAGGCCCCAGGAACATATGGATGCAAGATGGTATACATTTGCCAGCAAGGTCGGAAACAGGGTCCTGGCCCATTCAGCTGAGCAGCTTCTGAAACAGGCTTCTTCGTCAGGGTTCATGGGCGCTTTTCAGACCCTCTGCTCAGCGGGAAGCCTCTACACCATGCTCTCACCCTATTTCATCGCATACAGCATGTTCAGTCATGACCGGAAGCTTTCCAGGGATTTTCTCGCCAGATTCAACAGGCGCAAGAAAGTAACATCCATCGCTCCTGATGTGAAATTGGCGCATTTCACGGACACCTTTTACGAGATAAACGGAGTCGCCCTGACCCTCCAGTTGCAGGTCGCAACCGCCATGACCACCCAAAAGGACATGACCATCATCACCTGCAGTCCTGACGGAGAAAACCCGCACGGTCGCTCTGGGGTAAAGAATTTTAAGCCCATCGGGATCTTTGATCTTCCTGAATATCCTGAACTCAAACTGTTCTATCCGCCTTTGCTGGAAATGATAGATTACTGCTATGAACAGAAAATAACCCATATCCACACCGCCACGCCCGGACCAATAGGCCTGGCCGCCCTTGCCGTCTCCAGACTTCTTGATTTACCCATTTTCGGCACCTATCACACGTCTCTGCCTCAGTACGCGGCCTTCCTCACGGAAGACCATGCTCTGGAACTGCTCATGTGGAAATACATGACCTGGTATTACAACCAGCTGGACACGGTTTTCGCGCCTTCCAGGGGTACTCTGGAGGAACTGGCTTCAAAGGGAGTCCGGGAGGAAAAGCTCAAATTTTACCCGAGAGGAGTGGACACACGGAGGTTCAGCCCAGCCAAGCGCAATGGTTTTTTCGAAAAAAGATTCCAAGTGGGCAACCGTTTTAAAATGCTCTATGTGGGTCGTGTTTCCAAAGAAAAAAACCTTCACATCCTGGAGGAGGCCTTCAAGGAACTTTGCTCATTGACCGGCAATGTTCAGATGGTCATCGTGGGAGACGGACCCTATCGCCATGAAATGGAATGCAATTTGAGAAACTATCCGGTGACCTTCACTGGATATCTCCGGGGAGAGGATCTGGCCCAGGCCTTCGCTTCGTCTGATCTTTTTGTTTTTCCCAGTTCCACAGACACTTTCGGAAACGTGGTCCTTGAGGCGCAGGCTTCGGGTATTCCAGCCATCGTGGTCGACCAGGGCGGCCCCATGGAGAACATTCTGGATAAAAGAACAGGTGTTGTGGTTCAGGCCGGAAGCGCACAGGCCCTGAAGGAGGCCATGTTCTCTCTGATTTCCAATCCTGAAGAATTAAAAAACATGGGGCTCCAGGCGCGGGCATTCATGGAAAACCGCTCCTTTGAAAAGGCCTTTGATGAGACTTGGCAAATGTACCGGAAAAGCGCCTGAAGGATGGGAGTACCTGGAAAAACTTGACAGCACAATATGGCTCCGTACATCAAGAGCGGCTCCAGGCCCTGCAACGCAGCTAGTGCAGGGGAATTTGCAGTCGGAGCTTCCTTTGC
>SL_3KL_010_SEDDRAFT_10003481_pt1 | contig 14273 bp, 10 predicted proteins | sample SodLakKL_010_SED_2_FD_10381 | JGI IMG/M metagenome (IMG submission 10381)
ACGCCCCGCCGTACCAGCCCGTAACTTCTTCTGTCGTTAAAGAGGCAAGCATAACTGCATCAATGCGGTAATAGATTACCGAAAAGAGCGAAAATAGAAAGAAGGGCATGCCGGATCGCAAAAGTGAGAAAATCTTGGGATCGAAGGTGTATTTTACACGCACAACCCTTCTGGAAAACCAATAGATAACTACCAGGTTCAGGAACGCTCCAACTGTCATAACAATAGCTACCCCTATGGAATCGGCACCCATGAGCAATACCCCCACAGCTGCAAATGCCACAAAAAGCCTCTCTGCAATCGTTCCCATTGAAGGATATTTCATCTTTTCAATTCCCTGGAAATAGGCGCTGAAAGCTGTCGTTCCACCTTCCCAGAGCTTGGCTATAATGAGTATCAGTATTAGCCAGTGCACATGCTGAGAGTAACCAAGAAGGTTCGATATCAAAAGAATGAGGCCGATCGACAATATCCATAGCACAATTCGTAACAAGATATAACTGCTTAAAATCTGTGCCCCTTTGTTTTCAGATCGTGCTACTTCTTTTGGAATCAAATAGTTACCGCCAAAATCGATGAGCAGGCCAAGTATCATTTTAATTGAGAGAGCGAGATAGAGCCGTCCAAAATCTTCCGGGCCAAGATATCTGGGCAGAAAGTAGAGCAGAAGAAAGCTCGACCCCCATGTAACAACTTGTGCACCAAACATAACCGATACATTTTGGGCAACAGATTGTCCAATACTGATATTTTTGTTCTGATTATTCATCTGAGCTATCGTCAGTACTATCTTCCCTTGATTGTTCTTCTGAATCGATATTGCTTATCACAGAAAGCAAGCCCATTAAACAACCCAGGTAAAGCATACTTCGGTAATAGGTAAGCTGCAGATCATAAAAGGAGACAACCATTTGATTGATCACTGCAATAATAATTACAAGTGTCACAGCTTTTAGGTACGGATCATTCAGCCTCATAAATAGCTGTGTTCCTTTGGCGGCAAAGCAATTTAAAAAGAACCAAAAGGCAAAAAATCCAACAGCCCCCATTTTTACCAGAATCCAGTAAATCTGGTTATGAGGAATATAATCGCGAAGTGGATACCGGATATTTATTAATGGTATCGGTTGATCGTATTTTTTCCCGAAACCTGTGCCTAAAACCGGATTGTTAACCACCGTCTGAGCCAAATTATAATTTTCATTTTCACGATATAAGTTTGAAGAGTAGTCTCTGAAATTGGTCTCTTTATCGGGCTCAACAAATCCTGATTTAATCATTTGCACAGGCCTTCCATATGTACCATCGCTATTCCAGAAAGCCGCACCATAGAGAAGGAGTACAAATAAAACCGGCAGAAAATATTTTAAAAACTGAAAGCGCTTTAGTGTCGGTAAAAGCACGATAAATGCAGAAATAGATACCATCAACGAAGCATATGTTGCTCTTCGCTGAGCTACATAGAAACCCAAAAACAGAATGATAAGTGAGATCAGCAACCACATTCGTTGTTTGCCGCCTGTACTAAAAACAAGAAAACCGAGAAGGAGTACAAAAATTGTAATCATGAATACAGGGTCTTCATGATTTGTAAGCACATCGAAACCTCCGGTTGTAAAACCCAGCTCTACAAATTTTGATACACCTTGTAATGCTTTAATGGTGATGCCTATAATAAAAACCCAAAGAAGTACTGAAAGCTGGTCTCTTGTTTCCAAAATCTGGGGCACCAAAACATACATCAGACAGAGATAAAACAGGGCCCTCACTTCCCATAATGCAATCATAATATCGCCTCCGCCGCGAATACCATTTGCAAATGAAAAAATGAGGAGTGCAAAGAAAAACATAAAGGCACCCCAAACAGGAATAGGTTTAAGGGAAAAACTTTTCCTGATACTGGCATGCATCAATAAAGCTACAGCGATAAATAAAAGATGTATTTCAAATGGGCTTACTACACCACTGTTTAAATAAGGCACATAAGGGATTTCTTTAATATTGTGAAAGAACCGAACATCGAACGTAATTGAGTCAAATCCCGGAATGGCATATTGATCAAAAATCATGACCGAAAACATGAACAGGCATAAGCTGAGGTCTAAACGAAGGATGCTCAGGATCAGCACAAATGACAGATAGATGATACCGGCGACCAGCGGAACATTTCCATCAAAAAAGTAAAGTCCGCCCCCAAGCATCATTGCAAAAAAAATCAGTAGCCAAAGAACAAATGAGTTTTCACGATCTAAACCCAACGACGAGAGAAACGTCTTTTGATTAAACCAGCCGGGAATGAAGTGGTTGATTGTATTCATTTTTCAACACTTAAGATTCGGGAACAGGCATGATATACATCATCATTACAACATAGACCACCAGCAGTACTGTTAATAAAAATATTGAGAAAATGGGGATGCCATCACGAATAAAAAATTTAGTCCTGAATAAGACCAACAGATGGAATAAAATAATACCCAACAATATTTTCATGAGTTATCTGCCCGGTTAAAAACATATCCTATAAAATGGCTGTCATCGAGATGTTTAAAGATTTTATTGAATTCTCCTTTTTTTGTTTTTTTGCTGTCTATAACACCAATTAATCCATCTATTTCATTAATAAAGTGTACAGGAAATTTTTCGATGGGAAGAATGGACCCCATATCTATAATCACAAAATCAAATTTTCTTTTTAATGCGTATAGTATTTTACGCAGAATTAGTGTGTGTTCAATTCCGGGTGTCAAGCTTTTACTGCTTCCTGCTGTCATTAGATACAGGTTTTCAATTCCGGCAGGTACAACCCTGATTTTTTCGCTGGCAATGGCGTCGGATAAACCGGGTGTCAGATCTGTGCCAAACACTCTGTGCATATCTGGGTTATGAAAATTCATATCCACCAACACAGTTTTTTGATTATATCCGGAAGACAGGGAAACGGCCATATTGGCTGCCACCAGTGTTTTACCATCTCTTCTGCCGGCGCTGGTGATGCCTATCGTCATTTTAGTGTTATTAAATACCGAAGCCAGTTTCGAAAAATTGAAACTGTTGTAATATTTTTTTGAAATGCATTTATAGTCTACTTTATTCTCTGTGCCAGGTAAAAAAAGCACCGGCAACATATTTGATTCATTAACAACTATATTGTGTTCGACAACCTTAAGAGACTTGTTGTCTTTGTTTTTAAAAATATTCTCTTTATTCATGGGTTTCCCTGTAATCTTATCCACTGGTCAGGTATGCAATTATAGGTTTTTGATAGGGTATATCACGTTCATCACGCAGGGTGGTATCCAATACTTCAGCTACAGAGCTTGCTGCGATTCCCATTATAACCCCAACGATTAATCCAAGACCAATTACGAGCCTTTTGTTTGGCGATGCAGGTTTTTCAGGGATATTGGCAGCATCAAGAACGATGAATTGATCACCGGCACGCTGACCTATATCACGGGTCATTCTTGCCTGCTCAAGCTTAACTCTCATTTCATTCAGTAATCCCTCGTAAATGCTAAAGTCAGATTGCTGGGAACTAACTCTCTGTGTGGCAACAAAATATTGCTGCATATCACTAATAACCCGTTGCTTTTGTTGAGTCAGGTCACTCTTTTGAGAATTTAAACGCCGAATATTCGATTCAAAAGTAGATGGAATCCGATTTGCTACAACCCTTATCTGTTCTGATAAAGCCCGAAGCCTTGGATAACTTTCAGTATACTGCTGTTGAAGTCTGTCATACTCATTTAATAATTCCGAAAGTTCGCCGCCAAACTGAATTTCAGAAATTGGAAGCCTGTAAAGATGCCTGATACCTTCTGTTTGGTTTGTTTCGTTTTGATATGCTGAAATAATAGCCAGCTTGTCTTCTTCCCTAACAAGCTCCCATTCAATTGCATCCAATTGTGTATTGATTATCTGTAGCCTGTCTTGCAGGTTTTCGGCACTGCTTGGCAAGTCTCTCATTCGATCTGATGTTATTGTAACTGATTGATCTCTTTGATCCCTGACAATTTCTTCCAGCTCCTGTAACTTGACAGAAAAGAACTCAACGGTTTCTTCATGCCTGCGGGTTTCCATCCGAAGCTTCGAACTGATAAAATAGTTGGTAAGAAATTCAGCACCATCACGGGCACGAACCGGGTTGGTATCATAAAAACTGATCTCAAATGAGTCGGAAGCCCTTGAACGGGTTTCAATATTATTTTGAGTTTTCTCAACTAAGAGCTGTTTGTCAGCCTCTGTCAGAATACCTCTATCCAGCTGAAGACTGTCTATTAATGCCTCCATAGTTGATCTGCTGTAGATGATTTCATTTAGTGATTGCAGCCTGTCTTCTGAAGCGATATGTACTGCTATTTCATAAAGTACAAGCGGGTTCAGAGTTTCATCTTTTTGCACCAAAATAGTGGTGGAGGATTTATAATTCGGCTCAATAAAATAGAGGGCCGTAATAGCAGCTATAACAAAAAGTATGGGCGTAATAGTTAATAATACCCATCGGCGCTTTACAGCTGATTTAATATCCTGGGCAACATCTTTAATCTCGTACATGGATTTTTTATGGTTATGTAGCAATCTTGATTGAATGACGGTTATCGTCAGTCAACTGTTTGCAATTGTTATGCCAAAGTGAAGCAGTTTGGCCTGATGCAGAATAAAACCCGCTTTATGTATATATAATGAGGGTTTTAGGCAGATTCTTTTTTAATAACACTAAAAAGTACAGCCAGTAGTAATCTTACCCGATTCGTAATTACCCAGCTTCCGGAGATGGTGTGTGCAATTACTTCTCTACTCCTGATTCATCATTTTTGAATATATATTATCTCAATTCTGAATTAAATTATATATGCTATTAATTATTATTCACTTAATGAATTGAAAATAACAAGTTAAATAGTTTGGCACTGTTGTTGTTTATAAGTGGGAAACAGCCAGACATCATCAATTTTAGATTCTATCGAATATCATGAGAACTATATTCCGTTTCCCTTTTCCCGCACTTTTTATTATCTGCCTCCTGGCTGTAATCCAGGCCTGCTCAACAACCCGGGGAATCAGTGAGGACAGGAATGACCAAATACTGGATCGTACTGTTTCAGAAGGCCTTACTGCTGAAGCTACGTATAAAATACGCCCCGGTGATGAGATAGAGATCCTGGTATGGGAACAGCCAAGTTTTAATACACTTACAACCGTATCAAGAATGGGAACAATAGCCATACCATTGGTTGGTGAAATTTCTGTTACCGGTTTTACCCAGGAAGAGTTGAAGCGGTCACTGGAGCATAAATTAACAGAGTACATAAGGGGAGATCTCAATCTGACCGTTTCAATCCGAAACACGGATACTATGATTGTTTCAATTATTGGGATGGTTGAACGACCCGATAACTATTCAGTTGCTGACCAAACATCCATTTTCAGGTTAATTGCCACTGCGGGAGGACATACTGAATTTGCAGATTTGAGTAAAGTTAAACTTTACAGGCAAGCGTCTCCTGAAAATTACGTAAAACTCGATTTAATAGAGTATCTGGACAGTGGTCAGATGAACTCATCACCACTGATTGTTCGGCCGGGGGATATTGTATATGTACCGAAAAAAGAGAATGTGGTAAGAGAAATGTCAGAATTTTTGAGGGATATCGTAGTCCTCTTCGGAATCTTTAGAGTATTCGGTTGATATGAGAAAGATATTTCAATATAAATTACAGGTAACAATTTTGCTTCTGTTTGTGATTTGTTTGTGTTCACAAATAGATGTGCAAGCACAAATAATGACTCCGGATGAGAATAAAGGAGTACTCTCTACCCAACAGTTTGACACTCGCTCTTTATCACTGGGAAGTGCCACAGTTTCAGATTTATATGGCAGAGCTTCTATAGGTACAAACCCGGCACTTTCTGGTTTATATATGAATGGCATTGTATTCCAGGCAAATTCCAATCACAACTGGAATACAAACTTCTTAAAATCCACCCTTACATTACCAACTCTAGCAACCCGGAACCATCATTTAACAGCTCGCGTAGGACTTTTAAATCAAGGTCATAATAAACTTCATTTTTCCGGAAACTCACAACTTCCAATACCTGATGCTGAACTATATCACGCTGAGGCAGCCTATGCATATGCTTTTAGTGATGTATTTAGTATGGGTGTGCTCCAAAGTATTACATATACTTTTAATGATAATGCCCGGTTTTGGACCTACTTTGCAGATTTTGGGATTATCTATGCGCCTGCCAAAAATATCTCCTATGGATTGGTATTCCGCGGATTAGGGCGCGAAGTGAACTATGAAATTATAGAAACCGGTGTAACCACACTGGGCAGTCAATTAATGCAGCAGTCACTTGAGCTGGGAGCAACATTTCGGTTCCCAACAGAAGAGAGAACGTTTATGTCGCTTTCATTTTCCAATGAAAAAAGATTTGGTGAGAGTGGAATATGGTATAAAGGCGGACTTGAATTACTTCCGAATTCAATCATTGCATTAAGAGGCGGTGTCTTATTCCATAGCCGCGATGTCCGTTTTATTCCCAGAACCGGAATTGGAATTAACTTTAAATATGGAAGCCTCGACTATATGGTTGCGCCAAAAAACATGGATGGCGAATACTTTCATCAAATAGGATTAACCATTCAAATTTAAACTATGATAGCTTCTGCCACCCTGAACACACCCCGTTTAACTGATAATTTATCTGATGAAAATGGTTTAAATACCGAAAGTTTATTGATGAAAGATATTTTCACAAAAGTGAAGAGCATTGCACGTCTCGAAAAACATATTGTTTTAATTGGTGAGATAGGTGTAGGCAAAAAAAGACTGGCTAAAATTATCCATAACCACAGCCTGTGTAAAAAGGGGCCCTTCCATACGTTTTACTGTATTGATATTAATGAAGCCAAATATAAAGAAGCTTTTTGGGAGCATATCCATTTTGAAAATGAGCATCTGCAACTAAAATTTGAAGCGCTGGAAAAAGCTGGTGGAGGTATTCTCTACCTGGATCAATTTTCGGAGCTATCCAGTGAGTATATGGTCAATATTGTTAATTCATATATCCGCGGGTGTAACCAATTGTTCAAGTACAATACTGCAATGTTTCCGCGTCTAATATTATCAATCAGCCAGGATGCGTTTCAAAATTTAGCGAAAACTGATGTTTGGGATCGATTATTAAAATTACTCAATCCAATTTCCATTATGCTCCCTCCATTACGAGAAAGAAGGGAAGACATTCCGGCATTAATAAAAACCTTCCTGGCTGAGGCAAAAACATCTGATCCCTCATGGCATAATCTTGACATAACACCTGAAGCTGTCAATGAATGCAAGGTCTATTCATGGCCGGGCAATGTAAGGCAGTTAAAAAATGCCATTTTTCAGGGATCCGTTCTTTCTCATGGCAAAATAATTGAGAGCCACCATCTGCCATTTTCTATGAATTGGAAATTGCCATACAAATAATGAATAATGCAAAAAACAATAACGGATCAATACCTTAAGGCCTGAATTCAAATGACAATCGCATTAATATATTCGATTCTACTGCCAATTTTGCTATCGCTGTTGATTACACCGTGGGTAATCCGGTTTGCGAAGAGAATCGGAGCAACAGATGCGCCCGGCGAGCGAAAAGTACACACATCTGTTATGCCGAGAATTGGCGGGCTTGCTATATTTTTAAGCTTCAGTATCTCTATTCTCACCATTTTTTTATTGTTTCCGGGCTTTTTTACCAATGTTTCTGAAAGCAGCGGTACAGCTGCACTACTCGTTTTTTGTTTTGTCTCCCTGTTTGCACTTGGTTTCTGGGACGACCTTAAACCACTCTCGCCGGAAATTAAATTTGGAGTGCAGCTTCTGCTTGCCTCAATCATCTACTTTGCAGGGTTCAAAATATCTAATATCACAAATCCGCTTGGTGCCGGCATTCTGGATGTGGGTATTATTGATTTTCCCCTGACCGTCATTTGGATTGTAGGCATCACCAATGCGTTTAACCTGATCGACGGATTGGATGGACTTGCAACCGGTGTTGCTGTTATAGCAAGTATTTCCATCTTTACGGTTTCGGTAATGGATGGCCAAATGGAAACTGCAATTCTTGCACTGATTTTCGCCGGGGCACTCATTGGGTTTTTACGGTACAATTTCAATCCCGCTAAAATTTTTCTTGGAGATTCGGGCAGCCTCTTGATAGGATTTTCACTTGCCCTTCTATCTATACAAAGTACCGCAAAAATTACAACCGGATTTGCTTTACTTTTTCCCATCCTGGTACTCGTACTTCCCATTACGGATACACTTGTTTCTATGATCCGCCGTCTGTTGGGCAGTTTTCTTAAACGAAATCCCGATGAAATCTCCCAGTCGTCTCTTCGCCGGCTCTATGGTATGTTCATCCCCGATAGATCTCACATCCATCACCGGCTCCTTTCACTGGGTTTAAGCCACCGAAATACGGTTCTGGTTTTATACTTCGTCTCCATCTTTTTTGCTTTCAGTGCCTTTCTGTTTATACAAATTGATACAACCGCGAGGTCTGTAACAATAGCCATAATGCTTGGTGTGTTACTTGTTCTTTGTATTAAAAAATTACGGTACTACGAAATAGCCATCTTCAATAATGGTTTAATGATGCCATTCTATGAAAAATGGATATTAAACCGACTTTCTTTTGTAAAGCTTGCAGATGTATGTTTTATAACAGCCTCATTCTTTCTCAGCTATTTATTGCTGAATAGTTTATTTCCGGTATCTGTAGATCTGTTAAATTTCGAAAACACAATACTGTGGATTCTTCCATTACAACTCATGGTTATGTGGCTTACAGGTCTCTACCGGGAAAAAATGGAACCATTTGGGATAAGCAATATTCTGAATATATCAGCATCAATAGCTTATGCAGTGGGGTTAACAGCATTTGTTTTCGCAATGATGGAAGTTTTACCATTCGTTGCAGCCACTCAATTTCTCATATTAGATTTCTACTTCCTGTTGACGTTTGTCCTTGGATTCAGAATGACATACCAGGTACTGAGTTTCTGGTACAATCGGGATAAACCATCCGGAAAAAATGTTTTGATTTACGGAGCCGGACTAAACGGGATAACACTTCTCCAGACAATCATCAACTCGGCTAATAACAATATCAGAGTTGTAGGATTTTTGGATGATGATCCCGCACTTGAAGGTAAACTGATCAATGGGTTTCCAATTTTCGGCGGCCATTGGGAGCTGGCAAAAACACATCTGAATAAAAAAGTAGACTCCATCTACCTCTGTGATGAAAATATTAAGAGTGAAAATCTCAAAAGGTTAAAATCAACAGCTCAACAAAATGGAATAACTGTTAAAAAACTGCACATGAGCTTCCAGGAAATTGAAACTGAAGTTCAAAAAGACAATGTATCAAGAAGAATGAGACCTGATGATTCAGTCGGTTCTTTTAGTAACTCAAACAGAGTATATCCAGACTAATTTTATGAAAACAACAATATCAGCTATTACCATAACTCTTTTATTTTTCATTTTACTTACCTCCTGCAACATATTTGAAAACGATTCGGGAATGCCGATCAATGAAGATATTTGGGTAAATGCGTACCTGGTTTCATGGGAGCATAACCCTGAAACCGAATTGATTAACTCCGGGAAGATGAAATCAGATGATATTGATTGGGATGCAATTACTCACCTTACCTATTTCTCACTATCCATTGGCGGGGATGGCATGCCGTCTTTAAGCTTAGATCCAGAATTCAGGAATAATTTAAATACTGATCGAATCCAGGATATTGTATCGGCCGCACATTCAAATCATACAAAAATACTCTTAAGCATAGGCGGCGGAACCAATTATGAAGGATTTAGTGGTGCCATAGATTCAAGCCGTACTCAATTTGTTCAAACCATATCGAACATGATTACCGAGTTTGGATTTGACGGGATAAGCCTGAATATGAGTCCTATTGAACCCCGCGATTTTATTAATTACAGAATTTTCGTACGCCAGCTCAGTGCAGCATTTGACAACCTGAATACAAACCAAAATAACAGGCCGCTATTAACTGCCGGAGCTACTAAATCATCGGGAGTAAGTTCACTATTTGAAGATTTACAACAACACTTTGATCAAATAAACATCTTAACCTATGATATGGCACAGCCGTGGAGGGGATGGGTGGCCTGGCACAATTCAGCTCTTCTGAATAAAGAGATTGCATTTGAGGAAGAACCAACTCAACTCCTGCCCTCTGTAGACCAAAAAGTAAATGAGTGGGTAGCTGCCGGTTTGGACAGAAGAAAGATTGGAATTGCCATAAACTTTCATGGGTCGGTTTGGCAAGAACAGAGTTTTCTTGGTAAGTGGGCTACATGGCCAACAGAAGAGGCCTCAATTTTCAGTATACATCCCTATTCAGTTTTAAGCAGAAGATATAACCTGAATGAATACGAATGGGATAATAAAGCCAGCGTACCCTATTTAAATTTATCACAACCTGCAGTATTTGTCAGCTTTGATAACGAGAGATCTATATCAAAAAAAATGATCTATGCTAAAACAAACCGGCTTGGAGGAGTAATGATTTGGGATCTTAGTGGTGGTTTTTCACAAAATACTTCACCTAAAGACCCGCTCTTGAAAGCTGTAAAATCTCATCTTAATAATTAGGGAATTATGTCAAAAAAAGACTCCAAAAACCATTTCTTTTTCGGTTTTAAAAATGCTTATACATTGCTGCGTAATGGGTGCTATTCAGTTTTTTACAATGAGGTTAAAAAGCGTCTTTATTCAAAATCGTTCTCGTTTGGGCTGCAAAGAGACCTTAACAAAACTTTTGAAGCACCCTTAGCAACTATAAAAATTCATATTCGCCCCTTAAATGGAGTCGATACAGAGGTGCTCTTGGGAGAAACAGAATCTGCCAAGGGTAATCCAAGAATTATTTGCCACCAGCGGGCTATTTTAGATGCAAAAATACCCACCTGTTACGTAGCTGTTACAACTAACGATAAACCTTGCTACATGCAATGGCTGATAAGCTTTAAGGATAATTACAAAATACAATCTCACTTTAAAGATATTTTCCCGCCATTAAACCCACAGGAGGCACTTCTTGAAGGAGCCTATGGAAATCCTGAATTCCGGGGCCTGGGAATTATGCCTGAGGCTATGTCTCAAATCGCCGAAAAAGCATCTCTGTTGAATGCAAGATGGGTAAATACTTTTGTGGATATCACAAATATTGCATCATTAAAAGGTTGTCGTCGATCCGGTTTTGAACCTTATATTCTGCGAAAAGAGAGATGGTTTCTGTTTTATCGAACTGTTTCATTTCATCCGCTGCCTGAAAATCTGCTTGATGATTACCATTTAAACACAGCAGATAATGCAAAAAAAACTATAGATAAAAATGGGGTTCAAGCTCATTTACAACCACAAACCCAAAATTAGAATGAAACAAAAAATAAATTTTATTCTGATAATCTTCACCTTGTCTTTAGGGTTGAATTGCGTACAAGACTCAAACGGTTTAATGACAAAACCATCAAGTCTCGAAAATTATTTTAATGCCGATTCACCTTTTGTTCAGGTAAAAAATGGGAAATTTATACTGGAAGGCGAAGAATTCCGGTTTGCAGGTACAAATGCCTATTATCTTCCAAATTATGAATTGATTGATCCTCCTGTAGTTGAAAATACTCTAAATGCATTTAAAGCAGCCGATATTTCAGTCGTAAGAATGTGGGCCTTTTATGACGGTTATGATTGTGGATACAGTTCAGTTGACCCGAATGAAAATGTTATCCAAACCCTGCCGGGGGTATATAATGAAGAAGCACTCCAGAATCTGGATCTTGTCATAGCGAAAGGCAAACAAAGAGGGCTTCTGTTTATTCTTCCTTTTATCAATTACTGGGATGAACTGGGCGGAATATGCCAATATAATACCTGGGCCGGTGCAGAAAACCCATCCGTAAATATGGATTTTTTTCTGAATAACGAACAGACTCAGAAGTGGTACCGTGATTATATTTATATGCTGCTGAACCGGGTAAATACATTTACTGGTGTCGCCTATAAAGATGAACCGGCTATCCTCTCCTGGCAAATTATGAATGAGGGACGAAACAAAGGACAAAATCCTGAAATTCTTCGGGATTGGTATCGTGAAATTGCTCAATACATTAAATCAATTGCCCCGGATCAACTGTTGGGAACCGGTGAAGAAGGGTTTGATGATGGAACTCCATCCATTTATTCAGTTCATGATTACAGCAACACCTATGTGCTCAGAGCCGATGAAGGTACAAGTTATATCCTGAACACATCTATTCCTGAAATTGATTACGGTAACGCTCACTGGTATCCGACGGAATTCGGTTTCGGCTTTGAAATAACCAATGATCTTCTAACAGCTCAGAACGCATGGATAACCGATCATATCCGGATTGCCAAAATAGAGGGTAAACCATTTATACTTGGGGAATATGGTTTCCCGGGATGGGGGGATGAACGGGTATTCTCAATGTATACAGAGCTATGGCAAAAAGCGGAAGAAATTGAATTGGATGGCAGTTTACTGTGGCAGCTTACATCAGATTATGCTAAATGCACAGAATATGGCGGTAATATATGCTGGCCGGGTGGCAGGGAAGATACCGAACTCTTCAAATCATTTATTAAACACGTTTCAAATATTCAGAAAAGATAATCTAAGGCAGAAAACTTGACCCCTAAAAAACAAGGCCGTTTCCCGGAAGGGGACCGGCTTTTTTTCTTTTCTCTATTATTTGCAGTTATAAATTGTCTGCTTAAGATCGATCCATTGTGGGGCAGCTGAGTTCCTGGAAATATTTGATATTTGACATAACACTACCTGCAAGACCTGAAATTTTTAATAATAAAAAAAATAAAATGGAACTTTTTTTACTACCTCTACTCTACGATACAACTCTACGTTCATTTTTAATATATTTTTATTTAAATCTAAAAATTATGCAACATTATTAATTAAAATTTTTTATATCAATTATTTAATATTTCTTTCATGTACAATTTTGTCAGAATTTAATTTGTATTTCTATAAGAGGCTATTGCTTCGTAATGGATACCAGAAGCACAAAACCAGAGAATTTTTCAAGATCAAGATCAGAGGCAGGTTAGAATCATCGTCCCAGGTACTTTCCCTCTATATTACATCAAAATCATCAATCTTCAATCCTATTATCAAAAACCTCATCTAAAAAAAGAAACACAAAAAACGCTCAGATCTAAAACTAAAGGATTCATAGATAGTCCTATATTAGAGAGTTCAAATCTAATTATAACCCATCTCAGAATACCTGTTTTTAGAGAGCTCAACTCTAAGTATGGTCAAAATGAAATCAACGAAACTGATATTACCGGTAGTTCTTCTGCTTGCAATTTTAACCCAATGCGACTCTGTTTCTTCGGATGCAGACAAACCTGATCCGGATTTTACAACACAATTTACTTCCCCGGTAAATGGCACAGCGGATGCAATCACAACTAAAGAAATGACACTGCGCTCTCCGGAAAACAATGCCGATAAGGTATCTTCAATTCTGAAATTTACATGGAATAAACTGCAAAACACGAGTGAGTATGTCTATCAGTTATCTGATAACCGCACTTTCAATTCACTTATATTGGAAACAAATGTAAAAGAAACATCCTACATACCTGATGTTCTTGTGTATCAGAAGAAATATTTTTGGCGTGTAAGAGGTGCAGGTGATAAAAACGCATGGTCTGAAGTGAGGTCGTTTACAACCGGAACTAAAGAAAATGATGAAGAAATTACCAGTACAGAGGTTACACTGCTTTCACCACAACATAATTCTTCTGATGTTTCACCAGATTTTGAATTTAGCTGGAAAGCATTATCGGGCGTGAGTCAATATGAATATCAGCTATCTGATAACAGCACGTTCAGTTCTGTTCTTCAGAAAAAAACGGTTGCTGGCACCTCATATAAACCCGATGGACTGGTTCATCAGAAAAAATACCACTGGCGTGTAAAAATAGCCGGTAATGGTGGGGAATGGTCTGAGACATGGACATTTACCACCGGCACTAAAAATGATAACGGCGATACAAGCACACCACCTCCACCTTCGCCTCCTCCTCCATCATCCGGTTCATTTGTGAGCACTCATAATTCCAACTTTGTTCTGAATGGTGAAATACTTCGGTTTGCCGGAACCAATGCCTACTACCTG
>SL_3KL_010_SEDDRAFT_10003482_pt1 | contig 14271 bp, 7 predicted proteins | sample SodLakKL_010_SED_2_FD_10381 | JGI IMG/M metagenome (IMG submission 10381)
TCGCCCGGCTCAGGGATTGCCGGATCGCGATCGGCGTCATCCGGAAACAGCGATTGCTCGTAGACCAGGCCAGGCAGCTCGGCAATGGCCAATGGCTCGTATGGCGTCTGGGTCTGGGCAACAGCGGCCAGCGGCAACAGGGCCAGGATCAGGAATCTGATAATCACGTCCAGCGTTCTCCAGCTATGGGTTCGAGTCGGCTACTCAGTTTAACGTCAGGCAGACTCAGCGCTCGTCCGGGCTCCAACCATCCCAGTCAAATCGCGACCGCCGGGCCAGCTCTTCGGGCGTCATCATCTGCTCGAAGCGCCGGTTGCCGATCACCCAGGTCGGATAGGTCGTGATGTCGTTGGCCACGCACTCGAAGGCCACGACCCCGCCGCGCCCGCCCGGCGAGCATTCGACGTAGGGCAGATGGCGCGCGGCCTGGCCGAACAGACGGTTCTGCTCCTGGCAGCTCGGGCACCAGGACGCCCCGTAATACACCGCGCCGACGCGATCAAGGTGCTGGGCCAGGTCGCGCAGGCGCGGATCCTCCGGAGGTTGGAACCAGCCGGCGTAAAGGGCATGCAGCAGCACCAGCACGACCGCCACCATGGCGCCCTGCCCGGCCAGAAAGCCGGCCCAGGGCATGCCGGGCGCGGATTCCGGCCGGCGAAAGGTGAGCAGCAGGAACAGCGCGGTGATGATCCCCAGCGAGACCAGGCACCAGAAGCACAACGCCTGCAGCGCCAGCCAGCCGGCCGCGGTCAGGTACAGGCTGAACACGGTGCCGAAGAAAGTCAGCAGCCACAGGCGCTGCCAGCGCTTGAGCCGCGGCCGCCCGAGACCGGCGATCAGCGCAATCAGGGCGTAAAGCAGGAATCCCCAGATCGCCACCGGAATGCCCAGCAGCAGGGACCAGTGGCTTTGCTGGATCAGCTCGCAGTCGCTGCCCGCGCCGCAGAACAGGGGTGCGGTACTGCTCATGCCGGTGACGGCCAGGTACGCGGTGACCAGCATGCCGGCCCCGGCCAGGACCACCACCGGCCAGTCAGGCGAATACTCCCTGCTGCCCGTCTTTGCCGGTTCCGTCGATTTCACTGGCTTGCGTTTTCTTTTTGACATGCAGAAATCCTGATCTTGTTGATTGACACGCAATTCTTGCCGGTTTTTCCGCTCAGCGGCCTGTCTTTTCGCACTGCATCAAGACTTGGTACAGTAGTCTGCCGTGGATTCCAATAGCCCGACCCAAGGCGACCGCCGTGAGCAAACGATTCGATACGCTACACCATCCTGATTTCGAGCGGGACTCCTGCGGCTTCGGGCTGGTCGCACGCCTGGACAATGAGCCCAGGGCATCGGTGATCGAGGATGCCCTGGCCGCCCTGTGCAGCCTGACCCATCGCGGCGCGGTGGCGCCGGACGGCAAGACCGGCGACGGCTGCGGCATTCTCATTCGCAAGCCGGAAGCCTTCCTGCGATCCGTTGCCGCCGAGGCCGGCCTCGAGGCCGGGGCACTGTTCGCCGCGGGTTGCGTTTTCATGGCGCCCGAACCCGATGCAGCCGCTCAGCGCAGTCGCCTGGAAACCGCGCTGCGCGCGCTCGACCTGAGCCCGGCCGGCTGGCGCCGGGTACCGGTGGACCCCGAGGCCTGCGGCGAACCGGCCCGGAAAACCCAGCCGCTGATCGAGCAGGTCTTCGTCAACGCGCCGGACGATATGGATGAGGCCGAATTCGAACGGCGACTCTACACGGCCCGCCGTCGCTGCGAGGCGGCAACGCCCACCGGCGAGCGCTTCTATGTCGCCAGCCTGTCGTGCCGGACCCTGTCCTACAAGGGCATGGTGATGCCGGAATTCCTGGCGCAGTTCTACCCCGACCTGCAACACCCCGACATGCAGGCCTCGGCGGTCGTCTTTCATCAGCGCTTTTCGACCAATACCCTGCCGCGCTGGGAACTGGCCCAGCCTTTCCGCATGCTGGCCCACAACGGCGAGATCAATACCATCCGCGGCAACCGCAACTGGAGCCGGGCCCGGCGCGCCCTGCTGAAATCACCGCTGTTGCCTGAGCTGGGCGAAATCGAAACCCCGGTTTCCATGAGCGGCTCGGACTCCAGCTCGCTGGACAACATGCTCGAACTGCTCACCATCGGCGGCATGTCGCTGCCGCGCGCGGTACGCATACTCATCCCGCCGGCCTGGCAGACCGCCGACAACCTCGACGCCGATTTGCGCGCCTTCTACGAGTTCTTCAGCTTCCACCAGGAAGCCTGGGACGGCCCGGCGGGGCTGGTGATGTGCGACGGCCGTTTTGCCGTGTGCGCGCTCGACCGCAACGGCTTGAGGCCGGCGCGCTGGACCCTGACCGACGATCAGACCCTGATCGTGGCCTCGGAAACCGGCGTGGTCGATGTCCGGCCTGAAAACGTGCTGCGCCGGGGCCGATTGGGTCCGGGCCAGATCCTGGTCGCCGACCTGGAAAACGGCGAACTGCTGGAAAGCGCCCAGGTCGACGAAAAGCTCAAAACCGCAGCGCCCTGGCAGGACTGGCTGAAAAGCGGCATCCAGTACCTGGACTCGGAGTTGATCGACGTCCACATGGCCGCCGAGCCTTTCGACCAAGACACCCTGTCCACCTACCAGAAGATGTTCAACCTGTCGCGCGAAGAGCGCCGCGAGGTCATCCTGGTGCTGGCCCAGACCGAGGCCGAAGCGGTCGGCTCCATGGGCGACGACACGCCCATGCCGGTGCTTTCGACCCGGGTGCGCTCACTCTACGACTGCTTCCGCCAGCAGTTCGCCCAGGTCACCAACCCGCCGATCGATTCCTTGCGCGAGCGCATCGTGATGTCGCTGGAAACCGGCATCGGGCACAAGGGCAACGTGTTCACACCGGACGCGGAAATGGCCAGGCGCGTGGTCCTGAACTCGCCGGTGCTGTCGCAGCGCAAGCTTCGCCAGCTGATCAACGCACCGCAGCTGGGCATCCCGTCGGCCTTCATCGACCTGAACGTGCCGGAGGACCTAGCGCTGGACGAGGCCCTGAAAGCCATGTGCGAGCAGGCCGAGCGCGAGGTCGCCGACGGCAAGCTGATCCTGCTGATTTCCGACCGCTACCTGAAGCAGGGCCACCTGCCGGTGCATGCCCTGCTGGCCACCAGCGCCATCCACCACCACCTGGTCGAGACCGGCCAGCGGCCGCTGTGCAGCCTGATCGTGGAGACCGGGACCGCGCGCGATCCGCACCACTTCGCCGCCCTGATCGGCTTCGGCGCGACCGCGGTCTACCCCTACCTCGTCTACCAGACCCTGCTGGCCATGGTGAACACCGGCGAGATCGACGAGACCCGCCATCGCTCGCTGGAGCTGGGCCGGGCCTACCGCCGCGGCATTCGCAAGGGCCTGTTCAAGATCCTGTCCAAGATGGGCATCTCGACCATCAACGCCTACCGCGGCGCGCAGCTGTTCGAGATCGTCGGGCTGGCCGACGAGGTGGTCGACCTGTGTTTCCCCGCCGCGGTCAGCCGCGTCCAGGGTTCGGACTTCAGCGATCTGCATGCCGATCAGAAAGCGCTGGCGCGCTGGGCCTGGGACGTGCGCGTACCGATCGAACACGGGGGCCTGTACCGCTACGTGCACGGCGGCGAGTACCACGCCTACAACCCCGACGTGGTCAAGTCGCTGCAGGCCGCGGTCCAGCGCGGCAGCTACGAGCTGTACCAGGACTTCGCCCGCCTGGTCAACGATCGCCCGCCGGCTTTCCTGCGCGACCTGCTGGCGCTGACCTCGCCGCACCAGCCGATCGATATCGACGAGGTCGAGCCGGCCGAGGACATCCTGCTGCGCTTCGACTCGGCCGGCATGTCCCTGGGCGCGCTGTCGCCGGAAGCGCACGAGGCCCTGGCCATCGCCATGAATCGCTTGGGGGGACGCTCCAACTCCGGCGAGGGCGGCGAAGACCCCGCCCGCTACGGCACCGAGAAAACCTCCAAGATCAAGCAGGTCGCCTCGGGCCGCTTCGGCGTCACGCCCGAGTACCTGGTCAACGCCGAGGTCATCCAGATCAAGATCGCCCAGGGCGCCAAGCCCGGCGAGGGCGGCCAGCTGCCCGGGCACAAGGTCAACGAGCTGATCGCGCGCCTGCGCTATGCCTCGCCCGGGGTCGGCCTGATCTCGCCGCCGCCGCACCATGACATCTACTCCATCGAGGACCTGGCCCAACTGATCTACGACCTGAAGCAGGTCAACCCCAGCGCGCTGATCTCGGTCAAGCTGGTCGCCGAGCCCGGCATCGGCACGATCGCCGCCGGAGTGGTCAAGGCCTATGCGGATCTCATCACCGTATCCGGCTATGACGGCGGCACCGGCGCCTCGCCGCTGACCTCGGTCAAGTACGCCGGTGCGCCCTGGGAGCTGGGCATCAGCGAAGTGCGCCAGGTGCTGATGGAAAACAATCTGCGCGACCGCGTGCGCCTGCAGGCCGACGGCGGCCTGAAGACCGGACTGGACGTGGTCAAGGCCGCCATCCTGGGCGCCGAGAGCTTCGGCTTCGGCACCGCGCCCATGATCGCGCTGGGCTGCAAGTACCTGCGCATCTGTCACCTGAACAACTGCGCGACCGGGGTGGCGACCCAGAACGAAACCCTGCGCACCAAGCACTTCATCGGCCTGCCGGAAATGGTCATGCACTACTTCCAGTTCGTCGCCCGCGAGGTGCGGGAAATCCTGGCCGAACTGGGCGTGAAGCGCCTGGAAGACCTAATCGGCCGTACGGAGTACCTGGAGCGCATCGAGGGCCTGACCCATCGCCAGAACAAGCTCGATCTCGCGCCACTGCTGGCCACCACCGGCCTGGCCGGCGACTCGCCTCGCCTGTGTACGGTCGAGCGCAATCCCCCGCACGATCGCGGCGAACTGGCCCGGCGCATCCATGCCGACACCGCCGAGACGGTGGCATCAGGCTCGGGCGGCGTCTTCCGCTACCGCGTCCGCAACTCCGACCGCTCGATCGGCACCCATCTGTCCGGCGAGATCGCCCGGCGCTGGGGTGATCGCGGCATGGAGAACCAGCCCATCGATCTGGAGTTCGCCGGCACCGCCGGGCAGAGCTTCGGCGCCTTCAATGCGGGCGGATTGAACCTGAAGCTGACCGGGGAGGCCAACGACTACGTCGGCAAGGGCATGGCCGGCGGACGCATTGTGCTCCGACCGCCCGAGGAGATTCGCTACGACGCTGCCACCACGCCAATCATGGGCAATACCTGCCTGTACGGCGCCACCGGCGGAGAGCTTTTCGCCGCCGGTACCGTCGGCGAGCGCTTCGCCGTGCGCAACTCGGGCGCCATCGCCGTCATCGAAGGATCAGGCGACCACTGCTGCGAATACATGACCGGCGGCGTGGTCGTCGTGCTGGGCCGCACCGGCATCAACTTCGGCGCCGGCATGACCGGCGGCTTTGCCTATGTGCTCGACGTGGCCCGCGACTTTGTCGACCGCTACAACCACGAACTGATCGACATCCACCACATTGCGGCCGACGTGATGGAAAACCACGTCCATCACCTCAGAGGCCTGATCCAGCGCCACCACGAACTGACCGGCAGCCAGCGCGCCTTCGAAGTGCTCGACGACTTCCGCCGTCTGTTGCCCAAGTTCTGGCTGATCAAGCCCAAGGCGGCCGATCTTGAAACCCTCATCACTGCCTTGCGCGAGGCGGCCTGATGAAAATCTTTACGGAACCGCAGATGAACGCGGATAAACGCAGATTGGAGCCGAGAACTCTTCAGCATCGAGAGTCAATCAAACTCCTGGGCTCGTTTTTTGCGCCAGGATTTGCAGGATTCTCTGAGCCCATCCGCGTTCATCTGCGTTCATCCGCGGTTCCACACAGGAACAGACCATGAGCAAATTCAGCCACCTGCATTTTCTGGAGTCCCCGCGCAAAGACCCGGAAGTCATGTCCATTCCGATCCGGGTGCGCAACTGGGACGAGATCTACGGCGACTACGACGCCCCGGGCGCGGCCGATCAGTCGGCGCGCTGCATCAACTGCGGCAACCCCTACTGCGAGTGGGACTGCCCGGTGCACAACTTCATTCCGGACTGGCTGCGCCTGGTCAAGCAGGGTCGCCTGTTCGAAGCCGCCGAGCTTTCGCACCAGACCAATTCCCTGCCCGAGATCTGCGGCCGCATCTGCCCGCAGGATCGCCTGTGCGAGGGCGCGTGCACGCTCAACGACGGGCTGGGCGCGGTCACCATCGGCTCGATCGAGAAATACATCACCGACGAGGCCGTGCGCCAGGGCTGGCGGCCGGACATGAGCAAGGTGGTCGCCACGGGCAAGCGCGTGGCCATCATCGGCGCCGGCCCGGCCGGACTGGGCGCGGCCGATATCCTGGTGCGCAACGGCGTCGAGGCGCACGTATTCGACCGCTATCCGCGCATTGGCGGGCTTTTGACCTACGGCATCCCGCCGTTCAAGCTCGACAAGCAGGTGGTCGAAACGAGGCGCGAACTCATGGAAGGCATGGGCGTCAAGTTTCACCTGGGCGTAGAGATCGGCAGCAGCCGCACGCTGGAGGGGTTGCTGGACGAATTCGACGCCGTATTTGCCGGCATGGGTACCTACCGCTACGTCAGTGGGCAGCTGCCCGGCGAACAGCTGCCCGGCGTCATCGAATCCCTGCCCTTCCTGATCGGCAACGTCAACCGCGTGCTCAAGGAACCCGTTTCCGATTATCCCTATGTCGACCTGAGCGGCAAGCGCGTGGTGGTTCTGGGCGGCGGCGATACGGCCATGGACTGCGTTCGCACCTCCATCCGTCAGGGCGCGCATTCGGTGACCTGCGCCTACCGCCGCGATGAAGAAAACATGCCGGGCAGCCGGCGCGAGGTGAAGAACGCGCGCGAGGAAGGCGTGGAATTCATGTTCAACCGCCAGCCGATCGAAATCCTCGGCGAGGACGCCGTTGAAGGGGTGCGCGTGGTCCGCACCGAACTGGGCGAACCCGATCTGCGTGGTCGGCGCCGTCCGGAACCCGTGCCCGGCAGCGAAGAAGTCCTGCCGGCCGACGCCGTCATCATCGCCTTCGGTTTCCGCCCCAACCCGCCCGAATGGCTGCTGGCCGCCGGCGTCGAAACCCACGATGACGGGCGTCTGAAGGTCGGCGGCCCCGGGCGTCTGGATTTCCAGACCAGCCACCCGCGCATCTTTGCCGGCGGCGACATGGTGCGCGGATCGGACCTGGTGGTTACCGCGGTATTCGAGGGGCGCGAAGCGGCCAAGAGCTTGCTGGCATCCATTGGCGTCGACGCCAGGGCAGAGGCCAGGGTCGCCTGAGACCGCCGACACGGCAGCGGCGGCGGGCCGGAATGCGGTCCCGTTCTGCCTTCGATTTTTGCCGGCAGTTCACTGGGTCCAAGCCATCCTAGGGGGGTGAACCACTTGCTCCGCCCCGATGCCGGTGGCCTGTACTGTGCCGCCGGCGATTTCTGGATCGACCCGCTCAAGCCCGTGCCGCGCGCGGTGATCACGCACGCCCATGCCGACCATGCCCGCTCGGGCGCCGGGGAATACTTCACCGCCCGCGAAGGCTTGCCGGTGCTCGCCCACCGGGTCGGCGATGGCGGCGATTTCAATGCCGTCGACTACGGCCAGCCGTTCGAACTGGGCGAGACGCGCGTGACCCTGTTTCCGGCCGGGCACATCCTGGGCTCGGCGACGGTGAGGGTCGAGTCCGAACACGGCACCTGGGGCGTATCCGGCGACTTCAAGCGCGCGCCGGACCCGACCTGCGCCCTGTTCCAGCCCTTCGACTGCGACGTCTGGATGACCGAGTGCACCTTCGGGCTGCCGGTCTATCGCTGGCCGGCGACCGAGCAGGTGGTGGGCGAAGTCCTGGACTGGTGGCAGGACTGCATCGATGCCGGCCGCCCGGCCGTGCTGTTCTGCTATGCCCTGGGCAAAGCCCAGCGCCTGCTGGCCGAACTGGCCGACCGCGCACCGCGCCCGATCTGGCTGCACGGTGCCATGCAGCCGCTGACCGAGTGCTATCGCGAACAAGGCATCCTCATGGCCGATACGCAGACCGTCAGCGAGGCAGGGAAGGGCTACAAATTTTCCGGCGACCTGGTCCTGGCCCCACCCTCGGCGGCCGGGTCGCCGTGGATGCGGCGCTTCCCCAGGCACTCCTCCGGCTTTGTTTCCGGCTGGATGCGGATTCGCGGCAACCGCCGGCGGCGCGGCTACGACCGCGGTTTCGTGATGTCCGACCACGCCGACTGGCCGGACCTGATCCGCACCGTGACCGACATGCAGGCTGAGCGCGTGATCACCATCCACGGCAGCGGCGAGGCGCTGGCCGGTTACTTGAGAGAGCAGGGCATTGCGGCCGAGAGCTGGAACCTGCGGGCCACGTTAAGCCGAAGCGAGCCGGCATGAAGGCCTTCGCCGAACTCTTCGACCGCCTCGACCGCACCACGGCGACCAACGCCAAGCTGGCGGCGCTGGTCGACTACTTTCGTTCGGTCGAGCCGGCCGATGCGGCCTGGGCGGTGAATTTCCTCACCGGCAAGCGTTTGAAACGCCTGGTCAATACGCGCGAGTTGCGCGAGTGGACGGCGCTGGCCACGGGCCTGCCGGCCTGGCTGATCGAGGACAGCTACGAGCAGGTCGGCGACCTGGCCGAAACCATGCACCTGCTGCTGCCGCCGGGCTCCGGTCGAGCCAGTGCCCTTGGCTTGGCCGGACTGGTCGAAAACCGCATCACGCCGCTCAGGGACCTGGACGACGAGGCGCGGCGCGATGCCGTCATGCGGCTGTGGCAGGAACTGGACGGCAGCGAGCGCTTCCTGTTCAACAAGCTGCTGACCGGCGGCTTTCGCGTCGGCGTGTCCAAGCGCCTGGTCACCCGCGCCCTGGCCGAAGTGGCCGGCGTGGACTCGACCCTGATCGCCCACCGCCTGATGGGGCGCTGGCAACCGACGGCGCGCGCCTTCCAGGCCCTGATCGCGCCAGCCTCGGAAGACGATCTGGATACGGCCACACCCTACCCCTTTTTCCTCGCCTCGCCGCTGGAGGAGGGTCCCGGCAGCCTGGGTGATCCGGCCGACTGGCAGGCCGAGTGGAAGTGGGACGGCATCCGCGCCCAGCTGATCCGCCGCGGCGGTCAGACCTGGATCTGGTCGCGCGGCGAGGAGCTGATGGAAGGCCGATTCCCGGAGATCGAAGCGGCCGCCGAAGCGCTGCCCGACGGCGTGGTGCTGGACGGCGAGATCCTGGCCTGGCGCGACGACCGGCCGCTGCCCTTTGCCGTGCTGCAAAAGCGCATCGGCCGCAAGAAGCCGGGCGCGGCCACGCTGGCGAAGGCGCCGGTGGCCTTCCTGGCCTACGATTGCCTGGAATGGAACGGCCAGGACGCGCGCGAAACGCCGCTGTTTCAACGCCTGCAGCATCTGGACCAGGCCCTGGCCGCGGCGGCGGGCCTGCTGCGATCGGCCGCCGTTGACTTCCAGCGCTGGACGGAACTGGATACCTGCCGGGAGGGATCACGCGAGCGCGGCGTCGAAGGCCTGATGCTCAAGCGCCTGAGTTCGCCCTACCGGGTCGGCCGCACCCGCGGCGACTGGTGGAAGTGGAAAGTCGAGCCGTTCACCTTCGACGGCGTGCTGATCTACGCCCAGCCCGGCCACGGCCGGCGCTCGGGGCTGTTCACCGACTACACTTTCGCCGTTCATGCTGGCGATGAACTGGTGCCGGTGGCCAAGGCCTATTCGGGGCTGACCCAGGACGAGATCGACCGCCTGGACCGCTGGATTCGCAACCACACGCGCGAGCGCTTCGGGCCGGTGCGCTCGGTCGACCCGGTGCATGTGTTCGAGCTGGCCTTCGAGGGCATCCAGTCCTCGCCCCGGCACAAATCGGGCATCGCCCTGCGCTTTCCGCGCATCCACCGCTGGCGCGAGGATCTGAGCGTGGGCGACGCCGATCGCCTGGAAGACCTCAAGCGTCTTCTGGATACTCGGCAGCGTCAATGAACCCCATCGAGGCCTTGTTCGGCCAGCGCGGCTGGCCGGTGTTCGAATTCCAGCGCCAGGCCTGGGCTGCTTATGCCGATGGCCAGTCGGGACTGGTCCATGCGCCGACCGGCTCCGGCAAGACCCTGGCCGCCTGGGGCGGGCCGCTGCTGGAGTCGCTGGACGCGGCACCCGGCGCGCTCAGCTACCTGTGGATCACCCCGTTGCGCGCCCTGGCCGTAGACACCGCGGCCAACCTGAACCGGGCCGCGGTCGATCTGGGACTGGACTGGGAGGTTGCTTTACGGACCGGAGACACCAGCAGCGCGCAACGCGCCCGCCTGCAGAAGACCCCGCCGCCGGCCCTGGTGACCACCCCGGAATCGCTGGCCCTGATGCTGTCCTACGCCGACAGCGCCCGGCGCCTGGGACGCTTGAGAGCGGTCATCGTCGATGAATGGCACGAGCTGCTGGGCTCCAAGCGCGGCGTGCTGCTGGAGCTCGGCCTGGCCCGGCTGCGCGCGCTCAATCCCGGCTTGAAGCTGTGGGGCCTGTCGGCCACGCTGGGCAACGTCGACCAGGCCATGCAGGTGCTGCTGGGACCGCGGCGCACGGGAACGCTGATCGCCGGCGACCTCGAACGTCGGATCGAGATCGACACCCTGCTGCCGGCCGAGATCGAGCGCTTTCCGCAGGCGGGGCGCACCGGCCTGAATCAGCTGCCCGGAGTGCTCAAAGCCGTCAACCAGGCCCAGTCCACCCTGCTGTTCACCAACACCCGCTCGCAGGCCGAGCTGTGGTTCCAGGCCATCCAGTCGGTGGTGCCGTGGCCAAACCAGGTCTTTCTGCACCACGGCTCCATCGACCGCCAGCAGCGGCTGGCGGCGGAGTCGGCCGTGCGCGAGGGCCGGGCGCGCTGCGTCGTTGCCACTTCCAGCCTGGACCTGGGGGTGGATTTCTCGCCGGTGGACCAGGTCATCCAGGTCGGCAGCCCCAAGGGCATCGCCCGCCTGATCCAGCGCGCCGGGCGCTCAGGACACAGGCCCGGTGAAATTTCGCGCCTGCTGTGCGTGCCCACCCACGCGCTGGAGATCCTGGAAATAGCCGCGGCAAAGCGCCAGGTCGAGCATCGCCGCATCGAGGGCAGAATCCCGCTGGCCGGCAGCCTGGACGTGGCCGCCCAGCACCTGGTCAGCTGCGCGCTGGGCGGCGGCTTCGAGGCCGAGACCATGCGGGCCGAGCTGCACGACACCCACGCCTACCGCGATCTGCACGATGCGCACTGGCAGTGGCTGCTGGACTTCATCACCCGCGGCGGCCCGGCGCTCAAGGCCTATCCCGGCTTTCAACGCGTGGTCGAGCGGGACGGCGTGTACCGGGTCACCGACCGCCGCATCGCCGCCATGCACCGCATGTCGGTGGGCACGATCAGCGCGGACGGACACCTGCAGGTCAAGTTCGTCAAGGGCGGATCACTTGGCCAGATCGAGGAGCGCTTCCTGACCCGCCTGAAACCCGGCGAGCATTTCATCTTTGCCGGACGATTGCTCAAGCTGGAGCGCATCCGCGACATGATCGCCTATGTGCGTCTGGGCAAGGCCGGGCGGCCTTCCGTGCCGCGCTGGGCCGGCGGGCGACTGCCGCTGTCGACCCTGCTGGCCGACGCCATGCTGGAGCTGTTTGCCGCCAGCGGCGATCAACTGCCCAGCGAGCTGCGCGCGATCGAAGCCCTGTTGGCCCAACAGGCGCTGCAGTCGGAGCTGCCGGGTCCGGATCGACTGCTGGTCGAACAGACGCAAAGCCGCGACGGCGCGCACCTGTTTCTCTATCCCTTCGCCGGACGCCTGGTGCACGAAGGCCTGGCCGCGCTGCTGGCCTGGCGCCTGGCCCAGGACGCGCCGCGCAGCTTTTCCATGACCGTCAACGACTACGGCATCGAGCTGGTCGGCGATGAACCGCTGCAACTGGATGAATCATTACTGCGCCGCGTGCTGAGCAGCGATCATCTGGACCAAGACATCCTGGCCAGCCTGAACGCCGCCGAAATGGCACGGCATCGTTTCCGCGACATCGCCCGCGTGGCCGGGCTGGTGTTTCAGGGCTATCCAGGCCGCCAGAAACGGGCGCGCCAGCTGCAGGCCTCCAGCGGACTGATGTTCGACATGCTCTCCGAGCACGATCCTGACAACCTGCTGCTGACCCAGGCCCAGGCTGAAGTACTGGAAGCCGAGATGGAGCTGTCGCGCCTGCGCAAGACGCTGGAGCGCGTGGCTGGGCAACGCATCCTGATCTGGCAAACCGAGCGACTCACCCCGATGGCCTTCCCGCTGTGGGCCGATCGACTGCGCGGCCAGCTCAGCACCGAGGATTTTGATATACGCGTACGGCACATGTTGATCAATCTCGAAAAAGGGACAGCAAAAAGCCCAGCCTCCCGCTCCCATGCAAATCTCGGTCAAGTCGGCCAGTGAGCGTTGAGATCCCCGTGAGATTCTTCGACCCTCACGTGTTTCCGAATCAACGTCTGCTCATACCGCTGACTCACCGCCAACCTTGAGGGATAAGCCCGGGCGCACAGGTGATTGGGGAGGCGCTCATTGCTTCAAGGCATCGACCTTCAGTCAGATCGAACTCAGGGGAAAATCCAGCTCCAGCCATGTTGGGAGACGACCGTTTCGGGTTCACAGACGTCGTCTACGCACAGATCGACGGCCTGAATCACATAGATCGGAACCAGGAAAGCCGCTACAGCCCCGTCGATCGGATATGGCCGAGGCAGTGCTGGCTGCCCGCCACCACCGGCTTCTGCAGCCGAGGGCGGCTTTGACGGGTAGCTGCCAGTATCGAGCTTGGCAAGATCGTCATCGAACCAGTCAACGATCGCAGCAATCATCGAGGCAGATGCGGCAGCAGTGAGTGCGGCGCATTCAGTACATGCAGAGCCACTCCGCCCACTTGACCTGCCACAGAGAGTGCACTCAACATCGCCGCTCAACAGTGACAGCACTTCGCCGGAAAAATCAAGCAGTGAACCTCCGCAAGACCCGAACTGAATCGCACTGTCGACTGACTCACCTGGTTCTCCATGAAGCTTGAACGAGAGATCCCCTGAAAACCCGGCAGCAAAAGCCTTGAAGCGACGCAAACTGCCCAGCAATTCCGAGTCGATGGCGGGCTTCATGAAGTCTTCGATACGGCCGGTATGGATGCCATACTCGACCATCTGGTCACGATGCGCATCCGTGCGCGGTGCGAACAAGCCTTCGTGTCTGACAAAGGACTCTCCCGGCCTCTTTTCAAACCACAGTGCCGGTACGCCTAGGACCGCCAACGTCAAACTGACCACGCCCTGGGTACTTTGGCTCACCACGATGTGCAGGGGCGAATTCTCGTAGTCGTCAAATATGAAACGCAACCCCTGCCGCGAATCAAATGGCCGATCCACGATCCCGATCACCTCAAGGCGGAGATCTCCCAGGGGATTTGACAGCAGCACGAAGTCTTCGGCTTCATATGTCCTGGATCCAGCAACGCTGTCGCTGGACGTCAGAACGAACGGACCTGGTGGTTCCAAGCCAGCTTTGGATTCTCCAGAGCTGACGCTGAATACAAGCAAAGCAAAAAGCGCAGCTAGTGCCCGAGCCCAGCCCGGATGATGTTCGAATGACGCACGCACAATTCCCACTTTCACACCTCGTCAATTGATTCAAGCCCCGCTCCTTGGTCGGAATTCTAGTTGGCGAAAATCTTTATTACAATCAAGCTTCGCCAAACCGCACGGTAGGAAAAGCTCGTATGTCGGTAGGAAATCTCTTACGACAACCTGCTTACCGATCGCTCTGAATCCCATGTCTGGCTGCCCTTGGAAATGGCGTACGGGGCATTTGAGTCGGACAACAATCCAATAGACCGGAAAGTTGATTCAACTAGGCAACACGGAGCTGGCGCTGCTGCCCGAGCGCGCGGCCTACTGGCCGGCGCAGAAGACGCTGCTGCTGGCCGATATGCACCTGGGCAAGGACCAGGTATTTCGTCGATCGGGCATGGCGGTGCCGGCCGGGGTGCTGGCGGCTGATTTGGGGCGGATTGACGCGCTGGTCGACCAGACCGGCGCCGAACGCCTGATCGTGCTCGGCGACTGGGTGCACGCGCCGCCGCGCGCCGACGATGCCTGGCCGGAGCAGATCGCGCAGTGGCGCAAGGCGCACGCGCAACTCGCCGTCGACCTGGTGCTCGGCAACCATGACCGCTCCCTGGATGCCTGGCTGGCGGC
>SL_3KL_010_SEDDRAFT_10003483_pt1 | contig 14270 bp, 13 predicted proteins | sample SodLakKL_010_SED_2_FD_10381 | JGI IMG/M metagenome (IMG submission 10381)
CTCCAGCCTGCAGCGCGCGGACGCGGAAACAGTACCCGCGAACCAGCTGCGGATCGCGGTGGACGAGCGAACCAACAGCGTCCTGCTCTCGGGTGACCGCACGCAGCGCATGCGAATGCGCGCGCTGATCGCGCAGATGGACGACCCGCTGGACCACGAGGGCGACACCCACGTGATCTACCTGCGTTACGCCCGGGCAACGGAACTGGTGGATGTCCTCGCCGGTGTCAGCGAACACATGCAGCGCGCAAGGGAACCGGAAACCGAGGCACGGCGGGAGATCAACATCCAGGCTGACGAGGCCACCAATTCCCTGGTGGTCACGGCACCCCCCGGCATCCTTCAGTCCCTGCGTTCCGTGATCAGTCAGCTTGATATCCGGCGGGCACAGGTGCTGGTGGAAGCAGCGATCGCCGAGATCACCTCGCAGCGCGGCGCAGAACGCGGTGTACAGTGGTTTGCGGATGGCCGGGACGGAGCGGGCTTCGCCGGCATCACCAGTTTCGCAGGCGTGGGCACCGGCATCAGTTCACTTCTTACTCTGCAGACGGCCCAGCCGCAGATTGGTGACGGCGCCAGCGTGGTGGTCGGCGACCTTGACAGCCGGGTGCGATTCGGCGCGTTCATCCGCGCGCTGGCAGCAGACGACGATACCAACATCCTGTCCACGCCTTCGCTGGTCACTCTCGACAACCAGGAAGCGGAGATCCGGGTAGCCGAAAACCGGCCTTTCGTCACCGGCCAGTTCACCGGGGAGGGGCGAAACGTCGTGGATCCGTTCCAGACCATCAGTCGCGAGGACGTGGGCATCATCCTCAAGATCACGCCACAGATCAACGAGGGCGATGCCATACTCATGGAAATCGAGCAGGAAGCGTCCAATGTCATCGGCGACACCGCGGCGGGAGTCGTGACCAATCTCCGTTCCATCAAGACCAGCGTGCTGGTGGACGACGGCCAGGTGATCGCCCTGGGTGGCCTGATGGATGACGATCTTCAGGAGAGGGAACAACGGGTGCCCTTCCTCGGCTCCATGCCCCTGCTGGGCGAGTTGTTCCGTTACCGCTCCAGCACCCTGACCAAGCGCAACCTGATGGTCTTCATGCAGCCCACCATCGTCCGCGACCGGGCGGTCGCCGACGATATGACAAGCCGCAAGTACAGCTATATCAGGGCACGGCAGCTTGATCGTCACCAGCGCAAAGTCAGCGGGATAGGGGAGGCCAACCCGCCCGTGCTGCCGCGTCTGGAACGGGCGGAGCTGCCGCCGCCTTTCGCCGAGCTTGACGGTGATCGTTACCGATGAGCGTGAAATCTTCAGACTACCGCCTGGAGACCAGACGGGATTCCCCCGGTACCGATACCATGACCGGCGCAGCCGAGGTGCGCGAACGGCGCCCCTCATTTGCCTTCGCCCGGCGTCATGGCGTGATGGTGGACGGCATTTCCGAAGGCATCGCCAACGTGCTCTACCGGGAGGGTGCCAGCACCGCCAGTTTCACGGAACTTCGGCGCATACTGGGCGTGCCGTTGCGCCTTACGCGGGTGGATCCCGCAGAGTTCGGCCGGCTGCTGCAGCAGACCTACGAGCGCCACAGCGGTGAAGCGGCGCAGATGGTGGAGGACATCGGCGACGACATGGATCTGTCCAGCATCGCCGAGAGCCTGCCGGAACCGGAGGATCTGCTGGAGAGCGCCGATGACGCCCCCATCATCCGCCTGATCAATGCCCTGCTTACGGAAGCGATCAAGGAGAATGCCTCGGACATCCACGTGGAGCCGTTCGAGAACCGGCTGCTGGTCCGCTTCCGCGTCGACGGAATACTGCGCGAGGTCCTGGAACCGCCGCGGATCATGGCGCCCCTGCTGATCTCGAGGATCAAGGTCATGGCACGGCTCGACATCGCCGAGAAGCGCCTGCCGCAGGACGGCCGCATTGGGCTGCGCATTGCCGGCCGCGCCGTCGACGTTCGGGTGTCCACCCTGCCCTCCGGGCACGGCGAGCGTGTCGTCCTGCGTCTGCTGGACAAACAGGCCGGACGCCTGGATCTCCAGCACCTGGGCCTGCCCGGACGCCTGGCCGAGATCCTCAATGAACTCATTCACAAGCCCCACGGCATCCTGCTGGTGACCGGCCCCACCGGCTCGGGCAAGACCACCACGCTGTATGCGGCGCTGAGCCGGCTGAACGATGCCAGCCGCAGCATACTGACCGTGGAGGATCCCATCGAGTATTACATCGAGGGCATCGGCCAGACCCAGGTAAACACCAAGGTGGACATGAGCTTCGCCAGGGGACTGCGCGCAATCCTGCGCCAGGATCCGGACGTGGTCATGGTTGGGGAAATCCGTGACCTCGAAACCGCCGAGATCGCCGTGCAGGCCTCGCTGACCGGGCACACCGTGCTCTCCACCCTGCATACCAATACCGCCGTGGGCGCGGTCAGCCGCCTGCATGACATGGGGGTGGAACCGTTCCTGATGGCGTCCAGCCTGGTGGGCATGATGTCGCAGAGGCTGGTCCGGCTGCTGTGCGTGCACTGCCGTCAACCGTTCACCGCCAATCAGCAGGACTGTGAAAGGCTGGGCCTGGATCCGAATCAACCACCGACGCTGTACCGCGCGTCCGGCTGCGCGGCCTGCAATCAGACCGGATACCGCGGTCGCGGCGGCATATTCGAACTGGTGGTCGTGGATGAAACTGTCCGCGGCATGATCCATGACGGAGTTGCCGAACAGAGGTTGGAGCGCTATGTGCGTCGGCATACGCCCAGCCTGCGGCAGGACGGCGTACGGCGGGTACTTGCCGGTGAGACGACGGTGGAGGAAGTCCTGCGGGTTACCGTGGAGGATACGACTCCACTGGAGTCGTAGGGAACAAACCATCATGGGAGCGTTCGAATACCAGGCTCTGGACACCAACGGCCGCGAACTCAAGGGCGTGCTCGAGGGCGATACGCCCCGCCAGGTGCGCGCACAGTTGCGCGACCAGGGCTGGGTCCCACTGGACGTGGCGGAGGTCACGTCGCCGGAGCGCGGGGGTGAGCGCCGGAGCCTGATTCCCGCACGCGGCGCCAGCGCCAACGAACTCGCCCTGCTGACCCGGCAGCTTGCGACGCTCGTGGGCTCGGGGCTGCCGCTTGAAGAAGCGCTGCGGGCAACGGCGCAGCAGAGCGAACGACAACGACTGCGCAGCATGCTGACGGCAGTGCGCTCTCGGGTCATGGAAGGCTATTCGCTGGCTGACGGACTTGCCCTGTTCCCGCGCGCCTTTCCCGAACTCTACCGATCCACCGTGGCGGCCGGCGAACAGACCGGCCACCTGGACCGGGTGCTCGAACGGCTNGCCGACTACACCGAGAGTCGCCAGCAGATGCAGCAGAAAATTCAGCTGGCGCTGGTCTATCCGCTGGGCCTGGTGGTGGTCGCGATCCTGGTGGTCGTGCTGCTGCTCGCCTACGTGGTGCCGCAGGTCACCGAGGTCTTCGTAACCGTCGGCCAGGAACTGCCGATGTTGACAACCGCGTTGATCGCGGTCAGCGATTTCCTGCGCGAGCATGGTCTCTGGCTGCTGCTCGGGCTGGCCGCCGTTGCCACCGGCTTCGTCTACGGACTGCGGCGCGTGCCGTGGTTCCGCTACCGGGTCCACCTGCTGCAACTGCGTCTGCCGCTGGTTGCGCGGCTCACGCGCGGCATCAACGCGGCGCGGTTCGCGCGCACGTTCAGCATCCTCGCCGGCAGCGGCGTGCCGGTACTGGAGGCGATGCGGATTGCGGCAAGCGTGATGACCAATCTGCCCATGCGGCAGGCCGTGGAACAGGCGGCCACACGGGTGCGCGAGGGCGCCGGCATCAGCCGCGCGCTTGCGCAGAGCGGACAGTTTCCACCGATGCTCGTGCATCTGGTGGCGAGCGGTGAGAACAGCGGCCGCCTGGAGCAGATGCTGGAACGCGCATCGCTCAATCAGGAACGCGAGGTGCAGGGTATCGTCTCGACCCTGCTCGCGGTGTTCGAGCCGCTGCTGATACTGGTCATGGGAGCCGTCGTGCTGGTTATCGTACTGGCCATACTGCTCCCCATTTTCGAACTAAATCAACTGGTGTCGTGACTGCTCCCACGATCCCCCGAATGGACGCGAGGTTCCCGGACAGCCAGACATCACACCCCCGGGTCAATCCCGGTCATACCAGACGACGGAAGAAAGCAGGCATGACGACATCCTACAAACGACTTCAGCGGACCAGCCGACAGACGGGCTTCACCTTGATCGAGATCATGGTGGTCGTGGTCATCCTCGGAATCCTCGCGGCCTTTGCCGTGCCCAACATCATGGACAACCCCGAGCGGGCGCGCATAACCAAGGCCGAGCACGACATCCGTACCATCGAGAACGCCCTGGACATGTACCGGATGGACAATTTCCGCTACCCGACCACTGACCAGGGCCTGGAGGCCCTGGTGCGCCGGCCCACTTCACCGCCGGAACCGCCCAACTGGAAATCGGGCGGCTACATGCGCAGCCTGCCCAAGGATCCCTGGGGTAACGAGTATCAGTATCGGGCCCCGGAGGAAGCCGGCGGGCGGGTGCACATATACACCTACGGGGCCGACGGGCGCCCGGGCGGCGATGGCGCGGACGCGCAAATCAGCAACCTGGACCTGGATTGAATAAGCGGGCTTCCCGGACATACTCTCATGCGGAGCCGCGGCTTTACCCTCATCGAGCTGATGGTGGTCCTGGTCCTGATCGGGGTGATCGCCAGTCTTGCGGTACTGAGCTTTGGCGGCACGCGGGATCCACGAATGGAGACGGAAGCCAGGCGGCTTGCAGCCGTGATGGAACTGGCAATGCAGACCGCCATACTCCATAACCGCGAACTGGGCCTGGTGCTCGATCAGAGCGGCTACCGCTTCTCCCACCTGGAGGAAGACACCTGGCTGCCCGTGCAGGCGTCGGCAGACCGCACTCTTCGCGCCCGCGAGCTTCCCGACGGGATGCGGCTGGAGTGGTCAACCGACGGGCTGCCCGGACGAGCGGCTCCGGATTCGGACAAGGACGATCATCGCCCCGCCGTGCTTCTGTTGTCGTCCGGCGAACAGACGCCGTTCCGGGTGACACTGGGCTGGCGTGACAGGCACCGGACCGAATCATGGGAGCTCGAGGGGACGCTGACCGGCGAACTGCGTCTGCGGCAGCGGGAGGAGTAGGGATGCCGCGCATCCAACGCGGATTCACACTGCTGGAAGTGCTGGTGGCGGTGGCGGTGCTGGGAGTCGCCATGGCGGCCATCATCAAGGCGAGCCTGGAGCTTACCGCCAACGCCGTCGACCTGCGCGACAAGACCTTTGCCGCCTGGGTCGCCGGCAACGTGGCCACGGAACTGCGACTGCAGCGGGCCTGGGAAACCGGTGAGGAGAAAGGCGAGGCGGAAATGGGCGGCCGCCGCTACTACTGGACCACGGAAATCCAGGACACCGAGAATCCCGACCTGCGCCGCCTCGATGTCCATGTCTACGACGATGCCGACCGGCACCGGCGCCTGATCGTACACACCGGACTGCTGCCCGACCCCGCCAGGGAGATGATCCCCGACCCCATCGACGCAACGGCCGTGGAGCAATGATGCACGGCAGGGCTCGAGGCTTCACGCTGATCGAACTCCTGGTCTCACTGGCCATTTTCGGCCTGGTTTCGATGATGGCCTACGGGGGACTGCATCTGCTGGTCAACAATCGCGACCAGATTGACCGTAGCGCCGACCGTTTGGCGGAAATCCAGCGTGGCCTGGGCATCATCGAGCGAGAACTTCAGCAGGCGGTGGCGCGGGGGATTCGCGATCCGCTCGGTGATCCGCGCCCCGCCATGCTCAGTGACGACCTGGCGATCATCGAATTCACCAGCGGCGGCCGGAGCAACCCGCTGGGGCTCGAACGAAGCGAATTCCGCCGGGTCGGCTACACCGTGGCCGACGACGAACTTGTACGCATGAGCTGGGATGTGCTGGATCAGGCACATGAGCCACCGGTGAGCGAACATGTACTGCTGACTGGCGTGGAAACACTTGAACTGCGCTACCTGGGCGCGGACGATCAGTGGCTCGAGGTATGGCCCCCGGCGGCAGCGCCGGATGTAGCCACGCCGCTGCCGCGGGCCGTGGAGCTGATCATCGAACTGCAGGACCACGGTACGCTGCGGCGCCTGGTCCTGCTGCCGGACGCAGCCCGTGCAGCCCGGGCGGAGGCACTGCCATGAGACGGCAGCGGGGGGTGGCCCTGATCACCGCATTGCTGGTGGTGGCCATCGCCACCATCCTGGCCGTGCAGCTCACGGGCCGGCAGCATTTCGACATTCGCCGCACCCAGAATGTGCTGGAGCATGATCGGGCCGGGAGTTTCGCCCTCGCTGCGGAAGACTGGGCGCGCCAGATCCTCGCGGAGAATCGCGCCGAAGGAAGCCGCGCGGTGGACCACCTGAACGAGTTCTGGGCGCAGGAGATCATGCCACCCGCGTTCGAAGGTGTGCGGCTGCTGATTCGCATCGAGGATCTGCAGGGCCGGCTCAACATCAACAACCTGACATCGCCCGGGGGCTCGGATGTTCCGGCCCAGATTGCACGTTTCCGCAGGTTGTTGCAGCTGCACCAGCAGAACCCGGGCATTATTCCGGCGGTGCTCGACTGGATCGACCCGGGTGTCGAGGTGAGGATTCCCGACGGTGCCGGCGACGATTACTATACACGGCTGGATCCACCCTACCGCAGCGCCAATCGGCCCATGCAGAGTGTCACCGAACTGCGCCTGGTCCGTGGTGTCGATGACGAACTCTACCGGCTGTTGGCTCCATCGCTGACCGCGCTTCCGGAGGCGGTTCCGATCAACGTCAACACGGCGTCGGCCAGCGTGCTGAGGACCCTGGCCGACGAACTCGGGGAAGCGGAGGCGAAAGCCCTGCTGGAGGCGCGGCCGGATGACGGTCACGAAACAGTGGAGGACTTTCTTCGCCACAACGCACTGGCGGGCCGGGACATCGACGAAGCCGGCCTGTCGGTGACCAGCAACTGGTTTCGAGTGCGGGTGGAAGTGAGACTGGGCAACACCCGCATGCGCAGCGAGAGCCTGGTGCACCGTGGCGAGAGGGGACGGACCCGGACGCTTGCCCGTCGTCACGGATTCCTGGAATAACGGAGCGCCACCGGCGACACTCGTCCGGGGAATCAAGCAACCACGGAAACGGAGGCATGCATGCAACTGAGGGCACTGCTGTTCGACGTCGACGGCACCCTTGCCGATACGGAGGAAGCACACCGGACGGCATTCAATGACGCGTTCAGGGTCTTCGGCCTGGAGTGGACCTGGGACCGCTCCCTGTACGGGCGTCTGCTGCGTGTTGCCGGCGGTCGCGAACGCATACTGCACTATGCACAAACGGCTGATCCAGACCGCTTCCACAACCCGAATTTCAGCGAACGGGCGCGGGAGATCCATGAGTGCAAGACGCGCCGTTACGGGGAAATACTCGCCAGCGGTGCCGTCACCCTGTTGCCGGGGGTTGAGCGCCTGATCCGGGAAGCCCGTGACGAGGGCTTGCGCCTGGCCATCGCCACCACCACCACGCCGGACAACGTCCGGGCCCTGCTGGAACCGAACCTGGGAACGCAGGCAATGGACTGGTTTGACGTCATCGGCGCCGGCGACTGCGTGCCGGCGAAGAAACCGGCGCCGGACATCTACCACTGGGTCATGGACCGGCTGAGCCTGTCGCCGTCCGAGTGCCTGGCCCTGGAGGATTCCCGCAACGGCCTGCGCGCCGCCCTTGCCGCCAGCCTGGCCACCCTGGTGACGCCCAGCACCTACAGCAAGGACGACGACTTCACGGGCGCAGCCGCCATCCTCAGCGACCTGGGCGAACCGGATCGACCCTTCACGATGCACGCGGGCGGCCCGGAGGGGTGGACCTGCGTCACCCCGGACTTCCTGCGCGCGCTGCACCGGAGCGCACTGAAAGAAACCGCCTGAGCGCAAAGCCGGCGTAGCGCCGGAGAACCGGTCCGGGATACCCGCCGAGGTCACAAGCGCCATGCCTCAGACAGGATCCTCGCTCCGCGCCTTTAACCCGCATATCTCACCGCCCTTCTACCACGCACACCGATCTCCTCGCCGTGTCGGGGCGTACGCCCTGCAGCCGGCTCGACGTTGTGCCGGCTACGCCTTCGCCGTCTGCCGGTCCGTGCCCCCCGTTACAGCGGCACCTCGACGCCCTCACGACGAACAGCGGTGAGATATGCGGGTTAAGGCTCGGGGCTCCCGACCTGCGGCAGACACGGCGGGGCCGACAAATCCAGGATGATTCAGGCTCCGCGCGCCAGTTCCGCGCGCATTTCCCCGATGACCTTCCGGTAGTCGTCCTTGCCGAAAATGGCGGACCCGGCCACGAACGTGTCCGCGCCGGCCTCGGCCACTGCACCGATGTTGTCCGGCTTGATGCCCCCGTCCACTTCCAGCCGGATATCACGGCCGCTTTCGTCGATGATGCGGCGGGCATCCCGCAACTTCTGCAGGGAACCGGGAATGAAGCTCTGGCCACCGAAACCCGGGTTCACCGACATGATCAGCACCATATCCACCAGGTCCAGCACGTACTTGAGGTGGTCAAGGGGCGTGGACGGGTTGAATACCAGCCCGGCCCTGCAACCATGGTCCCGAATCAGTTGCAGGCTGCGGTGAACGTGTCGGCTGGCTTCCGGGTGAAATGAAATGTAATTGGCGCCTGCATCCGCAAACATCGGGATCAGGCCATCCACCGGCTCCACCATGAGGTGGACGTCGATGGGGGCGGTCACCCCATAGTTGCGCAGGGCACTGCAGATCACGGGACCGAAGGTCAGGTTGGGCACGTAATGGTTGTCCATCACGTCGAAATGGACCATGTCCGCGCCCGCCTCCAGAACCGCATCAACCTCCAGACCGAGCCTGGCCATGTCGGCAGACAGAATGGACGGGGCAATCAGATAATTCGAACTCATGGAACTCTCTCCCTTTCTCGCTCCCGCGCCCCGGAGGGAAGGGGCACTCCAATCGAATAAGGAAATGCAAATCCTCTTCCGCGACAGGATAATTTCATGTTATGCGTTAGAGAACGCCTCATTGATTTCCAATCAAGGCTTCCGAACACATGAACGGACCATTGCCGGAGTTCCCCGTATGCACGTAACCCTTCGCCAACTCGAGATTTTCAACACCGTTGCCAGGAAACTCAGTTATACCAAGGCCGCCGAGGAACTGCATCTGACCCAGCCCGCGGTATCACTGCAGATCCGCAAGCTCGAGGATGCGCTCAATCTGCCACTGTTCGAACAGGTCGGTAAGCGCATTTTCCTGACCGAGGCCGGGCGCGAAATGCTCCGCTACAGTCGCAGCATCTCCCAGCAGCTGAACGAGGCCGGTGAAATGCTGGCCCAGATCAGCGATCTGTCCCGCGGCACACTCGCCGTGGCCGTCGCCTCCACGGCCAGCAGCTTCGCCACCCGGCTGATCGCCTCCTTCCTGCACCGGTATCCCGGTGCCACCGTAAGCCTGGACGTATCCAACCGGGAGACGCTGCTACGGCAACTCCGGGACAACGAAAAAGACCTGGTCATCATGGGCCAGCCCCCCGCGGATCTGGAACTGACCGGCGAACCCTTCATGGAGAATCCGCTGGTCGTCATAGCACCGGCAAGCCATCCGCTGGCGACCATCGGAAAGATCCCCCTGAAAAACCTGGAGCAGGAACCCTTCGTTGTACGGGAACCTGCATCGGGGACGCGCGCGGCGATGGAACGGCTGTTCAAGAAACATGGGTTGAAACCGCACATTCAGGTGCAGATCGCCGATAACGAATCACTCAAGGAGGCGGTGTCCGCGGGCCTGGGGCTGGGCGTGGTTTCCCTCCATACCCTGGACCTGCACGTTCAGGCCGGCCGCCTTGTCGTCCTCGATGTCACCCACTTTCCCATTCGCCGCCACTGGTATCTGGTATCCCGACAGGGCAAGCGGCTCTCCCCCATCGCCCAGGCNTTCAAGCACTACGTGTTCGAACAGGGCCCCGTCATGGATTCCGCCACCGCCGGGACATCACTGCCGGCACACTGATCGCCGGCGCCATTGGCGGTAGCGCCAATCATGCCTCGCCGCGCAGCTCGCGACCACGCATGACCAGTTTCTCGATCATCGGCTGCAGCACCAGTTCCAGCGCCATGACCATCTTTCCACCCGGGGCCACGATGGTGTTGCGCCGTGACATGAAGGAGTCATTCAGCATGGTCAGCAGGAACGGGAAATCGATGTCGAATTTCTGTGGATTCCGGAAGCGAATCACCGTCATGCTCTCGTCAAGCGTGGGCACGTCACGGGCAATAAACGGATTGGAGGTATCCACCGTGGGCACGCGCTGAAAGTTGATATCGGTCTGCGAGAACTGTGGCACGATGTAGTTCACGTAGTCGGGCATTCGCCGCAGGATCGTCTCGGTCACCGCAGCCCTCTCATGACCACGCTCCAGGGTGTCCCGGTGCAGTTTCTGGATCCACTCAAGATTGACGATTGGCACTACGCCCACCAGCAGGTCCACATGCTGGGCGACGTTCACGCTGTCGGTCTTGACACCGCCATGCAGCCCTTCATAGAAAAGCAGATCGTTGTCCCTGGGCAATGGTTTCCAGTCCGTGAACTTGCCGGGGCGGACGCCGTGAAACTCCGCCTCGTCCTCGTTGTGCACGTAGAAGCGGTGCTTGCCCGTGCCGGTTTCGCCGTACTCGCGGAAAAGCGCTTCCAGATCCTCGAACCGGTTGCCTTCCGGGCCGAAGTGGCTCAGGTTGCGTCCTTCCTCGGCTGCCACCGCCAACTGGCGCTTCATCTCCTTGCGGTCATAGCGGTGAAAACTGTCGCCCTCGACCATCGCCGCCTTGAAACCGTCACGACGCAGGATGTGCTGCATGGCGGTCTTGACCGTCGAGGTGCCGGCACCGGATGAGCCGGTGATTGCAATAACTGGATACTTTGCCGACATCGATATTCTCCTGATGGAACCCGTACTCGCCGGATTCATGGCTGTTCTTGCGGACGGGCGACCACGCGTTGCCACCCCGACCGGAAGCGGGCGCACACGACAACCGGCGCACCGGCCCCGAAGCCATTGACGTTTATCGCCTCCCGCACCCCCGCCGCCGGTTCAACCGTCCCGCGCTTGACGGACTCCGGAAGCCTGAGCGCGACAGGCTCCCGGGCCGCGCGCTCGATGTGCCGACCNGGGCACGGGCATTCCGCCCCGCCGCCGGGGGCGAACCACGGTCAAGCTGCTTTTTCGTGCGCTTCGCTGTACTCGCCCCTGGAAGCCAGCGAATTCATCTTCGCTCGGAACACGAAGGCCTTCTGCGCTTCCGCCACCTTGCTGTTGTCCGGCCCCCAGATATCCAGGGCGGGCTGCTGCAGCGCGCGAGCGTAGGAGAAGGTCATGTTCCACGGCGTACGATCGGCCCAGCGCTGATTCATGGCATTGAGATGCGCGGACGATTCCACGTGTCCCTGACCACCGGACAGGAACACGACTCCTCCCAGTGCTGGCGGCACACACCGCATCAGCGTCTCCACGGTCCGGTCGGCGACCTCGACGACACCCGCGCGCTGCGGCGCCTTGAGCCCGGAGATCACCATTGAAGTCTTGAGTACGGTCCCCTCCAGCATTACTTCCTGCTCGGCAAGTTCCCGGAACACGATGCGCAGGTTCTGTTCGGTTACTTCCCGGCAGTGCTCGATGCTGTGCGAACCGTCGATCAGCACTTCCGGCTCGATCATCGGCACGATGCCGGCTTCCTGGCAGAGCGCCGCATAACGGGCCAGCGCATGGGCATTGGCCTTGTAGCAGCCGATGGTGGGAATACCATCACCGATGGTTATTACGGCACGCCACTTCGCGAAGCGGGCACCCATCTGGTAGTACTCGGCGAGACGTTCACGCAGACCGTCCAGCCCCTCCGTCATTTTCTCGCCACGGCCACCCGGCATGTCCTTGGCGCCCGTATCCACCTTGATACCGGGAATCATGCCGCGCTCCTGCAGGGCCTTGACCAGCGTCTTGCCGTCGTCGGTGGACTGGCGAATGGTCTCGTCAAACAGGATCGCGCCACTGATGTATTTCTCGGCCTCGGGCGCGGTAATGAGCAGTTGGCGGTACTGTCGACGGGTTTCCGCGGTGGATTGCGCGCCAACGGCCTCGAAACGCTTGGTGCAGGTGGCATTACTTTCATCCAGGGCGACCACGCCCTTGCCCGGAGCGACCATGGCACGGGCGGTTTCCCTGAGTTCTTCGGCGTGCTGGGGCACATACGCAGTCATGGGGTCTTACCTCCTCGGTAACAGCTCGTTTTGTATTCTCATCAAACGTCACGGCGTAGAACTCCCGGGTTCTCACCCGAAAGGCGTCGCCGCATAATCGTCCCTGCCGGACGGAAACGCAGAAACGGCCCCATCGCGGCGCCCATGCATGGCGCCCGCAAAAGGGCTTCAGACAAATACCGGTCGTCGATGCGCCATCGGTCGCCGTAACGCGACTCCGGATGGGCGCGATCAGCGCAAGGGTGCCGGAGCGGCACGAGACAGGCGCGGATCATCGGGGCACTGTCCCGAACATTCGGAGCCGCTACGTGTGATTCCGCTCCGTTCTCACCCAGCGCAGCATTCCGTTACCTATCAACAGCGTCTCCGTGAGCACGCGGCCACCGGTGTACCGGACACCTTCCAGCATGTCATCGCCGGTGATCCCGGTGGCGGCGAACATCACCTCATCACTGGCGATCAGCTCATCACGCGTCAGTATCTGGCCCGGTTTCAGCCCATCCCTCTCCACGCGCGCGCGCTCCTGATCGCTCTGAGGCGCCATCGCGCCCCACATTCCGGCGCCAAGCGCGCGCGCCGCACAGGCGGAAATCACGCCTTCCGGGGTACCGCCAATCCCCATCAGGGCATCGACCCGCTCACCCAGCAGCGCCTTGATACTGCCGAGCACGTCACCATCGGGCGCCAGGCGAACCGACGCTCCGGCCTCGTGAATATCGCTGATGAGCTGCTGGTGGCGCGGTCGCTCAAGCACGAAGACCCGGATCTCCTTCACGGCCTTGCCCAAGGCTCTCGCCAGCGTCCGCAGTCTGTCGCCGACCGGCGCTTCCGGATCGATAGCGTTGGCCGCTACCGGAGGCACTACCAGCTTGTCCATGTAGAACGCCGACTTCGGCCGGAACATGGTGCCTTCGGGCGATGCCGCGAGCACGGCGATGGCGCCGGGCATCCCCTTGGCCAGGTAGTTGGTGCCTTCGACAGGATCCACGGCGATATCGAGAGCCGGTCCACCCTTGCCGAGCTTCTCGCCGCTGTACAGCATCGGCGCGTCGTCCTTCTCGCCCTCGCCGATCACGATGGTGGCACTGACGGGCTGGCCTGCGAACGCGGCACGCATGGCCTCCACCGCGGCACCGTCACCGTCCTCCTTGCGTCCAAGCCCGATCCAGCCGGTTGCGGCGATCGCTGCCGCCTCCGTGACGGCGGCCATGGAAGCACCCAGATCAATCTGACCTGACCGGGTTGACTCATGTTTGTCCTGACCGGGAGTAGCCATAACTTTCCCATACCCGACTTGTTGAAGCCGCTTGCCGCAGAGCGTCGCAGCGAACGAGCTATTAAGTAAAATAAATAAAATTTTCTGTATTGATTAGCTTTGTCTTATATGTAAGCTGAAAAGCCCGTGAACATGGGCCCGTCGCGCCCTCGCGACACCGCCATGAAACGCAGAGCGTTATCGCTTATGCGACAGCCACGCATTGCACCCGGACCCGAGGCACCCGACAATCGACGGAATGCTAATAGAGGATAGCCCATGCCGCCTCGCCTGATCCTGCGACTTGGTGTCGACGCCAACGACACACTGGAGTGGTTTCGACTCGATCGCGACGGTGCCCTGGTCGACGAGGGCAACACCGCGGAGCCTGCGACGCTGGCGGAATCCGCCGCCGGCCATCGCATTCAGGCCTTCGCTCCGGGAAGCCGTATTCTGCTCACGTCCGCCACGGTTCCCACCCGAAACCGCCAGAAACTACTGCAGGCGCTGCCCTATGCGCTCGAAGACCAGCTTGCCGACGACGTCGATCAGTTGCATTGCGTTCCCGGTGAGCCGGGACCCTCCGGTGAAGTCGCGGTGGCGGTCGTCGAGCGACAGTGGCTCGATACCTGGATGCAGCGAC
>SL_3KL_010_SEDDRAFT_10003484_pt1 | contig 14269 bp, 7 predicted proteins | sample SodLakKL_010_SED_2_FD_10381 | JGI IMG/M metagenome (IMG submission 10381)
TACCTTTGACGCCATTCTCGTGGATGTAGGCGGTGGCCGTGTTTTCGATCAGGCTATCCAATGAGGCATAGTCGATATCGCTTGGGTGTTCCGTTCGGACGGCATGGCCTGCAAGGGCGTAATGATCGGTATAACCGGCGTGATCGGTATAATCGGCCTGACCGCTGCAACCTGAATGCCCCGGATTCTCTGAATGATCGGCATTTGTTGAATGGCCGGCATTTGCTGAATGACTGCAATTTCCTGGTTCTGATGCGAATGAGGACAGCGCAATAAACGAAATCAGGATGGTTGATAACGGTTTCGTCATTTTCATGTGTTTAAAATCATTGGATTCATTAGGTCACATAGAATGTCCATGACGCTTTTAATCATGCTCCTGTGAGTCCGCGGTTATGCCCGGTCATGGACATAGCGCTTTGCGACCTTCGGTTCATCAGTTTCAAAAAAATGGATTCATAAGGTCAGAATGAACTCACATGACAGAATGTAATCTTGTCTCTGTGTGGCATCCGGAAGCTGTCATGTTCGGTTCATACAAATTACGACTTTTATTTATAAAGCGGCTCTTAATCAGTCACTTCCTTCCCATCGGCCTAACTGGAAATAGGTTACGTTGATGTGATCGGAGACACGGTTGAGCTGGAGCTGCAGGTCGTCAAGATATTCATGCAGTCCATCGTTGATTACGTCCCGGACATCGGCATATTCCAGCCGTGACCGGAGGCCCCCCAGTGCTTTTTCGGCCGGATTTTTAAAACCGCTGTCCAGATTCCCGCTGATCATATTAAGACAATTTTCCGCTTCTTTCAGGCAATAAAAAATGGATCGGGAAAAGCTCCGGCTAAGCACCAGAAACTCGACCACGTTGATTGGTTCAACGGCACCATAGAGTCTTCTGTAGGCGTTGTAGCCGCTTACCGACTTCAGCAGCGCGGACCACTGCAGCACATCCAGCGGATTTCCCACCATGTCAGGTGATGGCAGCAGCAGGTGGTATTTCATGTCAAGAAAGCGGCTCGTCTTATCCGCCCGCTCCAGGTACATGCCCATCTGGCGAAAATACCATGACTCCGTGCGGGCGCCTGTATTGAAAGCCAATCCATATATCAGCAGTATCCGTTTGCGTATGGATTCAAACATTTCCCGGGGATCATCCAGCAGCCAGTCTTTGTGCTCGTACCTTTGCGTCATGTAAAGATACAAATCATTGAGGTACTCCCATGTCTCCTTTGTCAGGTTCTCACGTATCCCGCGGGCATTTTCCCTGGCGGATGTGATGGCAGATGTGATGGCATTGGGATTTTCCGGGTCGAATGTCATGTAATAAATCACCTGCTTCTGGTCGAAACCGTCATATCTTGCGGCATAGGAGTCCAGATCCCCGGTAATCCGCACAACCGGTTCCCACTGCTCCTTCAGTCCGGGGGGCAGATCCATCATCAGATTGAAATTGACTTCGACCAAACGGGCATAATTCTCTGCCCGCTCGAGGTATCTTCCCAACCAGTAAATCGAATTGGCCACTCTACTCAGCATGGTATCGGTATTTTTTTTTTGGATTAGGCGGTGTGCGAAAATCAGAATGTATGAAAGGATCAGGCGGTATGAAAGGATCAGGCGGTATGCAAGGATCAGAAGGGACACCGGGATTGGGGGCATTCAGTGATAACGAGAGCTACAAGGACGATTGTCATGCGATTACCAGGGGAATGCGGCCCGGTCAATAGAGCACCCACGTATCTTTGCTTCCTCCACCTTGTGAACTGTTGACCACGATGGAGCCCTTCTTGAGGGCTACACGTGTCAGTGCGCCGGGGATCACATCCAGCTCCTCCCCATACAACACATAAGGCCTGAGGTCCACGTGCCGTGGCTCAATACCCGACGGGGTAAGCGTGGGTACGGTTGAGAGGGACAGCATGGGCTGGGCAATGTAGTTTTCCGGGTTTTTTTGGATGAGGTCCCTGAATATTTCATGTTCTTCGGGCCCGGATTTCGGTCCGATCAGCATGCCGTATCCACCCGCAGAGTTGGTTTCCTTGACCACCAGCTCGTGGATGTTTTCCAGGACGTGCTTCCGGTCCTTCTCCCTTCTGCAAAGCCAGGTGGGGACATTCTTGAGAATGGGCTCTTCGGAAAGGTAGTACCGGATGATGTCGGGGACGTAGGCATAGACCGCCTTGTCGTCGGCCACACCGGTGCCGGGGGCGTTGGCAATGGCGACGTTGCCGGCGAGGTACGCTTCGAACAGACCGGGCACGCCAAGCATGGAATCCGGATTGAACACGAGCGGATCCAGGAACGTGTCGTCGATCCTGCGGTAGATGACATCGATTTGCTCAAGGCCGTCCGTGGTCCGCATGTAAACCTTTTTGTTCCGGACCAGCATATCCTCACCGGTGACCAGCTCCACGCCCATCTGAAGCGCAAGATAGGTGTGTTCGTAGTAGGCCGAATTGTAGATGCCGGGGGTGAGAACGCCGACGACGGGACGCGATTTGCGGGACAGGCTCTGGAGCATGCTCAGCAGTTTGGCGGAGTAGTCGGATACGGGCATGACGCCCATGCGGTTGTACAGATCCGGGAAGGCCCGCTTGACGATTTCCCTGCTCTCCAGCTTGTAGGAGACGCCGGAAGGGCAGCGGAGGTTGTCCTCCTGGATGTAAAAGTCACCGTCGCGGTCGCGCACCAGGTCTGTGCCGGTGATATGGCACCAGACGCCCCGGGGAGGGGTAAAGCCTTCGCACGCCGATAGGTAGTCTTTGCTTCCGAGGATCAGGTCCTCCGGCACGATGTTGTCCTTCAGGATCTTTTTTTCGTTGTAAATGTCCTGCAGGAACATGTTCAAGGCGCGGATCCGCTGTTTCAGTCCGTTTTCTACGATCCGCCACTCGTCCTGCGGGATGATCCTCGGGATGATATCCAGGTGGAGGATTTTCTCGATTCCCTGCGAGTCGTGGTATACGTTGAAGGTCATGCCCATGGCCAGTTGGGCCTTGTTGGCGGCGAACTGGAGCTGATTCAGCCTCTTCGCGGATGTTTTTTTCAGGAAAGAGAGAAACGGCTCGGCGTGCGTGCGGGCCTTGTTGCCGGGTGCGATCATCTCGTCATAGGCCAGATCGTTCGGATAGTCTTTTATTTTCATCTGTTTAAAATTTTCGATTTCACTTCGTGACCTTCGGTTCTAAGGTCAGATAGAATATTCATGACCGGTTTTAATCATGCACCTGTGTGTCCTGGCGCCAGCCCGGTCATGAATATTTCATGTGTTTAAAATTTTCGATTTCACTTCGTGACCTTCGGTTCTAAGGTCACATAGAATGCCCATGACACTTTTAATCATGCTCATGTGTGACTGGCTACGGTCATGGACATTTCATCTGTTTAAATCAATTACGATTCATAATGTCAGAATGAATTCACATGGCAGGATGTGATCTTGCTCCTGTTTGTCCGGACTATGCCGGGTCATGGAGATTTCATGGAAATCTGATTCTTTGGGGTCTCCGGCAAATGAGTAACTCTGACGCCGATGTGTTCTCACATACCGGAAACGGAGTACAGTGATGCTGTTGGTGATGCGACGGACGTTTTTTCTTTCTTGTCAGGTTACTGCTTGCCAGTCCCGTTTTGCGGGATGCGTTGACGTTGACGGCAAAGTGGCTTTCCGGCTTCTCAACGATGATACTGATGATACCTGGGTGCCGGTTACGCCGGCTTCTGGACAGCGAAACGAAGGTGTGTCTTTGCGCGAATCACACACAATTGCCCGGGTTTTGCTATCCTTCTACTGTCCTTTGACAAGTCTAAAGTACTAAAAATCACAGTTTTTTTCCAGCATCAACCTAATTTAAGTGTGGATAATGTGTTATCGTCAATATCAAAAATTGCAACGGTGAGGTATTTGGCGGTCACAGTAGATTAATCGGCCGATCGGTTACTGTGATCGAAAGCGCTAGAACAGCAGGGGCACAACCATTCGCTTCAACTTCTTCAATACCCTCCGGGCATAGTATTTTTGCGCATATAATCCATTGGGCTGGATCATCACTCTTTTGTCGACACAGTAGACCATCTTGCCGGAGACACGGGCAATATCGCGCGACTGTTTATAGGAGCTTTCGACGAACAATTTAGAATCGGTCCTTTTCTTGTAGATGCGGCCTTTGAATGTCCCGTGTTCCGCAGCTTCAAGCCGTGCTTTTTTATCGGGTAAATCCCTCATGATGAGTTCACGATATTGGATACCGTGTTTTTTCAGCCATTTTTCGGTCTGGCGGCGGTATTTTTCCAGCCGGTTGGTGACCAGGCATCCTATGGGCCTGCGAATGCGGAGCAATGGGCTGGCGTTTTCAACGAACTCAAGATAGTTCTCGCCGTCGTCGTTTTGTCCGGGTGCGGGGTCCAGGCAAAGAACGCCATCGATATCAACGCATGCATCCTCAATCACGGGGTGGTTCATCAAATTCCATTCAAAGACTCTGGGGACGGGACACGTTTCGAAGTGAAAATCGACCATGTGCTCATTTCCGGGCCTCATGAAGACGGCGGAAAAGAGGATGTTCTTGTCGGGGTGCTTGGTTTGCAGCCTGTTTCTGACCTTTTCCATGCTGGATCCGGTATTGAGGCTGTCGTCCAGCACTAGTACGGTGCTGCTTTGCCTGATATCGCTCTTGAAGTCTTTCATGCGCTCACCGCCGGCCAACAGCCTGTTTTCCAGGAAGCCGGACACGTCCGTGAAGGGCAGGTGCAGGTGAAGCGCCAGGAAATTTGCCGCAAGAAGGCCGCTTCTGGGAATGCCGACGATTACATCGATGTCTGCAGGCACTTTGTGCAGGTTACTGATGATAGCTGTATTCAGGTCGGTAATTGTCCGGTAATGCATATGGAAAAGCAGGTTGCCGGAAGCCGTTTGTTTCACAGCGCCAACACGGGGATGTCAGCAGGCAGCCACCCTGCTTGTAACAGGTTTATGTCTATAGTGCACTGATAATAGTGAATAATATGGCAAAAAGATTGTAGTATCAATTACTAAGTGAATCGCTCCCATTATTCGGGAGAGCCCGTTTCTATATGGTTTGCCTTATGTTATCCTCTAAAGCCTTGTTAATCCGGGCAGGTCCCCCAGATGGGCCGCGGAAGCACCCAGTTGTTGGCGTTGGTATCGAAATTTTGCGGTTGTTCCGCAATCTGAGCGACGCACCAGCGGGACAGATCCTGGTTGAATGCTGAAGCAAAGTTGAACATGCCTTGCATGTTGGTCACATTGGAGACATCCCAATCCCCGATATCCTGGTCAAAGACATAAGCACCGCCGAACATGTTACTCATATCAGTAACATTAGACGTGTTCCATCCGCTGATGTCCCCGTTGAACGACGACGCAATGTGGAACGTCTGGGCCATGCGGGTGACATTCGAGACATCCCAGCCCCCGATATCCTGATTGAAGGCATGCGCCTCCCGGAAAATCAGCGACATGTTGGTCACATTCGAGACATCCCAGCCCCCGATATCCTGGTTGAAGGCCGAGGCACCGCGAAACAGGGAGTGCATGTTGGTGACATTGGAGACGTCCCAGGCCCGGATATCCTGATTGAAGGACGTGGCATTTTGGAACATGCTGAACATGTTTGTGACGCTTTCCGTGTTCCATCCACCGATATCCTGGTTGAACGCCGTTGCAGCTTCAAACAGGGAGCTCATGTCGCGGACGCTGGAGGTGTTCCAGTCCCCGATATCCCCGTCGAACGAAGATGCATTCCGGAACATAAAGCGCATGTTGGTCACATTTCCCGTATCCCATCCGCCGATGTTCTGGTTGAATGCGGGCGCCATGTTGAACATGCCTTCCATGATGGTGACATTGGATGTGTTCCATGCCCCGATGTCCTGGTTGAACGCCGTTGCGCGGGAGAACATCCAGTCCATGCGGGTGACATTTTCGGTGTTCCAGCTGCCAATGTCCTGATTGAACGCTGTGGCATTCTCGAACATGTCGATCATGTTTACGACATTTGAGACATCCCATCCGCCAATATCATGGTTGAATTCCAATGCGCCGGCAAACATGAAGGTCATGTGGGTGGCGCTCGAAGTGTTCCAGCGACCAATATCCTGATTGAACGCACTTGCATACTGGAATATGCCGTCCATTCGGATCACATTTCCGGTGTCCCAGCTTCCGATATCCTGATTGAACGAGACGGCCTCCCGGAACATGTTCCTCATGTTGGTGACATTGGAGGTGTTCCATCCACCGATATCCTGATTGAAAGCTGACGCGCCAAGAAACATGCCTTCCATGAGGGTGACATTTTCGGTGTTCCAATCTCCGATATCGTGATTGAAGGTTGATGCGCCATTGAACATGGACGTCATGTTTGTAACCTCTTCGATGCCTTCGGAATGCGCCGGCACGAACGTCAGGTTCGAGGCGCCCATGAACGCAAAGGCCAGATTTGTAAAGCCCAGGGTTCCCCAGTTTTCGACCCTGGTCAGTTTCTGCCGCTCGGACAGCACGCCGCCATACTGCATGCTGTTATATGCGGTTGCCGAGCCGGTCACCGAAACGGTGTATGTTCCGTCGGTGCCGTAGTCATGGGTGTGCGGACCAATTGTGGTCACGGGGGTGACGGTGCCATCCCCCCAGTCGATGATGGCGTCCACCTGTCCGGCCAGTCCGAGGGTGACTGTGGTGCCTTCTCCCAGGTTCGTGTCCCAGGTGGTCACAAATGCGTCGGGATCCGGTTCAGGGTCGGGGTCTGGACCCGGATCCGTATCGGCACCCTTGATGCACCTTACGGAAAAACCGTACCATTTTGGATTGGTGGATGGGTTTACATCCCCAACACTGTAATTCAATCCCAGAGAGTAGGCATTCTGGGTGTTATCGCTGCTTTCTGTGGAACCCCAGAAGCGCGTAATTGAGCCAATAGTGTAGAATCTCCCGCTCAATGTCCGGTTTCCGGATGGCAGCCCCGAAAACCCGAAGTCGTCCGTTCCGTAAACATGGGCGTGAATGGTGTTCCAGCGCGGGTGTTCCGAGGTATCGCACTCTTCGCCCAGCGGAGAATCCACCTGTCGGCATGATTTGAGCTGATTGCCGACCCCCTCGGAATGGTTGCTTTCGACGTATGCGAGCAACGTAGACCAATCTTCTTCAGAAGGGACACGCCACTCTTCCGGACACAAACCCTTCTGATCCTTGACAGCATACCAGTTGTACAGCAATCCGTAGGCTTTTTTCATCTGTTCTGCCGAGTCAATGCCCTCAATGTCGTCATGGGGATAGATGGCATAGGCGCCCTCCTGGGTTTGATGCCTGGTATCCCACTCCGAATCGCTAAGGCCCGTTGCTATTTCGGTGCTGTCGCGATAGTGTGTCACCCGGAGGTTTTCAGCCATCCAGACCTGTTCGCCGATCAATACTGTCGGGTAGACGTTTCCGTCAATGTCAAAAAGCACATCGTCCCTGTAAACAAGTGTCAGGATTTCCATATCATGGTCCTGGTTTGCGGGAACGGCGAGGTCCATATCCATAAAGAGCTTTGTACCGGTGATCACGAGCCGGTAGGATGCCGGTTCGTCAGCGGGTTGCATGCCAGGAGATACGGTGCCGGAAATTCCGCCGGAATCGCTGGTGAGACTTTGTGCGGCGATCCGTTCGGCCGGTCGGATGCGGATGCCGGGGGTTCCGCTGCTGATGCCGGCACTCAGAAAGGTCATGGCAGTGCTCATCGAAAACCCATCCCCCTGAACCCTGAGCAGGTATTGGCCCTGCGAGAGCCGTCCGCCAAGATGGATCTCAATTTCATGACTACCGGGGCTGATTTCGACTTGCGTCCGCATCACTTCCTGGCCCAGGATCGTGTACAGGGTTATGGTGGCCCGGGCACTTTGCGGGGCAAAGAAGGGGATTGTGGTCCGTGGATTGAACGGGTTGGGATAGGATGCTCCCAGTATGAATTCCTTTGGCAAGTCAGATGCGGCCGTCCGATCCGCCGATACGGGTTCCATTTCATAAGCGAGCGTGAAACGACCCTCGGCGTCGGTTTGATCCGAGGCGATCAGCTCATCATCTTCATTTAAAAGCAGGACAGACATGCCTGCCGCCGGGGTTTGGTCCTGATGAACCAGGATACCGGTTACCTCATATTGTGCTGGTGCGCCGGTGAATAAAAAGAAAGGCAATATGAGAAAAAGAACACGAATCGGAACTGCTGCATTGAAGCGTTGCATGATCCCTCCCATTCTGGTGGTAAAATATTGTAAACCTCTCTAAGCCAAATTTATAAAAATGTTATTGAATTTTATAACTTTTTACAAATATATTTAAAAACTGTGCTTTTATGCCATAATGGCCATGGTCCAGCCTGGTGGGACTTGCACCTGACAGATATCGCCTTTGATGTCAACTCATGCATCACCAGTAACGGGTGGAACCACCATCATCCACCCAAAAAAAAAGGGGCGCAACGCCTCAGGGACGGGCTTTGAGACCAAGGGTTGCCGGGTTGGCCGACCCCATCATCCGTTTCGGGGTGAAAAGTCGCTCCAGTCCAAATAATCATGAAAAAATGTCACAATATTAAGGCAATGAAAACTACCCGCATTCTTCTTACCGCCGCATTGCTACCGCTTCTTTTCGTGATATATGCGGCATTCCCTCTGGTTTCCGGCACAATCGAATCACTATCAGAGAGTGAATCCTGGCTGGCAGCCGAAAACCCGGATGCCCTTCATGCTGAGGAGGGTCCGTCCATTACCAATGATTTCCTTGAGATCACCGTACGTGACGATTATACAAATGAGGCTGTTGCCGGCGCCATGGTCTCGCTCCTGCACCAGGGCGCGGTGATAGGTTCGGTCTTGACATGCAATGAGGGTATTGCCCTCCTTGCCGTGCCGACCGATGCAGCCGTAACGCCGGAAATTCCATCTGGATTCGAACTCAGCAAAAATTACCCGAACCCGTTTCTGTCAGAAACCCGGGTGGATATGGCTCTTCCCCATGAGCAAACACTCACCGTTTCGGTCTACAATATTCTGGGACAGCGTGTGATGACCAGGCAGCTTAACATCCCGGCGGGATACCATACCCTTAACCTCTCGCTTGCACATCTTGCTACCGGCACTTATTTCCTGCGTGTGGACGGGCGGGTATCCGGAACGGTCAAGATTTTTAAAATGGGTGGCATCGTGCAGGGGGGTGCTGCAGGCCCATCGCTTTCGGTAAGTCCTGGCCGCAAGCCCGATCGCCGGCCCGGAACCGTTCCGGTCCGGATGTCGGATGGCACATTGTCGGTCGACGGTTATATCCTGAAAGTGGAAACCGATCGCTACGATACATTTGAATCCGCGTTCTCGCTGGGTGAGCTCCGAAACCTTGCCGTGCCCCTTTCCCGCAATAACGAAGTCCAGTTTGTTGTCACCGACCAGAAAAAGGAACCGGTCACACTGCTGCTGAGCGTGGATGGCGGTTCGGGTTCGTTTACCGTGACGGCTCCGGGCAAGCTCTGGCTCAAGTCCGGCAGGTACACGGTGACCGGACAAACCCAGACACTTGTTGTCGACGACCAGATTGAGGTGGCCTCACGTGATACAACCCTGACCATAACGGCCCTTCCGGCCGATGATGATCAGGATAAGGGCATTACAGGTTCGGAACTGATCGCCGAAGCGCTGAAGCGTGGCGAAATCGATTACGAAACCTCGCTGCTGTACCGGGCGTTCTCCATTTTTGGCGATCCGCGGCTGCCGGCCAATTTCCATGGAACGGTCCGCTCAATCGCTGAGGCCACTACGCTGTTCCTGGAGATCCACAGGCAGGGAGATCTGGTCAGCGGTGAAACCCTGGAGGCGCTGGCCCCATTCATGGCACGCCCGAACGATCCGGTTAGTATCTTCTCGAGTGGTCCGGTCCGGGATAAAAGCCTGATTCAGGATGATGAGAACATCGCTCCGGCGGGAAAAGACCGGTCATACCGTGACAGGGACGGAAGGGTGCTGTTCGATACGGTCAGAGCCTGGGTGAGTGTACCGGCGGCCGGTGGGCTGGCCCGGGCGTGGGTGCCCACCAGTGACGGTAACGAGGCTGCCTCCCGGGAGCTGGCAACGGCTTTTGCCGGGGCAATCGACGACGTTTGGCCGGTGGTCTTTGGTCCGAACGCCCTGCTCAAACCGCCCCTGCCCGACGAACCGGGCAATCCTTCTAAAAATATCAATCCCGATGGGGCCATTGACCTCTATTTTGTCAACTTTCAAACGATAGATGCGCGAATGGACGGTTGTCTGGACGATCCGACCGATGATTTCTGCACTTTGAGGGGCAGTCTGGGAGTCGCATGTCCTGCACCTCCAGAAGTGGGCAATACCAATAGCGGGTATGTTATTATTGACACGTGGCACGCTGAGCACGGGACCACCGGCGGAACGGGAGCGGCGGTCACGGACGCCCTTGTCGGTACGATTGCCCACGAATTGTACCATATCGGCCAGTTCGGGTATAATGCCTACGAGACGGCGTGGCTGATGGAGTCAACCGCAACCTGGGGCGAATTCACGGTTCTGCAGAGTCTCGGAAGGTCTGCCAACGGAGTCCGTGCATTCCTGCCTCTTTTTTTTGGAAACACCCACAGGCAACTCACCGATACCATTCCTCCGCAACTGCAGTATGCCACCTATCTGTATCCGCTTTTCGTGGAGATGGAGCAGGGCCGTGGGACCATGAGAAAGGTCTGGGCACGGTCCTCCTCACTGGGCGAGCAGGGAGAGCGTCACTTTGACAATTACCTGCCATTTCGTGAACACTTCAAGGAGTTTGCACTTCGCAACTGGAACGCCGATCCGGTGGAACCCCTCTATGTCACGATCGATCCCGGATTTCCGGCCACTCAGCCCGAAATTGCCGACGAACGGATATTGGAGATGGAAGAGACCATTACCATTACGGGGGAGCTGGTTCCGCTGAGTGCGCGTTATGACCGCATCACCGTGAACCTTGACGAAGATGCGGTCCAGCTCCTCAACATCGACCTGTCAGAGGTAACCGGCAACCCGGATGCCGGGGTGGACGCCATCGTGACCATAGAAGGCAAAGATCCCGAAGTTCAGAATTGGAGCGACCGTTCGGAGGTGAAGTTCTGCCTGGATCTGGAGGACGAACGGGTCGAGGAGATCATACTGATCGTCAGCAACGCTTCCATGGACGCGCCGCTGTCATCGGTTATCGAAATCGATACCGAGGAGGTATGTCCCGCTTTCGTCGGCACCGTTACCTACAACCACACGATTGAGGGTTCCTATGAGCGCTCCGACGGACGGATCGAGGAGCTGTCGAGACGGACTAATGTAGTGATGGATATCGAACTGGATTACCACGAGGACTATTCCTCCAGTCCGAACAATTTCGTGGTAACCTCAGGCAGGGTTCGATGGAACCACAACAGATCAACTTCCACTCATGATGTCTACTGCGGTTCGGTCGGCAAGGATGAGTACGGTATCCTGGAGATCCGTGTTACCGGAAGCGGAACCTACCGGGTTTCGGAAGGTGTGAATCTGGTCTCGCTGTGGTGGCGTACGGGTCAATGGCTGCAGCCGGATGAAGACAGCTATGTCATGTCTGCGTCCCACACGACCGTGGGACTGGGGACAGGTCCAAATTATCAGCACAAAAGCCAGACATTTTTATGCGATGTGCCGGGGAGCGAGTCCTGGTTTCACTTCAATTTCTTCATCATGGATACGATCATTTCAGAAATTGTAGACGAAGACCGGCTCAAGGACGGCTGGCGGCTCGAGCGCCTGCACCATGGATCGGTGACGGAGGTCCAGACTCTTGACTGGGACCTCAGGCGGTATATCAAGGAGTAGTCCGGGTGAGCGTTTTCAAGGTCCGTGTTTTCCGGATGAGAGTTATCCGTTTAAGTTTCTTCCAGGCGTGAATTCACCTTTTGGGTGTTTTTCTTGTGGATGGGATGTGCGTCATGCGCCACCCCTTGACGGACACCCGCGCGTGCGGCGATGGTGTTGGCAGCGGCTTCGAAAGCGCTGGCGGCATCTTTTTTCAGGTCCTCGGACGACGGGCCCGCTGAAGAATGAAACCGGGTCACACGGAAGCCAGTGTGAATGACTTTTCGAAACGTATGTTTTCTGGCAGGTGTTTTAACAACAGAAGCCATTAACGATACGCAGTAAGCGATATGCAATAAGCGATATGCTGTAAATGATACGCTGATACGATATGCCATAAGCGATACGCTGTAACGATACGCCATTAACGATCACCAGTAAACAAGACGATTATGAGTAAGAAAATGAAAGCGGCCTACATTGAAGAGTTTGGCGGTCCGGACACGGTCAAAACAGGTGAACTGGATCGGCCGGAACCCGGCGAAGGAGAAGTGCTTGTTCGAGTGCAGTCGGCAGGGGTGAACCCGGTTGACAGCGCAATAGTCCGTGGGATGCTGAAAGATTTCATTCCCTCGGAGTTCCCACTGATACCCGGATGGGATGTGGCCGGCGTTGTGGAAGCGCGCGGATATGCTGCGCGGCGGTTCAGCGAAGGTGACAAGGTGTATGGATATGTGCGGAGACCGGTCATTCAGCATGGAAGTTTTGCCGAATATATTTCGCTGCCCGAAAGCTACCTGGCGCACAGCCCGGACAAGCTCGCCCCGGAAGAGGCCGGAGGCGTTCCGCTGGCCGGACTTACGGCATGGCAATCCCTGTTCGATGCCGGCAAAGTGCAAAAAGGGGATACGGTCCTGATCCTAGGGGCATCCGGCGGCGTGGGCACGTTTGCGGTCCAGTTTGCGAAATGGAAAGGCGCCCGGGTGATCGGCGTGGCAAGCAGCGGGAACCACGACTACCTGAAAGAGCTGGGTGCCGACGATACGGTGGACTATAAGGAGAATCACGTGGGCGAAGCCGTGGAGAAAATCGCATCCGCCGGTGTGGATGTGATTTTTGACTGTTCAAGAGGGAAAGCGCTGGAGCAGAGCATGGGTACACTGATAAAAAATGGAAGGCTCGTTTCCATCACCAACCGCGACCCCGACAGGCGGCCAGATATCCGGTTTGAGTATGTTTTTGTGGAGCCGAATGCGCGTCAGCTGGAAAAGATCAGCGAGCTGGTGGACAATGGTTACGTAATAGCGCCTGTTATAAAGGCATTCCGCCTGGAGGAGACGGGCAAGGCGCTGCAGGAGGTCGAATCGCTGCATACCAGGGGCAAGATGGTGATTACCCCGTAAGGCAGTAACGGATTCGAAGGCTCATTGAAAGGCCGTCTCGATTTCAGCTCGAAAACCGTTGGGTAAACACCAGTTGAAATGCCACCTGCTGATCTGATTCTCTACAACCTTTTGCGCCTCTTCACCATTATGCTGGTGGGTTTCCTGGCGGGACTGCTTGTAATAAAAGCAAATGCAAAGGTGAACTACACACGCAAGATCGTTCACTTCGCCCTCTTTTTTATACCGCTCTTCCTGACTCCCGAGCTTGACCTGGGCGAGGTGCATCCGGGGTTGCTGATCGGATCCACGGGTGTTGTGCTGATGCTGTCTCTTTTTCCGCTCATCAAGCCGATCCGAAGCCGCGTTCGGTTCATTCAAATTATCTTCCGCGGGATGGACCGACCGGAAGACCGTCCTTACACCCTGTTCTGGCTGTCCACGCAGGTTATTGCGGGATACCTTGTACTGATCCCGTTAGTTTTCCTGTTCGGGCAATACGGGATGACTCAGCTCATGCTGATCCCCGTGTTCATAAACGGCCTTGGCGACGGTCTGGCAGAACCGGTGGGTGTTCGGTTCGGCAAGCACAGCTATAAAACCCGTTCCCTGTTTGGAAAGAAAGAGTATGAACGCACGCTTGAGGGCAGTGCATGCGTGTTCCTTGCGAGTATCCTGATGGTGATCCTGTTTCAGGATTATTTCACGACTAGCCAGTTTGTCGCGTCGCTGGTCCTGCTGCCCGTCCTGATGACCCTGGCGGAAGCTTTCTCACCCCATACCTGGGACTCACCCTTCCTGTTTTTAGTAGGGGGCCTCACGCTTTTGGGCATTATCCACTTTATATAAGCAGTACTCAAACATGAAAAATGATCAGTCATGCATTAAAAACAGGAGGATCCCATGAGAAAAATTAGTGTTCAGGGTAAAGGCCATGTCGTTGCCGAGCCCGACATGGTCACGATATCCTTTGATGTCGAGGTCAATGTCTATGACTACGAAGAGTGCCTGCGCACGCTCAATATGCG
>SL_3KL_010_SEDDRAFT_10003485_pt1 | contig 14269 bp, 14 predicted proteins | sample SodLakKL_010_SED_2_FD_10381 | JGI IMG/M metagenome (IMG submission 10381)
CTTCCTCTTGGCGGCGTTTTTCTCATGGACTCGGGCAATGGAATATTCAAGGCAACCTCAAGGTTTTTCGAAAAGTGAGCCCCAGAGGCAGGAATCCAGGGATTGTCCGTTCATGGCAAAAGCCCTTCTGACGCCATATTCCTTCACAATCCAACTGGTTTTAAGGATCTAGAATTGTCCCACTGGCATGAAGTCATCGCAAAGGCTTTTCATGAAGCTCAGGGTCAAAAGGTGTTTTCGGGAGCCAGCCTTCTCGTCGCCAACGGAGAAGAAATCCTCTATGAGAGGGCCTTTGGAACGATTTCGGCGGGGGGACCACCCCTTTCACTTCATTCTTTATTCGATCTCGCTTCTCTCACCAAACCGCTGGCCACGACCCTGGTCTGCATGAGCGCGCTGACCCGAAAACTCTTTGACGTGCATGCACCCATAGGTCATTTCATCCCAACCAACCTGATTCCCAGGCAAAAAAAAAACATCACTATCCTGCACCTCCTCAATCACTGTTCAGGCCTGCCCGCCTATGTTCCCTTTTACCAAAATTTGATTCGGGTTCCCCCTCGCAGAAGAAAAGAATCCCTGCTCCTTTCTATTCTGCAAACACCTCTGGACCATAACCCGGGGGAAGAAGCGCGTTACAGCGACCTGGATTTCATGNTGCTGGGCACGATCCTGGAGGAGACTCTTGGAGATTCCATGGAAAAGCTTTTTCAGTCNACGGTGCAGGCCTTGATCATGGAAGATACGGGAGAACATTCCTGCTCCCGGGGAAAAGGGGCTCCAGGGGGACNTCACGGGCGGACACCGGCCNGTGAGAATGGAGTATATTCCCCTTGAAACCGGTTGGGATCCCACTCACAGGACACCGTGCCTCCCCGACCACCACAAGACATCTTTCGTGGCCACAGAATTCTGTTCCTGGAGAAAAAGGATCCTTCACGGTGAGGTGCATGATGAAAACGCTTATGTTTTGGGGGGCGTCGCCCCGCACGCGGGATTGTTTGGCACTGCCGCCGCCATTCATCGCGTCCTTTCAACCCTCTGGAGGATCTATAAAGGAGAATGGCAAACTTCTCAAATGAGTCAGGAAGTGCTTCATTTTTTTTGGCGCAGGCCTGGGATCGTGCCTCGGAGTACTTGGGCTCTGGGATTTGATTCGCCATCCCAAAAGGGTTCCAGCGCCGGTAGATATTTTTCCGAAAAAAGCATCGGTCATCTTGGGTTTACAGGAACATCCTTTTGGCTGGATACGGTTCGGGGACTCTTGATCATTCTCCTCACCAATCGTGTGCACATCAGCCGCAACAATGACAAAATAAAAACTTTCAGGCCATACATTCACGACTTGATCATGGAAAAGATGACATGAAGAAAAAACCCGCTCAGACCGTATACCTCATGGGTATCGGAGGCATAGCCATGGGGACTTTAGCCACAATGCTGCACGAAAGAGGTTATGGTGTTGTGGGTTCCGACCAGAATGTTTATCCACCCATGAGTGACCACCTGCTGTCTTTGGGCATCACCCTCTATCAGGGGTATGCGGGAGAAAATGTTTCTTCAACTCCTGCAGACTGCTATGTCGTTGGAAACGTGATCCGTCGTGAAAACCCCGAGGCACAAATGGTATTGAATTCCGGCAAAGAGTACCTTTCCATGCCTCAGGCCCTGAAAAAGTTCTTTCTCTGTGAACACCAGAGCATTGTGGTCGCTGGCACACACGGCAAGAGCACCACCAGTTCCATGCTTTCTTGGATATTGACTCAGGGTGGACTTGATCCAAGCGCTTTCATTGGAGCGTTTGTCAAAAACTGGAAAAGGAGTTATCGCCTGGGAAAAGGCAAGTTCATGGTCCTTGAGGGAGACGAGTACGACACAGCTTTTTTTGACAAAGGCCCCAAGTTCATGCACTATCAGCCCCACATAGGCATCGTCACCAGCATCGAATTCGACCACGCAGACATCTTCCCTGATTTTCAGGCGGTTCTCGAAGCTTTTCAGGCTTTTGCCCGACTCATTGAGCCCGATGGATTTCTCATTGTCAACGCCGACGATCCCCATTGCCTGTCCCTGAAAGAACACTGCAGGGGCAACATTTGCACTTATGGCTGGAATGACCGGGCTGACTGGAGAATCCTTGATGTCACTTTCAAAGAGGGTTTAACCCTCTTCCATTACAAGAGTCCCCATGATAGTTCAAAAAAATGCATGACCACGCGTCTTCCTGGAAGGCACAATGTGTCAAACAGCATGGCGGCCATTGTGGCTGCACGCCTGGCCGAGCTGAACGATGAGTCCATTGGCCAGGGTCTATTGACCTTTGAAGGGGTCCGCCGAAGATACGATGTGCTGGGTGAACCCCAGGGCATCCTCATTGTAGATGACTTCGCACACCATCCCACTGCCGTGCGGGAGACCCTTGCCTCCATCGGAGAGTTCCACCCGGGCCGCCGTCTGCTGGCCGTTTTTGAACCACGCACCAACTCCAGTCGCCGAGCCGTTTTTCAAAAAGACTACGTCCGTGTCTTTGACAGCGCAGACAGGATCTATCTGAAGGAACCGCATAACCTGGAATCCATACCTCCGGCGCACAGGCTTCAAACGGAAAAGCTGGTGGAGGAAATCAAGGCTCGAGGCAGGCTGGCCCGCTCTTTCAAGGAAAGCGGCAAGCTATTGAATGCCCTTTTGGCGGATGTATGCAGGGGGGACGTGATCGTTTTTATGAGCAACGGAAGCTTCGATGGGTTGCCTCATGCCTTTTTGAACGCCCTGCAGGGGCCCCAGCAGCCACCAAGGATGGCACCATCGTGAAAAGCATACTTCTCCACACCTGCTGCGGCCCCTGCAGCATTTATCCCGTGGATTGGCTGCGCAAGAAGGAGTGGACTGTGCGGGGCTTTTTTTACAACCCCTACATACACCCTTACCAGGAATTCAAAAAACGGCTTCACACATTGCAGATCCTGGCGCAAATGAGGGATTTGCCTCTCATCCTGAGAGAGGACTACGACCTGGAAGATTACCTCCGGCAAATGGCCTTTCGAGAAGAGAACCGATGCCTTGTCTGTTATTCAAAGCGGATTGAAGCCACCGCCCGCCTGGCGCATAAAAGCGCCTTTGACGCCTTCACGACCACTCTTCTCTACAGCAAAAGGCAGCAACACAACCTCATCCGGGATCTGGCCCGTTGCGCTGCAAAACGCTGGGGTGTGGACTTTGTCTATGAGGACTTTCGGGAGGGCTGGAAAGAGGGACAGGAAACGGCTAAAAGACTGAATCTCTATCGGCAGCAATATTGCGGATGTATCCTCAGTGAAAAGGAACGGTTTGCACCTTTCCAAAAGACCCGTTGAATCTGCACACGCATGGTTTAAGGTATCCCGGATAGCTTGATCCCAATGAAAAAAGGGGTGGTCACCTTTGAGATGACCACCCTCTCACAGCACAGTGCTGTATTTTGTGATCTGGCTTTCACCTTGAACTGCATTCATCCCCATTGGACCCCAGGGGATCTCCCGTGTGCTGACACGCCCGCTTTTGAGGGCCAATTCTTTGTGGCACCTTGACATTGCCCCTTATTGCGAAGACCATTGCGCCAAGTCATGGTGCCTCTTTTTCGTCCAGCATTTTGACCACACCCACAGGACACTCTTCCGCACAGACACCACAGCCTTTGCAATAATCGTAATCTATTTGGACGGGAATCGTCCTGCTCACAACCGCCTCAGGACAATAAAGCCAACAGATGAAGCATGACGGCCGCTGATTCTTTGAGGGCGTGCATTTGGCATGATCAATTTGAGGGCGCTGAGTACGCCAGCTTCCCGTCTTTCCAGCTTCACCGACGCAGAACTTTGAATGGGCGTAGGTGAACTTGTCTTTTGCCTGGTCACTCATGGGACTTCCTTCGTGATTGATCGTTGGATGATGGCAATGGTGATTCAAGCACACTGAAGGGCACATTCTCTCATGTTGGTCGTGCCCTTGTAGGCCAGCCGCGCTCCTTTCACGTTTTTCTCGCCCGCTTCCCCTGAAAAGTGGTTCCGCAATGCTTTTTCGATGCTCTCCAGGGAAATGAGGCCCGTGGCTTTGGCAATTCCACCCAGAACCGTCGTGTTAAAAAGGACGGATCCGGCAACGATCAGCCCCGCCTCTCTGGCCCAAGCCGCCGCATTGGTGGTGGCGATGTTGACGGGTTGTTTCAGTTCAAATTCCTCTGGAAGCTTTGCTGAATTGATGATCACAATTCCGTCGGGTCTGACGCCCGCGGTCACGTCCACCACCTGGAGAAGGGTATCGTCCAGGACCACCACCACATCGGGACTTTCCACCAGAGAAAAGGTTCGAATGGGCTGCCAGCCGAACCTGGTGGTGGCGATGATGGGAGCCCCTCTTCTCTCCGCTCCGAAAAATGGCGCTGCGGTAACCCCCTTGTATCCATCGTAGTAGGCAGCTTCAGCGAGGATCATGGCAGCGGTGACCGCCCCCTGTCCTCCCCTTCCATGCCATCTCACTTCAATACATTTTCTTTCCATGGTGCCACGACCTCACATGAAATTCGGTGAAAGAAATTCTCACTCATCACGGATGCATAAACAGGCTCTATAGCTCATTGGCCGTTGAGGCCCATACGGAGCGATGAATTCCAGCGGACATGGAATCGACCGTGCTAGCTCTATAGCGCTTTGGAGAGTTCCCGTCAACATCCCAGCGTTTTATTCTTGAAGTTCTTCTCATTATTGTTTTAATGCAACACATGTATAATGCATCGGAACATAAAAGATTAAGAAGGAGTGTTTGGATTCCATGGATCTCCAACGTCGTCCCGTGGACCGACTGGAACTTGATAATGGGCTGACCGTCTTTTTTTATGACGAATCAAAGCCAATCGCAGGGGGGCGCGTTCAGGTCCAGCTCCTCGCAACCATACCCATTTCCCTCAGTGAACTTCCACCCGGGAAACTGGAGCATGGAGGCCACCTCTACGAAGTCTTTTGCCGGGAGATGGGAGGAACGANCACCTTCAAGGCNCGAAAGACAAGAAACTTCATTTCAGAGGAGGATGCGGCCAATATTTTCGGCCAGATGAAGAAAGATTTTATTGTGACCAATAAAGCGTATNTGAGNCANGGTGATTTTGCACAGATATTCATCAGGAAAAAATACGANCAATGGAAAAAAGATCGAGAACTGAGAATGCTCTGTGAGCAAATTCCCGAGGTGGGAAGAAAAATGTGAAATGCCACCAGGAAGGAATTGGTGGCATTTCAGTTCATACCTGATGCTGCATGGGTCTGCACACGAAAAAAAGGCTTTTGATACCCATCAATCCAATGGCTGCCGAAGCCATCCACTGAAATCAGCTGAGCAGAACGATCGTGCGTGTCCAATCAGGGGCGCACAGACACCGGAGTGCCCACAGACACGATGCGGAAGAGTTCCTCCATGTCGCTGTCATACAAGGCAACGCAACCCTCGGTCCAGTCTCTGTGGGCTCCACCGGAGTGAATAAAAATTTCTCCCCCAAGATTTGTATTCCAGGGAGGCTTCCCTCCCGTTTCCATGGCCAGAAGGATTTCGCGAAATTCCAAAGGAGAAATAAATCCCGCAAAAAAGGCCCTCTCCGCATGTCTTCGGCTGGGATAACTGAGCCCCACCGACTTTCCAAAGCGGCTGTGAGGATTTTTCACCACAATCCAGAAGTCCCCTTCGGGAGTTCGCCCATCACCCTCGCGCTGCTTGTCTCCAGCAGGGCTGAATCCGAGCCCCACGGGGTAGTCTCTCACCAGCACGTTGGAATCGACCACATACAAACGACGCTTTTCCTTGTAAACATATATCTCCGGGTTGCGTATCCTTTCCACCGGAGTCAGATAATCCACCCTGATGGGAGGAAGCGCCTTGCTCATGTCCATCTGTTCGGCCTGTGCAACCAGGGGCTTGGGCAAGCCCTCGGCCTCCGATTGCGATGCCTCCATTTTTGGCGTGGTTTTTTGCATGGAGCAACCCGTCAAAACACCAAAACCCAGCAGAACAGCCACAAAGAGACATGCCCTGATTATGAATTCTCTTTGTCTCATCCCACTTTTTCTCCTCCATCAAAGTTTTGACATCCCACTGGCGCACCATTGTAAAACATATCTCCCACGGTTCAAGATAATTCTTTTCACATGACAAAAACCCGGCCACATTCATTACCTTCGAGCAGTGGTGTGGGGATCTATGATTTTGGGACTGATAAAAATGAGCAGTTGAGTCTTGTCGCTGCTGCTGCTCTCGGTTTTGAAAAGCCGACCCAGCATGGGAACCCGGTTGAATCCGGGAGTGCCGTCCATGCTTCTTTCAAGCCTGTCACGGGTCACCCCGCCGATGACCACGATCTCTCCATCTTCCACAAAGAGCTCCGTGCTGATCCTTCGGGTTTCAATGGATGTCTGCTGGTTGAAGATCGCCCCGGGCTCATCCTGTTTGGCGTCGATTCTCATTCGAATTCTTCGGTCGGGAGTGATATGAGGCGTCACCCTCAGTTCCACTTCAGCCTTTTCGAAAATGGTGGACGGAGTTCCTTCTGCGGTCTGCTGCAGATAAGGTATCTGAAGTCCCTGGCTGATCTGCGCTTCAACATTGCTCAGTGTCATCACATTGGGGGCGGCAATGATTCGCACATCTCCCAGGGATTCCAGAGCGGATATTCTGGCATCGAGCTTGATAAAATCATTGGCGATCATGCGCCCGATATTGAAATCAAAGTTGGTTGCACTGGCGCCCAGTGGCACATGGACCTGAAACCGCGGACTGGAGCTCGGGGGGGTGTCCGTGGCCAGTCCCCATGTGATGCCGAGATCTCTGCTGGCCTTGGAATTCATGGTGACGATCCTCGCCTCAATCATCACCTGAGAAGTGGGCCGATCAAGCCTGGAGATCAGTTGCCGGGCGTCAGCAATGCGCGCGGGTGTGTCGGAATAGATGACAAGGCTGGTTCTTTCATCGATGGAAACTCGTCCCCGATCGCCTCGGTTTTCATCCAGTCTGCTGGCAATCACTCCCGGTTGAGCATAGTTGATGGTGAAATAGACAGTCGTCAACTCCCCCACGTCCTTGACCGCCTCCATGAGTTCCTGACGGGCCCGGATCGCCTCAGTGCGCATGCGCCACTCTTCCCTCAGCTTGGCCTCCCGGGCAACGCGAATCACATTGCCTTCCCGCTCCTTTCCAAGACTGTTCATGGCGAGCACCATATCCAAAACATGATCCCATGGCACCTGCTCCACCTTGAGTGTGACTCTTCCCGCCACATCGGGTTCAATGACCATGTTGGTCCCCGTGATGTCAGCGATGAGCCTGAGAACATTCCTGACATCGGCGTCCAGCAAATCCAGGCTGATGGGTTTCCCCGAATAACTCCTCATAAATGGGTGAGAGGGAAGCGAGTGATCCCCCGTGCCCTCCGTTTCCCTTTCCACTGACCAGGCAGGTTTGGGATCAAGGTGGGTGCCTGCTCCCTGCAGCCCCGCAGATCTGTCTCCAAGGAAAAACCTTCCCTCCCCTGGAGCATTCGAGGAACCATGGAGTGCCCCAAAGTGGGCTCTGGCAGGGGGCTCCACTCTGCGGACTTCAGCAGATCCAGAGTCCCTTTGTTTCTCTTCCACCGTTTGCACCGGCTCCTCCATTGAAACCAGGGCCTGTTTTTCCCCTTGATAGGGCTGGTTCGGTTCCACACTCATGGTTCCCTGGGTCGCACAACCCAGCACCAATGCCAGACAACCCAAATATACGCCAACCCCTGCACAGTAATTTCTCATCCTTCGCATAATGCCCCCACCTTCCTGCCCGCCCATGTCACCTTCAGCGCATTTCATTTTCGTCAAAAGTTTCCCGTGTCAAAGTCCTTTTGTCCCTGCTCACCTGGATCTCCGTTGTGTGGAAGCGGGTGGCGGTTCCACCGGGTTGTCCAGGAATCGATAGGTCTCAATGGTGCAGCCCACTTGCAGCAAACCCTCATTTCTCTGGCGTGAAATGTTGAGGTTCTGCACCCTCAGAATTCGGTCCAGCTTGCTCACCCGGTCCAGGAAGATGCCCAGTTCGTGGTAGGTTCCCACCAGATCCAGTTTGACCGGTATGGCAGCATAAAAACCTTCAACCCGCTCTGACTGCGGCTGAAACAAAATGTTCTCCAAACCCACTTCGGCTCCCAGCTTGGAAACACTTTCCAAAAAACCAGGGATTTCTCTCTGGTCAGGAAGCAGGGTGAGAAGCCGACTGAATTCTTCCTCCGAGTGGGCCAGCCTTTCTTCCAGGACAGCCACCTGTTGTGCGGCGCTTTTGAGCCTGGCCAGATCTCGTTCTTTCTGGGTGACCTGCCCCTTCAGACGGTCGATGTTCCTGGAGAGGTCTTTGTATTGGAAAAAATAGAAGCCCCCGACCAGGACCACCAGAGTGATCACAAAAAGGAGGATCTTCTGCTGCCCGCTGAGAGCCTCAACTTTCTCTCTGAGCGCCAGGGACTGAACCAGGGACTGAAATGGATTTTTGATCATGGCGTCTTCTTTTCCAGCTTGGCCTGCATTTGTGAAAATGAAAAGAAACGATAGCTGATACGAAATTCTCTCAAATTGGAATCGTTCACCCTGACCCTTCTCGAGTGGGTCAGGTGGACACTCCCGGCTTCCACCATGGGTGAAGACTCCAGATTTCGCATGAACTCAACAATGCTCTCGTTGTTGAGAGCTGTGCCATCCAAGGTCACCGCATTTCCCGATTGATGCAGACGTTCAAACCACATTTTGTCGGCCGGCAGTTCTACGCTCAGGGCGGCCAGAACCCTCACCATTGTGTCCCGGTCTTTCTGAAGACTTTGAATGATCGAGGTCTTTTTATCGATCACCTCAGTTTTTTGTGTGAGGTCCCTGAGCATTCGGTCATATTTCGCGTATTGCTGNATCTGTCGATCCAGCTTGGAAATTTGCCCTTCAAGGGAGGCTCTTTCACTGTTCATGGAATACCAGAGATANCCTACCCCCAGAACCACAAGAAAGATGCTCGAGATGTAGACAGTGAAGAACTGGCGGGTCGTGTCCCTGGTTTTGCGAACTTTTGCCGGGATTAGATTTATCTGGATCATTTCTCTTTCGTCTTTCTCAGGGCCAGACCCAGGGGAATGGCCATTTGTGGACCGATATAGTTCAAATAATCCCCATCAAATCCATTGGAATCCCACTGAATGTGCTCAAATGGATTGAAGATGCTCACCTCCACATCCATGTGTTCCCGAAAAACCCGCTCCAACCCTGGCAGACGGCAGGAACCGCCACTCAGATAGATCTTCTTGAGTCTGTTGTCAGGGTAATTGCTGTGATAAAAATCTATGGCCCTCTTGCACTCACCAACCCAGCTTCGAATCACCGAAACGAAAACCTTTTCCAGTTCCCCCTCGGAAATGTTCGGAACAGAATCTCCAAGCTTGATCCTTTCCGCCTCCTCCAGGGCCACTTTCAATTGCTCGCTGATTTGTTCGGTGATCTGCTCCCCGCCAATGGCCAAGCCCCGTGTGAACACGGGAACTCCCCGGACGGCAATGCACATGAGGGCTTTGTGAGAACCGATGTCGATGAGTGCGATACAATCTTCCCTGAAGCCTTCTGTCATTTCCAGGGCGTTGTTGAGGGCAAAGTAGTCCACATCCAGGACATAAACATTCAAGCCGCAGGCCTCCACCGCATTCACATAGTCGCGAATGGATTCCTTCTTGGCCGCTACGAGCAGAACATCCATATTGCCGCTTCGCTCTTTGGATATTCCAAGGATCTCGTAGTCCACGTCGACCTCTTCAAGGCTGTAGGGAATGTACTGGCGAAGCTCTGTCTGCATGCGAGAATTGAGCTCCTCCTCGGTCATCACGGGAATCTCCAGTTTTTTGATCATCACCTCATATCCCGATACGGCCGAGGCGACTTTTTTTTCCTTCACCTTGAGATTTTTTGTCAGTATGTTGACACACTGGACCAAAGCCTTGGAATTCAAGACTCTACCTTCCTTCACTGTGCCCGCGGGCAAAGGCACGACTCCCAGGTTCAACAGCTTGAATCCAGCTCCCTTTTCTGCAAGCTGCACGATCTTTACATAGCTGGAGCCAACGTCCAATCCGATCAGTTGCTGTTTTTTAGTAAACATGTGAAGGGTTCCATTCCTGGCAGAGAACAAATGTTTTTGTTGACTTTTTTGTTGTTTTCTACTTTACCATCAGCCGTCAAAGGACAACCTGACACCATTACCATTTCGTATTTCTCAAGCACAAATTTCAAAGGGAGGATGACACGTTGCACCATCCCATCGAAAAGCATAAAAACCGAGGGCGGTCCAAAAGCATGCTCAGGGAGTATGCGGAGGCAATCATCATCGCCGTTCTCCTGGCTGTGTTCATAAGAACTTTCGTGGTCCAGGCCTTCAAGATTCCTTCCGGCTCCATGAAAGTGACCCTCCTCGTGGGCGACCACATTCTGGTCAACAAATTCACCTACGGCGTCAAAGTCCCCATGACAGACAAGCAGATCCTTCATTTCAGTGACCCCAAGCGCGGGGACATTGTGGTGTTCAGATACCCCGTGGATCCTGCAAAAGACTTCATCAAGCGAGTCATCGGCCTTCCTGGAGATTCCGTGCGGATCGTGGACAAACAGGTGTATGTCAACGATGAGCTTCTGGAAGAGCCTTACATTCAACACACGGATGACCGAATTCTCCCTGCAAGTGTCAGTCCAAGAGACAACATGGACACCATTGTGGTGCCTGAAAACAGTCTTTTTGTGATGGGAGACAATCGGGATGAAAGCTATGACAGCCGCTTCTGGGACTTTGTAGAGCTGAACGAAATCAAGGGAAGGGCCTTCATCATCTATTGGTCCTGGAACAGAGATGGCGCCTTCACCCTGGACTCGGAGGAGAGTGTTGTGAGGTTTGACAGGCTGGGCAAGTTACTTCGCTGACCATGGATCCAGTGGGCTCACTCTTGAAGCAACCCCGGTTGCATCAAGTGATCACATCAGCGGAAATATTTTCCCGACACTCTGGGGAAAGATAGAAACTTCTTCTGTTCATTATTTATGACCGCCTTTCGCCTCCCCTTAAATTACGTGGCACCCGGTTCCCTCTGTGAACGCCCATGAAAAGGAGACCGGCCCTTCTCATGTTCCCCACAGCGGCGACAGGAGTGAAGGGTGTTTCATGTCTTTATCACCGTATCATTCATGCCCATAGAGCAGGCAGCGCTCCCGAGCATCCATAAACGACTTCAGCTCAACACTCCAAAGCATCGCCAGCTCATCCAGCCCCGCCCCGCTTTCCAGCTTCCTTCGTATTTCCATGTCACCAATCAGTATGTCGATGGGCTGCTTTTCCCATTCATATTCATAAGGAGGGGGCAGCCAGCGGAAATCGTCCCCGTGAGATTCGAGCAGCGACTGAAGAAGGGCGAGACCCGCCTTATAGGGAGAAAACTTCCTGGTCTCCGTGACGTGGATCTGAAAACCATGACACAGCTCCCCGCACCATTTGTCAAAGGCCGGCTCAAAACTGACGGGACGGAAAACAACCCCTTGAAGGGAATGTTTCTCAAGATGCCGGAGCAGCTTTCTCTGATCGATGAACGGGGCCCCAAAAATATGAAAAGGAAGGGTGGTCCCCCGGCCTTCACTGACATTGGTGCCTTCCAGTAAAACCATGCCAGGATAAACAAGTGCGGTCTCCCATGAGGGTATGTTGGGAGAGGGGAAGAACCAGGGCAATGGAGTTTCGCAATACAAATCGCCCCTTTTCCATCCCTTCACGGGAAAAACCTCCAGATCACACGGAAGGCCAATGAAGCGGGCGATAAAAGCGGCCATTTCTCCCATGGTCATTCCATGCCGCATGGGCAGAGGGTAAAGTCCCACAAAGGAACGGCACGCCTCGTGAACAACATTTCCCTCAACCGTGTGCCCATCAATGGGGTTAGGCCTGTCGAGCACAGCAAACTTGATCCCCTGTTTCGCAGCAGCCTCCAGGCAGAGCCCCATGGTCGCTCCATAGGTATAGACCCTTGTCCCCACGTCTTGAAGGTCCACCATGAGCACATCCACGAGCTGCAACATTTCTTGAGTGGGTTGTCGTTCTTTTCCGTAAAGGCTCATGACCGGAACATGGAGGGCGTCATGCCATCCATGATCCGATTCAATCATGTTGGCCTGCTTTTCCCCGTGAAAGCCATGCTGCGGGGAAAAAATACAGGAAATTTTCCCGCCCGCTCGAGCAATCACCGCCCATGTTGCTTCGAAGTTTTGAGTCCATGAGGCCTGGTTCACAAGAAGCCCCAATCGGGCCGATCTGAACCAGGATGGAGGCTCATGGATGAGGGTTTCTATTCCAAGCATGAACTGGCGGGACATGGGAAAAATCCTCGAGTGCAATTAAGGGGTCAGAAAAAAGCTGACAATGAGACAATGAAAAGATGTCACACATGGATATTGCGCGTATCGAAGGGTTCAGCTGCCATTCCGCTGATTTCGCCAAAAGCGGGGGCAGGAGAACACGCAAGTTAATAACAGAGAATCTCCTGCCTTCAAAAAGGAAAAAGTCACGACATGAATTTTCTGAGAGAGAACTATTGCCGCCATGTGTCAAAAAAATCGAGACCTTCCTTGCACATGTGATCGAATGTGAACTTGCAGCATGACTGTGCTTCTACTATATGGAAGAGTCACTCCATCATTCTGCTTTCAGCCGCACGGCGGCGCATTTCAGACGAGTGAACCCTGGAAAGACCCGTGAGTTGCTGTATAATGATGTTTCTTGCGTGAAATGCGCATACCGCCTTGACACCAGTCCCATCAATTGAAAGACGAGCACATGCATGGATCCATGTCCCCTTCCCTTGTCTGAAATCAATGCCATCGTCGGCCGGGAAAATGTCCTCACCTCTCAGGAAGATTGCGCCTGCTACGCCTACGATGCGAGCAAGCTTCGCGCTTTTCCTCAATGTGTTGTGTTTCCAAACACGGTGCAGGAAGTGTCAGAACTCCTGAAGCTGGCCAATCGCCATCTTCTGCCCGTTTTTCCCAGAGGCGCGGGGAGTGGAATTGTCGGTGCCGCCGTTCCCAGAGGTGGAGGCATGGTGCTCGCCATGAACCATTTCAACCGAATCCTGGAGATCGACGAGGATGACATGATCGCCATTGTGGAACCCGCTGTCATCACCGGTGAACTCCAGAAGCGGGTTCTGGAGCATGGCCTCTTTTATCCCCCGGATCCAGCGAGCCTGCACTTTTCGACCCTGGGCGGCAACGTGGCCATGTGCGCCGGGGGCCCCAAAGCGGTCAAATACGGTGTCACTCGGGACTATCTTCTGGGAATGGAACTGGTGCTGCCCACAGGTTCCATTCTGCAGACGGGAAAAAAAACCTACAAAGGCGTGGTGGGATATGATCTCACCCGGCTCATGGTGGGCTCGGAAGGGACGCTGGGAGTGTTCACGAAACTCATATTTCGGCTTCTGCCGGCCCCCGAAGCCGTGCGCACCATGATGGCCGCTTTCCCACGCATCGAGAACGCGGCGCAGACCGTTTCCCAAATCCTGAAATCGCGCATCATTCCGTCCACCCTGGAGCTGATGGATCAATCCACCCTGCAGGTGGTGGAAAATTATCTCCATATGGGCCTTCCTCAGGACTGCGAAGCGATCCTGATCATAGAAGTGGATGGCCGAGAAGATCTCCTGGACCACGACATGGCCAAAATTCAATCCATATGCGAAACAAACGGAGCGCGCAACATGGACGTTGCTGCCGAATCCTCAGACCGGGAAAGGATATGGAGGGCAAGAAGATCCATCTCTCCCGCTCTGGGCCGAATAAAACCCGGTAAAATCAACGAGGACGTCACCGTGCCCCGCGCTCAAATTCCCTCGTTGATTCGACACATAAGAAGGCTGGCGGACAAGTACGGGCTGACCATCGTGAGTTTCGGCCATGCGGGCGATGGAAACATTCACACAAACATCATGCTCGATCGAAAGAATCATGAAGAACTCAACAGGGCGGAAAAGGCTGTTGAAGAGCTCTTCCGAGTTGTGCTCGATCTTGGGGGGACTCTCTCCGGTGAGCATGGCGTCGGCATCACCAAGTCCCCCTTTTTCATGTGGGAAGTGGGAAAGGCCGGCTATGAGGCCATGCTGCGCATCAAGCAGGCTCTTGATCCCAACAACATCATGAATCCAGGAAAAATGTTCCTGCCCGACAGA
>SL_3KL_010_SEDDRAFT_10003486_pt1 | contig 14268 bp, 10 predicted proteins | sample SodLakKL_010_SED_2_FD_10381 | JGI IMG/M metagenome (IMG submission 10381)
CCGGCTATTTTTGCTCGGCACTGATGATTGATTTTCATGCACTGCTCTTGAGAGAATCCAAATCGTCCGCCCGCATTCGGGTAGATGACTGCATCAGCACCAAAAGCACGCCATAGCAAACCGTAGTAGAGTTCAGGGGTAATACCACCGGTAGGGTGGTTTACGAACACTCCCGAAAACGCGGGGTGAGCCATAATTGGCAATTTGCTTTTAGCAGCAAGCTCCTGCATAACCGATAGTCCTGTCAGCTGCGGGCTAATGAGAACGCCGTCTGCACCCAAGTCGGCCGCCAGTTTAAATCGATCAAAAACTTCGCTATTGGACCCTGTGATATTTGGGAAGTAGAGCGTTTTTTTACCGGAAATCTGCTCTCCTTTTCGTACCGCTCTGACGACAGATTGAACCCGGCTTTTAAATGGGGCGGAGGGCTGGTTTGCCAACCCGTGATCATCTTTAATGATGTCAATCCCGCCTCTCGAAAAATGATAAGCCCGCTCTGCCAGGTGAGCAGGAGTGAGTCCCACGGGTTTCAGTGCTGTACAGCTTAAAGCTCGGTTATCAGCTTTAAGGAGAGTTCGTATTCCAGAGATTCCAAATGAAGGTCCGTCGCAAATTTTGGATAAAAAGCCTCGATCAACATCCACCATTTTAATGTTTGGTTTGATGGATGAGTTGCCGAAGAGTACGTTTAAAAACTGAACAGGATCGGAACCGACAAGTCCGGTTGAGAATTGAATGGTAGCATGCCAGTTGTTGTCACCGATGTTTGATAACTCTGAAACCTCTGCGATGTAGCTCTTAAACTCTTCGGGTACCGTTTCCGGCGGCATCTCAACAGACTGCTCAACGGCTATAGAATGGGCTAAAATTTCAGCCTCAGATTTTGTTGAGGCTGAAAATTGATAGGTGGCATAAAAGTTATTTACCGCATTCATCCGGTGTTACCGAATTATGGTTTCGTTGCGTTTTGGACCGGTGGATACCATCGTAAATGGAACGCCGATATACTCCTCAATAAACCGGATATACTCAAGAGCCTTTTTAGGGAGGTCATCAAACGAATCGATATTTCTTGAGCTGCTGTTCCATCCCTCAAACTCTTTGTAGACCGGTTTTACATGTTCAAGCTCCCCGGTGTCGAGTGGAAAAACGTCGGTTTTGGCACCGTTATGCTCGTAATGAGTACACACTTTGATGGTTTCAAAATCATCAAGAACATCCAGTTTGGTGAGGGCGAGTTCGTTCAATCCGTTGAGGCGAACTGCATATTTCAGGGCTACAAGATCTAGCCAGCCACAGCGACGCGGTCGTCCTGTTGTGGCACCAAATTCCGCACCATTTTTACGAAGTTTTTCCCCGGCTTCATCAAACAACTCGGTAGGGTATGGGCCATTGCCTACTCGTGTTGAGTACGCTTTGGTAATTCCAAGTGCGTTTGTGATAGCAAGCGGAGGAATTCCACTGCCGGCACATGCACCGCCCGCCGTTGGGGATGATGACGTAACATATGGATAGGTTCCATGATCTACATCGAGTAGGCTGCCTTGAGCGCCTTCCAATAGGATGGAGGCTTTTTTATCAACGGCGTTATGCAGCAGTTCGGTGGTATTGCAGATATATGGACTAATGCGGTCGATGGCAGGAGTTAAATCATCGAGAATTTTTTGGGCATCAATTTTTGGCTCATTGTAAACGTGCTCAAGCGCTTTGTTGATGTCATCTACATTTTGCTGGATATTCTTTTTCAACTTTTCTCGGTTGGCAAGATCACCCATTCGTATTCCCAAGCGAGCTACTTTACTCACATAGGCCGGTCCGATGCCGCGGCCTGTTGTACCAATTGCATCTTTACCGCGATTTTTCTCTTTAACGTTGTCCAGCACTTTATGATAGGGTAGGATAACATGAGCGGAGCTGCTTATAAAAAGGCGATCTTTTAGCGTTACACCAATTTCTTCCACCTCTTCAATCTCTTCAACCAGCGCTATGGGATCGATAACAACGCCGTTGCCAATCACACATTTTGCATCTCCGTTAAACATCCCCGACGGAATAAGGTGAAGAACTATTTCTTGATCATCAAACTTAATGGTATGACCGGCATTAGCGCCTCCCTGGTAGCGAACCACGTAATCGGTATCAGCACTTAAGAGGTCAACAATTTTTCCTTTACCTTCGTCGCCCCACTGGGCACCAACAAGAATTCTAATTTTCATAATCCAAAAAAAAGGAGGTGCGTAAAACACCTCCTTATATTTAAAGTTAAATTTTGCAGATGATTATTCGTCTTCTTTAAAAGATTCAATCGCTTTATCGAGTGATTGATAATGCTTAAAGACGGTAATCAGCTTTGTAATGGTTAACAAGCTTCGAATTTTTTCACCGGCATTGCAGATGCGCAAATCCCCACCTGCTTTTTTCATAGTGGTAAGTGCGCCGATGAGCATTCCCAGCCCCGAAGAGTTCATAAACTTTACGTTTGAGAGATCAATAACAACGTTCAGTTGATTGCTTTCAATCAGATCGTGCAGTTTTTCATTCAGGCGCACCGCATCCGGCCCACCCATAACGTTTCCGCTGAATTCTATCACTACACAATTATATCTCTCGGATATGTCAAAGCCCATAAATATCTCCGTTCATTATATTTTTGAATGATTTATGACTTCTTTTTTGCCTGAATTGCTCGAGATTGAAACTCAACAACCAGCGTGCTCGCCACAAATAGAGAGCTATAGGTACCGAGAATCACACCAAGAACGAGGGCAAAAGCAAAGCCTTTAAGCACTTCTCCGCCGAATATAAACAGCACGGTTACTACAAACAAGGTAGTAACAGATGTTATAACTGTACGACTGAGAGTATCATTTAAGCTTTTGTTAATCATATCCTTAAACGCCATGGTTTTGTAGATCAAGGAGTTTTCACGAATCCTGTCAAATACAACCACGGTATCGTTCAGCGAATACCCCACAATGGTCAGGAATGCTGCAATCAGGGCCTGGTCAATGGTCATATCGAATGGAACCAGTGGTTCTAACACAGTAAATACCCCCAGCACGATTACGACATCATGGATGAGTGCGGCTACGGCCCCGGCTGAGAAGTACCAGCCTTTAAACCGAATGAGGATATAGATGAAGACCACAGCTATCGCAAACAGAACGGAGTTTAAGGCTGCTGCCCTCAGGTCGTCCGCAAAACGGGGACCTACCAAGTCTGTTTTAATAACGGTGTGAGGATTATCGGGGTAGAGTTCATTTAAGCTGGTAGCGATAATTTCGCGAACGTCTGCCACATCACCTTCCATATCGGTACGGATCAAAATATCGCTGGGTGATCCGAACTGCTTCAGTTCAGGTGTAGCTCCTAACGGCTCGGTTAAATGTGTTCTAATTTCAACAACATCAACGTCGTTATCGAAATCGAATACGTACTCTTTACCGCCACGGAAGTCAATTCCGTAGTTCAATCCCATGGTGAGGATTGCGACAATGGAACCCAAAAACAGGGTTCCGGAAATAACTACAGCAATCTTTTGAGTGCTGATAAAATCAAATGTTGGAGATTCAAACCATCTCATAATTATTACCTGTGATTTTAAATTTTTTAATTTCGTTGAGGATTATCCGAAACTGATGGATGATGTACGTTCGCGTGTCAGNTAATCGACAATCACACGTGTGATGACGATAGCACTAAACAGCGACGCTATAATTCCTGCCATCAGCGTAATGGCGAAGCCTTTAATCGGCCCCATACCAAAGCTGTAGAGGATAATACCTACGAAAAATGTGGTAACGTTTGCATCAACAATCGCACTCATTGCATTGGAGTATCCGTTGTCGATGGCGGCCCGCAATGTTTTACCGGCCCGTAACTCCTCGCGTATCCTGTCAAATATCAGTACGTTCGCATCAACCGCCATACCAATGGTAAGTACAATACCTGCAACCCCGGGCAGGGTTAACGTGGCATTGAAGGCGGCAAGAATCCCCAATATGAAGATAACATTCAGGATAAGTGCCAAATCGGCAATACCTCCTCCCACGTGGTAGTAGGCGATCATAAATAGGGCGACCACAGATAACCCGAATAAGACGGAGTAGAGGCCGGCTTGAATGGAGGCCTCACCCAGGGTAGCACCCACCGTACGTTCCTCAATAATTTCGAGCGGGGCGGGTAGTGCACCGGAGAGCAGGATGTTCACAAGATCTTCCGCCTCGGTTACACCTCCTAAGCCGGTAATGGATGATCGTCCGTTGTTAATTTTGCTCTGAACGGTTGGGTAAGAGTAGACATATTCATCAAGCACAATGGCTACCGGTCGTCCGATGTTTGCACCGGTAATACGTGCCCAGCGGCGTGATCCCTCCGAATCCATAGTCATGGAAACTTCTGCGGCGTTTGTGTTCGGGTCAAACTGAACACTCGCATCAGAAATTACGTCTCCTGTCATTTCAATTTGGCTTCGTACACCAATCAATTCAAATAGGTCCAACCCTTGATCTTCAGCAAAAGGTTGTGCTCCCCACAACAGCGTTGTATTTCGGGGTAGCATGTCTTGAACCTCTTCACTACTCATCAATTGATTTACCATAGCGGTATCGGGGCCGGCTGCATATCCAAATACATAGTTGCTGCGGCCTTGTGGATTCAGGACATCCAATAGCGGATTCCCATTTTCTTCTTCAGCCATCTCCCGGTACTCCTCAGACTCAAAGTATTCAATAATTCGATTCTTGGAGTTGTTCAGGTCATCAGAGTCGGCGGAAAGCCTGAACTCAAGCCGTGCTGTACCGCGTAACAGGTTACGCACACGTTCTTCATCATCCACACCGGGGAGCTCAACAACCAGGCGGCTGTTTCCCTGCTGAAGGATAGACGGCTCGGTTACACCGTAACGGTCAACACGTGATCGTATAATATCCATCGCACGCTCTACAGCATTTACTTGCTGTTCACGAAGGTATGTTTCGACCTCAGAATTTTCCGATCGGCGTGTAATATTGTGAGAATCAGACCGGAAATAGCGACTGAGCATTGCATTGGAATCTCGATCTTCAAACTCATTAATGAACTCCGTAATGAAGTTTGTGTTCTGCTCAAATGAACGGTCGGCCGCAACGTTGATGATATCTTCAAGCTCATCATCAATACGGTCGCCGGCGAGCTCTTGTACGAGTTGTGGAACGCCAACTTCCAGCGTTACATACATTCCGCCCTGAAGGTCAAGGCCCAGAGATAGAGAGCGCTCACGTATGTTTTGCAGGCGCTCGCGATTTTCATCTAAATATTCTGCTCGTTCAACAGCAGGCAAGTTTTCGATATGCCGCTGTTCCAGCATCCACTGTACAGTAGGGAATAAGTACCAGATGGTCATTCCCAGAAAGAGAACGATACATCCGATTTTAAATCCATTATTCTGCTTTTTCATAGTAAATTTATTTTGTCGATATAATTAATTGGTTGCAGGCGCACATGGGTGAGCCTGAAAAATTACGTTTGGTTATAAAAAGGAGGTGGAAAGTCGTTTTTCTAAGGGGCGTTGATACTAATTCCGTTGACCAAAGGGGAAAGGCTGCGGTCAATCAGATCAGAACTGTACAAGAAACCGAACTCAGAAAATTGCTGGAGAACGGTTCGTTGATCTGTAAAAAACTGTTCTGTTGTGAGTGTTGATTGAGAAATCCATTTTTGCAGCGGATTCAGAATCTCCGGTAAAATGGCATTACTACCTGTTTTATGATGCTTAAACAGGCTCCACTGGTCAATCAGCCAGCTGGTAACATGATCGTTCTGCTCAGATGCCGCAAAAGGGGAGATGCGAAACTCATCTTTGTGATTGGAAATGAGCTCGGACGCCTCTTGAACAAGCATCCAAAAATTATCGGTGTTTTCGGGGAGATTGCGAATGGTAGAGCGAAGCTCCAGTTCAGATTCATCTCCGCTGGCTACAACATTATAGTCCAGCCACTGTGTAAAGGCAGTTTTTTGAGCATTGCCGAAAAAGGGTACCAACAGGTGTGCAGTTAGCCCAACAAGCAGTACGCTTACAACAAAACGCTGAAATATGTTTGTAGCTCTGTTTTTCATTTAGACTGGTGAAAATAGTCAGAAAGGGAGGTGTTGACAAACAAAATTTTTGTAAAAATAAACCAACCCTGTTTTGTCAACGTCTGATGCTATCTGATTCTTATCTCGTTAAGAAATAACCGGTCATATCCGTTAAAAAAAGTGTTTATTTTTCAGCCGGAATTTTAACTCTATCCAGCTCCTCTTTTAAAAACTTTCCGGTGTAACTTTCTTTCACTTCGGCAACTTCTTCGGGAGTCCCTTCTGCAATAATTTGACCGCCTCCGTCACCGCCTTCGGGTCCAAGATCGATCACCCAGTCGGCTGCTTTGATCAGGTCGAGGTTGTGTTCTATAACGATAACTGTGTTCCCTTTTTCTACCAGCATTTGGATGACATTTACCAACATTCGTACATCCTGGAAGTGGAGGCCCGTTGTAGGTTCGTCCATTATATATAAGGTATCACCCGTGCCGATTTTTGAGAGCTCGCGAGAGAGTTTAATTCGCTGAGCTTCGCCACCACTTACCGTTGTGCTCGATTGCCCAAGTGTAAGATAGCCGAGTCCCACAGAATTGAGTGTTTTTAGTTTCCGTTTGATGGCAGGGACGGAATCAAAAAACTCTTCCGCTTCACTGATCGGCATCTTCAGCACATCAGAGATATTTTTGCCTTTATAATGTATTTCGAGCGTTTCCCGGTTGTACCGTTTGCCGTTGCAAACCTCACAATCCACATAAATATCGGGGAGAAAGTTCATCTCAATTTTTCGAACACCGTCGCCTTTGCAGGTTTCGCATCGTCCGCCCTTAACGTTAAATGAGAATCGGCCTTGATCGTAACCGCGAATTTTTGATTCCGGTAGTTCGGCAAATAGTGACCGAATTCGATCAAATACTTTGGTGTACGTTCCGGGGTTCGATCTCGGAGTTCGTCCAATCGGGCTTTGATCGATGGAGATGATTTTATCTACATTATCAAGACCTTCTATTTTTTTAAAGGGAAGGGGAACCGATTTAGAATTATAAAATTCATTCGATAGAATAGGGGCCAGCGTCTGGTTGATGAGCGAACTTTTGCCGCTGCCGCTCACACCGGTTACGCAGATAAATTTCCCGAGCGGCACTTCCAGGTCTACATCTTTGAGGTTGTGTCCGCGGGCTTCCTTCACAACAAGTGATTTACCTGACCCTTCACGACGGCTTTCGGGAATCTCGATGGCCTCTTCATCCCGTAAAAATTTGGTGGTCATGGCCGATGGGTCCAGCTCTTCGGGCTTTCCTTGTGTGACAATATTTCCACCTTCCGTTCCGGCGCCCGGACCGAGATCCACCACGTAATCACCCCGCTCAATGGTTTCGCGATCGTGTTCAACCACAATTACGGTATTCCCCAAATCGCGCAGTGTTTCGAGCGATTTTATAAGCTTGATATTATCACGCTGATGGAGTCCGATACTCGGTTCGTCCAGAATGTAGAGTACCCCGACAAGCTGTGTTCCAATCTGTGTGGCCAACCTGATTCGCTGGGCCTCACCACCACTCAGGCTTTGCGCTTCCCGATTCAGCGTCAGGTAATCAAGCCCAACGTTCAGCAGAAAGTCGATTCGGTCGATCACCTCTTTCAGAACCTGCTGGCCGATTTTACGCTGTCGTTCTGTAAGCTTTAAATTACCAATAGTTAATCGCAGTGAGCGGATATCCTGCTGTACGAGATCTTGAATGGAGTGCCCGTCAATTTTGTAGGAGAGAGCTTCCTTGTTGAGCCGTCCGCCGCCACATTTATCGCAATCAATTTTTGAGAGATAAGCCTTCGCTTTATCGCGCTGTTTGTTTGATTTACTCTCTTCGTACTGCTCACGAATGATCGATTTAATCCCTAAAAACCGATGCTTGTAGGTTACATTTTTATCTTTAAAATCGTAGCTGACATCAAACTTCTTATCCCCGCCGCCGGTGAACAGCAGGTCCATCGCTTCATCCGGGAAATCTTTTAATGGTGTATCGAAATCCAAATCTACTGTATCGAGAACTGCCTGCAGCTGTTTAAAAACAAAAATGTCGCGCGGTTCACCAAAAAATCTCAATCCCCCGTCGTTAATCGACTCTTCGGGATTGGGAATGACCAGGTCGGGATTTACATCGTAGCGATATCCGAGCCCGTTGCACTTTTTGCAGGCTCCGTATGGTGAATTAAAGGAGAAGAGATTGGGTGCGGGATCTTCATACGAGAGTCCGCTTTCGGGGTCGTACAGGTTTTTCGAAAACACCTTATCAGTAATGACGCCATCTTTTTGAACGCCAAGAATTAGGTTGCCGTCAGCCATCTCCAGCGCCATATGCACACTTTCAGAAATACGCTTTTCACTTTTTGGGCTGATAACAAACCGATCCACAACCACTTCGATATTGTGGGTTTTGTAGCGATCGAGTTTTATTTCGCCCTCAAGATCAATCATCTCTCCATCAACTCGGGCCCGTACAAAACCCTGTTTCTGCATCTGTTCAAAAAGCTCGCGGTAGTGCCCTTTTCGTCCGCGGACTACGGGAGCCATACAGTATGCTTTGGTGCCTTTATCCAGCCCCATAATTGCCTGCACAATTTGATCGGATGTCTGCTTCTCCATTTTGTTGCCCGATTTATAGGAGTAGGGAACCCCTACGCGAGCGTACAACAGGCGAAGAAAATCATAAATTTCTGTTACCGTTCCCACGGTAGAGCGCGGATTTCGATTGGTGGTTTTCTGGTCGATGGAGATCACGGGGGAGAGTCCGTCAATAAAATCAACATCGGGTCGCTCCATCATTCCCATAAACTGGCGGGCGTAGGCGGATAGTGATTCCAGGAAACGGCGCTGGCCCTCGGCGTAAATCGTATCGAAGGCGAGGGATGATTTTCCCGATCCGGAAAGGCCGGTGAAAACCACCAGCTTTTCGCGCGGGATATCAATATCAATATTTTTGAGGTTGTGCTCGCGTGCTCCGCGGATGATGATATTATTCTGCAAAGGAGGACCAATTATTTTTTGAAATTCTAAACCCTGTAAAATACGAATTGTTTTAGAGAATCACGTATAGCGATCGTAATAACAGAACGGATTGAGACTACATTCAGTTTGTTGATTATTAATTGCGAAAAAAAGATAAAGTCCCCCTTCGAAGGGGGGAAGAGTCACGCCCAGAGCGTGACGAGGGGGGATGATCCTTTGGGCTAAGATTTAGTTCAAATATTCAGTGTATAGCATTGAATTAAAACCTTTTCATCCTCCATTGCCCTCCGCCGATCGGCGTGGGTCATTTTTAAAAAATCATAATCGATAAAACATTATGGATTATGATTTAATGCTCCGATGGCTCCGCTCCACGATAGTTCATNCATGATCGGGTAAACACTTTATACGTTTCATTAGCTTACTCATTTGTTAAATGATTCGTATATTTAGGGCTACTTTAAATTTAGAAGGACTTATGAGTACAGATTCAAAAACAGCAAACGCTCTCAATATACCCGGCTCAATCAACCAGAAGGAATGGCATCCACTCTCGTGGAATAGTAAGCCCATCAAGCAGTTGCCGCCATATCCCAATACGGATGAGCTCCAAAATGCATATAACACGCTGCAAGATCTTCCGCCGCTTATCACATCGTGGGAGATTGACGCGCTGAAACAGAAGCTCGCAAATGTAGCTGATGGAAAATCATTTTTGCTGCAGGGCGGAGATTGTGCCGAGACGTTTGAAGGGTGCCGTGCACCTAAGATTGTGAATCTGCTGAAGGTAATGCTTCAGACAAGTTTTATTCTCGTGCACGAAATGGGTACTCCCGTCGTGAGGATAGGACGTATCGCCGGGCAGTTTGCGAAACCTCGATCAAAGGACTTTGAGGTAATTAATGGCGAAAAAATGTTGAACTATCGGGGTGATTTGATCAACAGCTACGAGCCGAATGTGGAAGCTCGAAAGCCTGATCCTCAGCGAATGCTGCAGGCGTATAATAAATCCGGCCTTACGCTCAACTTTCTGCGTGCACTTTCTGATGAAGGGTTTGCTGATCTGCAGCATCCTGAACAGTGGGAGCTCGATTTTATGCAGAATAACGAGTACTACAAAGATTATGAGTCGATGGTAAACTCCATCAACAAGGCGATTCATTTTATGGAAACGATTACGCCAAACGCGTTTAACACGCTGCATAAAATTGACCTTTATACCTCCCACGAGGCGTTGAATCTCTATTACGATTCGGCTCAAACTCGCAAAGTGCCGCGTAAAACCGGCTGGTTTAATCTGAGTGGCCACATGGTCTGGTTGGGGAATAGAACCAAACAGCTCGATGGCGCTCATGTGGAGTACTTGAAAGGAATTCAAAATCCTATCGGTATTAAAGTAGGACCTCCGTTTGATCAGGACGAGACGTTGAAATTAATTGAGACGCTGAACCCGAATCACGAGGCGGGCAAAATTGTGCTGATTTCGCGAATGGGAGTCGACGAAGTTGATGAAATTATGCCGGACTTTATCCGCGCTGTGAAAAAAGAGGGGCACCCGGTAGTTTGGAGTTGCGACCCTATGCACGGAAATACATTCTCTACCAATAACGGCGTGAAAACACGTAGTTTTGATGATATTCTGCAAGAGATAAAAGCCACATTTGCGGTTCACCGCGCTGAGGGAAGTTACCTCGGCGGCGTTCACCTGGAAATGACCGGTGACAACGTAACCGAATGTGTGGGCGGAGCCAATGGTCTTAATGAAGACGGCCTCGATACAAACTACGAAACCTACTGCGATCCGCGACTGAATTATGAGCAGAGCCTGGAAATGGCGTTTCTTGTAGCACGGGAGTGGAACGAGAGTTACCGGTAGGGCAAGGTTCAAGCTGCAGGGTTTAAGTTGCAAGGAATATCTCCCCTTGAGGGGAGTGCCGGAGCGTAAGCGAAGGCGAGGGGTGTTTGGAGCTCTATAAAATTGCAAGACTTAGATTGTAGGAAAATAAGTAAGACCTGACAGCGTACCCGTTCCAGTGTTTTTCTGGTCCCGACACCTCGGGCGGATTTCTGTCTGTGTTTGGGTTTTTATATTTCAGTAGCAACCTGTGATGGTATAATTCTTATTGAGTTAAACCTCAAAATCATCTGCTTTCAGGTAGGCCTCGATCAGTTTTAGTTCGCCTTCTTTTCCTTCGCCAGTCTTTCCGTGCTCCATTCCAACTACTCCATCAAACCCTTTGTCATAAACAAATTTAAAGATATTCCTGTAATTTATTTCACCGGTATATGGTTCCTGACGACCGGGATGATCGCCAACCTGTAAATAGGGAATTTCATCCCAGGCACGCTCCATATTTGGAATCATATTGCCTTCGGTTATGGCCTGATGATAGGCATCATACAAAACCTTGCAGGATGGGCTGTTTACATGTTTGCATATTCTGTAGGCCTGAGAAGTTTTGGTCAATATCATACCCGGATGATCGCGCAGTGTGTTTAGAGGTTCAATCACCATCGTTAAGTTATGCGGTTCCAAAATTTCAGAGGCTCTTTTCAATGCATCAATCACATTCAATTCCTGGTAATCCATATCCAGACTTAGATCTACATGACCGGGAACCACCGTCATCCACTTGGCATTTACTCGCTTGGCAACATCTACAGATTCACGGATTTCATTTAAAAAATGATTTCTCATCTCTTCATCACCACTGCTTAGGCTTGCTTCACCCCAGTAAATGGTATGAGCAACAAAAACACCCATTTCCATTCCCGAATCATTTAGTTGCTGCCCAATTTGTTCCTGTACGGTTGTACTACGGCTTTTCATGTTGTTATCCTCAAGTCCGCCAAACCCGAGATCTGCCATAAATTTTAATTGATCAATGACATCATCACCGGCATGATTCTGAAACATTCCAAAATGAGGAGCATACTTTAACTTAAAGTCATGCTTTTGAAGAAGCTCCTGACTGCTTTTTTCTGGTTTAGCAAGATTTGTAAGGCCACCTCCCATTGCGAATGCTGTTCCTGTTGCAAAACTGCTTTTAATAAAATTTTTACGATCCATAAAAGTGCTGTTTTTGATTAGGCCTAAGTAGTGCGTAGAATCATTCCTTTATACTTAAAACATAGGTATTTTCATGGATACTAACACAGTGGCAAGGATCAATACCATGTTAGTTCCCTTCCTTTGCGTCAAACAATACTGCTGCCCGGACCTCGTACATTTTGCTGTTTAAAGCTAAACGTAATTTTTCGGGTGTTTTCTGAAGCTTCGGTAACGAGAGAACTGCTTATTTTCGAAAGAAGTGCATCGATAATTGTATAAGAGAGATTATCCGGGTTCTCTATCCCTTTTATGTTGAGCAAACTATTTCCAACATCGGAGATTACTACCGTAATTTCGTCTGATTTTTGATTAAGAGTCAATTCGAACAGTGGGGATGTGACATTTTTATTTTCCTGTAAATCAGCGTTGATGAAAATTTCAGTGATTATCAGACAGACCGGTATCGCTAAATTGATATTTAATTCAACGGGGGAAGTATTTATACGATAAGTTGAATCAACAAGATGGTCAAAAAATTCGGTATGAATATGATCGGTCAGCTCTTTTACGAGGGAATCGAACTGAATATCGGCTGAGTCAAAATTATCGGAGAAGGAGTTGTGAATAATAGCAAGGCATTTTATACGAGCCTTGTGCTTTTTGAAAATAGTGTCTAACTCTGAATTGTTGATGTGCATGCTTTCGAGATCAAAAAAAGCAGATATCATTGCCAAATTATTACGTACCCGGTGGTGAATTTCAGAAAGAAGTATCTCTTTTCCTTCCAGCGATTTTTGCAATTTTATCTCCTGCTCTTTTTTCTCGGTGATATCTTCGAGCACTACTACCAGGTAGAGGGGGAGTTCGGTACTATTAAATACGGCAGATTTATGAACCTTTCCGATGAACTGACTGCCATCTTTCCGAATGTATCTCTTTTCGAGCGTAAAGCGTTCAATTTCTCCATGAATTAATTTTCTGTCCATCTCCCGGCCCTGATCAATATCATCCGGATGGATAAAATCGTGGAAGTCTAACTGCAATAATTCTTCTCTGCTATATCCCAATAGGTCACAAAGAGTTTTATTTATCTCCATCCAGTTTTCATCCGGTTTATGGTGGGCAATACCTACCGGGGCATTCTCTATAGTGGCTTTAAATTTTTTATTGCTATGTGTTAAGTCGTCAATAACATCACCAAGTAAATTATTGCTCACTTTTGTTAATAGAAAAATCAGCAAGCCGCTGATAGAAACAAAAAACCACCCTTTTTGCGATTGGATGGCGGTAATTGTTTCCGGGTCATCAAAGATATTTAATACCCATTGGTCTGAAAACTGGATCCACAAAAATCCAAGAACTACATACGTAACTGCAATAAGCCACGGGCTGTTTTGGATAAGGTACTTTATTTTATTCATGCTGAATAGATGATATTCTTGATTATATCAGGTTCTACATTATAAATAAATAAAATGAAATGGCAGAACATGAGAAATTAAAACATTGGCCTCTATCTGTTTATGGTAATTTAGATGTGATCAAATTACTTGTAAGTGGAGCCGAAAAGGTGAGGTTATCCAAAATGGGTATAAAAAAAGGACGCTCACCGTCAAATTAGTCATGCCACGCCCCAATGTGCTATCACCTGTCATTATCAACGATAGAACCGCCGGCCGGCGGCAAGTGTGGAATGACACCCTTTATGGATAGTCAAGGACACTACATTGTGACTGTCGTGGATTCCTCTGTGTACATTGTGGTTTAAAGAAATTCCATCACAATGCCCGGTGTGGCCAACATTCTATTTTAGGCGTCAACATAACCTCACTTCTCACTTCTGCGTTTTGCCTTCTCACCTCTTAAACGCCATAATTACAGTTTGTGCTGGATATACTGCCACAGCGTAATGACAATTCTGTAATTCATTATATCGGCTCTGTAACTCTTACAGCCGGGATATGGAAAAAATGTCAGTGCTCACCTCCTTAATATAATTGGCACACCACTTGCAATACTTAAAAGTGAAAACAAATAACAAAAGATTGGAGGTACCAGTTATGGCACTTATCAGATATTCAAAACCCGAGCAAGATATTTTTGGCAAGCGATTTTCCGATATCATGGATGAATTTTTCAGTGATGCGGTAGC
>SL_3KL_010_SEDDRAFT_10003487_pt1 | contig 14265 bp, 9 predicted proteins | sample SodLakKL_010_SED_2_FD_10381 | JGI IMG/M metagenome (IMG submission 10381)
AGGGATCACGTAGATGTTGCTGATCTTGTATCGGCGGTGCAGGGCCGGCCCTTTTTGACCGCCTTCAGCTGACGGGCCCTCGGCCGGATTGCCGACAACGACTTCCAGGTCGACCTGGCGACTGCTCAGGGTGCTGTCGACCCGGAAAAATATCTGGTCGCGTGAGAAGGCGAAAAACCCCTGATCCCGCAAATGCCGGCCAAGGCGTTGCCTCTCCTGCTGAAGCAGGTCTGCATCGTAGCGCTGTCCGCGGCCGAACAGCGAATTGACGGTGTCTGCATACACAAAGCCGGCCAGATGGTCGTCGCCAATGAGGTATTCGATACAACGGATGGTGTACGGGGTGTTGCCGGTAACCGTATAGGTTACCCTGGCCCTTTTGCCCCGGGTATGTATGTGGTGGTCTACATTGGCATTGAAGTAGCCCTTGTTTTGCATGTAAAGCAACAGTTGTCGCTCAGATTGTTCCAGCAGGGCGCGTTCCAGTATGACCGGGGGCTCGCCGATGGTATTTTTCAGCCACCGGGAAAACCCCCGCTGCGGATTTTCGCCTGCGAGCTGATACACATTCAGGTGGAACCGGTAAAAACCGAGGATGCGGCGGTTTGGCTGCTGCCTGATATACGAACGAAGCTGATGAGGGCCCGGTCCGGCCCCTTCGACAACAATGCGGTTGCGGCTGAGCAGATACTCCTCCCCGGTGATGTTGCGAGTGGGTGCGCACGCCGGCAACAAGGCCATCAGCCCCAGAAAACCCAAACAATACCCAAATGCCTGCCTCACCGATTTATTGGTTTGCTTTATGATTTGCAAATTTAGTCAATCCTGATGATTTCAGGGTGAATGATCGCCTGTTTTCCATTAACTTTGGATCCCTGACAGCGAACAAAAAAAAAACAACCGGGAATGACATTGATACAGTCCATATCGGGTATCCGCGGCACACTGGGTGGGCGCCCCGGCGAAGGGCTTTCGCCGGTAGACATCCTCGCCTTTGCCACCGCCTATGGCATGTGGTTGAAAGACCGCAACCGGGAGCAGCAGAGCAAGGTGGTTATCGGGCGCGACGGCCGGGTTTCCGGCCCCCTGATCAGCCAGATCGTTTCGGGCGGTCTGAGGGCCCTTGGCATCGACGTGATCGACGCCGGCCTTTCGACCACCCCCACGGTCGAAATGGGCGTTATCGAACGCAAGGCCCAGGGTGGGGTGATCATCACAGCCAGTCACAATCCGGCTAACTGGAATGCCCTGAAGCTGTTGAACGAACTGGGGGAGTTTATGACGGCTGCACAGGGGAAGCAGATGCAGCAGTGGATGGATCCGGGCCGGCTCGAATTCGAGACTGCCGCCAACTTTGGCAAATACACTTCCGATGACGGCTTGCTGTCGCTGCACATTGAGCGGATACTGGAACTCCCCCTGGTGGATGCCGACGCCATCCGTTCGGCCGGCTTTGCCGTTGCCGTCGACGGGATCAATTCTTCGGGCGGGGTGGCGGTGCCCTGTTTGCTGGATGCCCTCGGAGTGAGCAGCATCCTGCCACTGCATTGCGAACCCGATGGTTTGTTTCGGCACGATCCCGAGCCCCTGCCAGAAAACCTGCAGCAGTTGTCGGAAGTGGTAGTGAATGGAAACGCACATCTTGGCCTGGCCGTTGATCCGGATGTGGACAGGCTGGCCATTGTGTGCGAGGACGGAGAAATGTTCGGAGAGGAATACACCCTGGTGGCCGTGGCAGATTATGTATTGTCGCATACACCAGGGAATACGGTCAGCAACCTCTCATCGACCCGCGCCCTGGCAGGGGTAAGCCGGGCTCACGGAGGAAAACACAGCTATTCGGCAGTGGGGGAGGTGAATGTGGTGGAGGTCATGAAACAGCAAAAGGCCGTCATTGGCGGCGAAGGCAACGGAGGGGTCATTTACCCCACTCTGCATTATGGCCGTGATGCCCTGGTGGGCATTGCCCTTTTCCTTACCCACCTGGCAAAAAGCGGGCTATCCTGCAGCCGCCTCAGAAATAAATACCCCCGCGACCACCTGTCCAAGAACAAGATCCGGCTGCCTGCCAATGCCGACCTTGCCGACATGATTGAGGCCCTGGGCAGGCGTTACTCCGGGTTTCCCTCCGACCGTACCGACGGGCTCAAGATATGGTTTGCAGAAGACTGGGTCCATATCAGGCCCTCCAATACCGAAGCCATTATCCGGCTGTATGCCGAAAGCGACAGCCAGAGCAGGGCCGACCACCTGGCCGGCAAGATTGGCCGGGACATCAATGAGATCCTGAAAGGAATGTGATCACTTCCATGGCTTTGTCCATGTCGCTGATCTCTTCGATAGTCATCGCCAAGCGCCCGCCTGCGTCCCTGATCTGACACTGCCCCGGATGCTGCAGGGTATACTGGAGCAGCCGGCCGAATTCCTCGCCCTGGTAATACCCGCTTGTTTCGCTTTCGGGAAGCTGCCCGATCATCTTCCCCCGTTTCAGGATGACCTTTTCAAAACCTGCCCTGGCTGCCGTCCACCGGAAGCGGACTGCCTGCAGCAAACCAGACACTGCCGGGGGCATGGGGCCGAAACGATCTCTCAGTTTGCCCGCAAAAAGTTGCAATCGGCTTTCGTCGGGCAGGCTGTCCAGTTCCTTGTAGAGCTGCAGCCTCTCTTCGGTATTGGTCACGTAGTCGCTGGGAATCATCAGTTCCAGGTCTGTTTCCAGCTGGCATTCCTTTCTCCCCTTTTCAGGCGCTGGGGCTTTGTCGGCAAACAAATCCCTGAACTCGGTGTCCTTTAGTTCCTGAACTGCTTCATCCAGTATTTTGTGATAGGTGTCCAGGCCAACTTCGCTGATGAAGCCGCTTTGTTCGGCCCCCAAAAGGTTGCCTGCCCCCCTGATGTCGAGGTCGCGCATGGCGATATTGAAACCACTGCCCAGTTCGGAGAATTCCTCAATGGCCCTCAACCGCTTGCGTGCTTCGTCGGTAAGGGTGCTCATGGGGGGGGACAGCAGGTAACAATAGGCTTTTCTGTTGGTACGCCCCACGCGGCCGCGCATCTGATGCAGGTCGCTCAGCCCGAAATGATGGGCGTTGTTGATGATGATGGTGTTGGCATTTGGGATGTCCAGCCCCGACTCGATGATGGTGGTAGATACCAGCACGTCGTATTCGCCGTTGACAAAGTCGACCATCACCTTTTCAAGGGTATTGCCTTCCAGCTGTCCGTGGCCGATGGCGATCCTGGTGCCGGGGCACACCCGCCCGACAATGGCGGCTACCTCGCGGATGTTCTGTACCCGGTTGTGAACAAAGAATACCTGCCCTCCCCTGGAAACCTCATTCACGATGGCGTCCCTGATCAGGTCTTCGTTGAACGAATGCAGTTCGGTAATGATGGGATACCTGTTGGGGGGCGGGGTATTGATGTAGGAAAGGTCGCGGGCACCCATCAGCGAGAACTGCAGGGTGCGGGGGATGGGTGTGGCGGTCAGGGTAAGGGTGTCGACATCTACCCTCAGCTGTTTCAGTTTTTCCTTGGAGGTAACCCCGAACTTTTGTTCTTCGTCAACAATCAGCAGACCCAGGTCCTTGAATCTGACATCCTTGCCCAGCAGCCGGTGAGTCCCGATCAAAATATCGACGCTGCCGCCACTTGCTCCTGCGAGGGCGGCTTTCCGGTCGCGGACAGAGCGGAAGCGACTCACATAATCCACCTTGCACGGAAAGTCCCTGAGCCGCTCCTTGAAGGTATAATAGTGCTGCAGGGCCAGGATGGTTGTGGGCACCAGCACGGCCACCTGCCTGGAGTCGCAAACGGCCTTGAAGGCTGCCCGGATTGCCACTTCGGTTTTGCCAAAGCCCACATCGCCGCAGATGAGGCGGTCCATGGGGCAGGGCGACTCCATGTCTTTTTTGACGTCTGTGGTCGCTTTTTCCTGATCGGGGGTGTCTTCATAAACGAAGGATGCTTCAAGCTCGTGCTGAAGGTAATTGTCGGGGGGGAATGCATGACCTTTGCGGGCCCTGCGTTTGGCATAGAGGGCAATCAGGTCTTTTGCTATGTCTTTGACCTTTTTCTTGGTCCGGCTTTTCAGCCTGTTCCACGCATTGGATCCCAGACGGTGCAGCGCAGGCTCTGCCCCTTCCCTGCCGCTGTATTTGGAGATCCGGTGCAGGCTGTGGATGCTCACGTACAATATGTCGTTGTTTTTGTAAATCAGCCGAATGGCTTCCTGCAACCTGCCGTGTACCTCGATCTTTTCCAGTCCGCTGAACACCCCGATGCCATGGTCGATATGTGTCACATAGTCGCCGGGTTTGAGTTTGTACAACGACTGGATACTCAGGGCCTGCTTCCCGGGGAATTTGTCCCTGATCCGGTACCGGTGGTAACGGTCAAAGATTTGGTGGTCGGTGTAGCAGGCAATGCCCAGTTCGTGGTCGGTAAACCCGGCATGCAATGTCATGAGCATGGCATGGTAGGGCAACTCCTGCCTTTTGCCTGCCGTGGAAAGGAGGGAGTCGAATATGCTGCGTATGCGGTTAACCTGCGAGGGGGTATCGAAAAGGAGGACATTCCGGGTTCCTTCTGCCGAATTATTTTCAAGCTTTTGAAGCAGCATTTCGAACTGCTTGTTGAAATTGGGCTGGGGCGAGCAGTTGAATGTCAGGGTATGCCCGTTTTCTTTTGACAGCATGGCCTTCCGGAATTCGACCACCCTCCGCTTTTTCAGGGCTTCCAGGAGTTGCCCGGCCGAAGCAAATCCGCCCTCAGCGGCAAGGCCGTCTTCAAATGCCTTCCCGACCACTTCCAGGCACCAGTTCGTATCTTCGATCCACACCAGGGTATTGCGGGGCATGGAGTCGAGCAGTAATTCCATCGACGGGGTATCTGCGGTCATGACGCCGATGTCGGGCAGTATGCTGATGCGCTCATGCATCTTCAGTGAAAGCTGGGTTTCGGTATTGAAGGAGCGGAGGCTCTCTGCCTGTTGGCCCATGATCTCGATACGGTAGGGATGATCATTGGAAAAGGAGAACACATCGATGATGCCGCCCCTGACGGAGAACTGCCCGGGCTCCACCACGAAATCTACATGTTCAAAGCCATATTCAAGGAGTATGTCCATCAGAAAGTCTACAGACAGCTGATCGCCCCTTTGCAGCGTGAGACTTTGTTTTTTCAGTTCCCTGAGGGGGATGACTTTTTCGCAAAGGGCTTCGGGATAAGTGACCACCAGGCTTCCCTTGTGTTCCGAAGCCAGCCTGGTGAGTACTTCCGACCGGAGGAGGGCCCCTGCCTTGTCGGGCCCGGCCGAGGGGTGAAAAGGCTTTTTCAGGGAGGCAGGGAAGAAAAAGGAATTCCGGCTCTCATAGCTTTTCTCTTTTTCTCCCAGCAGGTTTTCCAAGTCATTGAAAAAATAGGCTGCCGTTTCTTTGTCCGAAAGGATGAAAAGGCAGGGCTTGCTTACCGCCTGCAGGCTGGCGGCAGCCATCACGGGGGCGGCCGACCCCGACAAACCTTGGAGCGACAGGGTTGCGGGCGGGGCCGCCCGGAGGTATGCGGTGAGTTTTTTTACCGTGCTGCCCCTGGCAAAAAGCTGAACAAATCCTTCGGTTTTCAAATCAGAGTCAGGTTTTATCGGGGAATTCTCTCAAATACCACTCCACTTTGTCTACCATCCATCGGGGGCCTGCATAAAAGGGGGCGCGCTGGTGCAGAGTCCTGGGTAGTACTTCGAGGATGCGCTGTTCTCCGTTTGTGGCCTTCCCGCCCGCCTGCTCGGCAATATAGGCGATGGGGTTGCATTCGTAGAGCAGGCGAAGCTTGCCATTTGGGTTTTTGGTCGTGCCGGGATAGAGAAAAATTCCCCCCTTGATGAGGTTCCTGTGGAAGTCGGCCACCAGCGAGCCGATATATCTGGAGGTGTAAGGCCTGAGAGTTTCCCTGTCGTGTTCCTGGCAAAACTTGATGTACTTTTTTACCCCTTGCGGAAAATGGATGTAATTCCCCTCATTGACCGAATAGATATTGGCCGTTTCGGGGAACATCATGTCGGGGTGAGACAAACAGAAGATCCCGACCGAGGGGTCGAGGGTAAACCCATTGACCCCTTTGCCGGTGGTGTAAACCAGCATGGTCGAAGACCCGTATATCACATAGCCGGCGGCAGCAAGGTGGATGCCGGGCTGGAGCAGGTCTTCCTGGGTGCCGCCTCCCGTTTCCGACAGCCTGCGGTAAATGGAGAAAATGGTGCCGATCGACACGTTTGCCTCGATGTTTGAACTGCCGTCGAGGGGATCGATGGCTACTACGTATTTTCCGAGTTCTGCAAAGTCGCTGCTGAAAGAAATGACCTTTTCGTTCTCTTCCGAAGCGATGGCACAGCATTCGCCCCCGCCCTTGAGAGCTCCGATAAACATCTCATTGGCAAACACGTCGAGTTTTTTCTGGGTCTCGCCCTGGACGTTCTCCTTGCCGACGGTGCCCAGTATATCCACCAGTCCGGCGGCATTGATCTCGCGGTTGACAATCTTGGCTGCGGTGGCAATGTCGTTGAGCAGCCGGGTCATGGCCCCCTTGGCATGGGGATACTCCGATTGCCGCTTGATGATGAATTCGGTGAGGGTGGTGATCTTTTTTCGTTGAACCATGGTATTTTGTGTTGGGTTTTAGCAATCAAGCCGATCCGGTGGTTGAAAAACAGCCTTTCTGTGCCTCTTCTTTCAGGCAGTCGATCAGCATGGCCAGGGCTGAGTTGGCGGCCCTTACGATGTTGCGTTGCCTGTTGTCTGCGAAAAGGAATTTACGGCAGGTCACCCCCGCTTTGCCCGAGACGGCGATCCAAGTGGTGCCCACTGGCTTTTCCCTGTTTCCGCCACCGGGTCCTGCAATGCCGGTTATGCCTATGGCGTGGGTAGCTCCCAGTCTTTTTGCTACTCCCAGGGCCATGTCTTCGGCCACTTCGCCACTCACAGCCCCACTGCTTCTCAGCCTGTCAGCGCAGACATTGAGCAAGTCTTGCTTTACCCGGTTATCGTAGGCTACCACCCCGCCAATGAAATAGGCAGAGCTGCCCGCAATGCCGGTTATCCTGTGCGCCAGGTAGCCCCCTGTGCAACTCTCGGCAACGGCCAGCCTATGCCCATGGCCCCCCAGCAGCTCTCCGGCCACACCTTCCAGGGTCTGGTGGTCAACAGCATAGATCTGCCCTGGTATGCATTTTTCCAGCTTGCGGATCTGTTCGTCCATTTCCCTGAGGAGTTGGTCCCTTTCCTTCCCTCTGGCTGTGAGACGCAGCCTGACAATGCCCAGGTCGGGAAGATAGGCCAGCCTGATCCCGGGCGGAAGCCCGCTCTCCCAAATGCTCAGCTTCTCCGACAGGTCCGATTCGCCTATGCCGTGGGTCAGCAAGGTTTTGTGCAGGATGCTTTGCTGCGGAACCAGGCTTTTCAAATCGGGCAATACCCTGTGTTGCATCATCCAGCTCATTTCGTGGGGCACCCCTGGCATGGCAATAAAATGCTTGCCCCGGTTGGTGAACCAAAGCCCCGGGGCGGTGCCATGGGGGTTTCGGATCACCTTTGCGTCGCGGGGCACCAGGGCCTGCCGGTGGTTAAGTTCACGGAGCTGCCTTCCGCGTTTTTTAAGGAAAAGCCGGATGTCTTCAAGAACCTGATGGTCGATATGCAATGACGATCCGAAGTATTCACAGAGGGCGTGCCTGGTCACGTCGTCGCGGGTGGGGCCCAGCCCGCCTGTGATCAGGATGAGCCCGGCCCCGGAGGCGGCCTGGTCCACGCAGCGCAGAATTTCTTCATGAGAATCGGCAACGGATGTGATGGCCCTGGTGGCGATGCCGCGCTGGTCGAGCTGTGATGCGATCCATGCGGCATTGGTATTGACGGTTTTCCCAAGAAGCAATTCTTCGCCAATCGAAATGATGTGGGCCTCCATCTTTTTTTTATTCAAAATTAATGATTATGGCCGATTAGCCCGGCATTAGGTAATTATTTTAATTATTGATATTTTTGTTTGTTTACGTCACTGATCAAACGACAGTCATACATGCGGAAATACATGGAATCGGAATTGATCGTCAACCCTGACGGCAGCATCTATCACCTGAAACTGCAGCCGGGGCAGGTGGCCGGTACGGTTATCCTGGTAGGCGATCAGCAACGGGTGGCCGAGGTATCGAAGCACTTCAGCAAGGTGGAAGTCCGCGTACAGAATCGCGAATTCCTTACCCATACCGGAGTTTTTGACAACCACCGGATCACCGTCATGTCTACCGGGATCGGTACCGACAACATCGACATCGTACTCAATGAACTGGATGCCCTGGTCAATATCGACCTGGGGAGCCGCGTCGACAAGGAAAAACACACTTCTCTGGATATCATCCGCCTGGGTACCTCCGGGGCGCTCCAGCCCGACATTGCTGTAGACAGCTTTGTGGCATCCCGCTACGGACTGGGTTTTGACGGATTGCTTCATTTTTACAGTCACGATGCAGCACTCACAGAAACCGATATGGAGGCTGCCTTTGCGGCCCATACCGGATGGGATGCCCGTTTGCCATACCCATATATTGTCGGAGCTTCCGAACGCCTGATGAAGCAATTGGCCGGGGGGCTGGCCCAGGGTATTACGGCTACGGCCAATGGGTTTTTCGGCCCCCAGGGAAGGGAGTTGCGCATTCCCCTGGCTTTCCCCTCGCTGAACCAGGCCATTGAGAACTTCGAATTCGGGGGGCACCGCATTACCAATTTCGAGATGGAGACCTCCGCCCTGTATGCACTGGCCCGGATCCTGGGGCACCAAGCCCTCACGGTTTGCGCTATCATTGCCAACCGTGTCCGGAAAGAATACAGCAAAGATTACAAGACCCCGGTGGCCGATATGATCCGCCTTGTACTTGAGCGCATTGTGGCGGCCGCTGCCCGGCACTGAGGATCGGCCCCGGGACAGGTCGTCACGATCCTACACCACTGAACCAAAGCCATCTGATGCAAACCGGAACAAGCCAACGCGAGATAAAGGCCCTGCTAAGTCTGGCCGACGATCCCAGCCCGGAAGTGTTCAGGGAGGTTTCTTTGAAATTCAGGCAGTTGTCGGGTATGGCCGTACCCTTTCTGGAAGAGGCCCTGATGGAGCAATCCAGCGGGCTCCTGCGCGATCGCCTGGAACGCATCCTCCGGGATATCCGTTACGATATGCTGGCCGCAAACCTGGGCCAATGGGTTCAGCATGGGGGGCAGGGTTTGCTGGAGGCCTGGCTGCTGCTCACACAATACCACCAACCATTGGCCGATGCGCAATTTGCCCGGGACGCGATCAACCGGATCCGCAGGGATGTGTGGCTGGAACTGAACCAGAACCTTACCGCTTTGGAGCAGATCAAGGTGTTTAACCATGTATTTTATGGCCAGCATGGTTTTCAGGGAAACATCGAAGATTATCACGACCCCGGCAATTCGTTGCTGAACCGGGTGCTGGAAACCCGAAAAGGCAACCCCTTGAGCATAGGCATCATTTACATGCTGGTGGCCCGAAGCCTGGAGCTGCCCGTTGCCGGCATCAACTTGCCGGAGCATTTTGTGCTGGCCTATATGGGCAGGGCCTCTGACCCCGGCAGCAGTCGTGCAGAAGGTGAAGTTGCCCTGTTTTACATCAATGCCTTTAGCGGGGGTGGGGTATTCTCGACAAGGGAGATCAACGTTTTTCTGGCAAAGCTGAAGCTGGAGCCCCTGCCTGACTATTTTGTCCCCTGCACCAACACCGACATCATCATGCGCATGCTTGCCAACCTGGCCGTTGCTTACCAGAGAGGCGGGGATCGCCTCAAATCAAAGGAGATGGACGATCTGCGCATCCTGCTCGACAAGGGAAGGGTTGCCCCATGATGGGGGGCGGGTCGCATTGCCAGCCAATCAGCTTTCAATTACCTGGCGGATTTTTTCAATGGGCAGCTTGGCGGCCTTGCCTTCCTGCTCCATGATGTGCAAAAGGATTTCTTCGGTGAGAACTCCAAACTGTCGGGCGAAATAAAGAACAGCACAAATGGCGGCGTTTCTCGCGCCCACGCTGCGGAAATCGCGACGGATCACCCGCGCTGAGGTTTCGGGGACAGCGAGGCCCGAATCGATCAGCAGGCTGCCCTGCTGCATGGCCATGATGCGCTTGCGGTTGTGGTTCAGACCGTCTTCGGAGGTGATAATGGCCAGATCGGGCGTGTCGATGCCGTGAAAATGGATGGGCCCGGGCGACAGGTTCAGCTCAGCCGTGGAAAATCCCACACCCACCGTAACCGGGTAACTTCCCTTCTGTGTCACCTGCAGGCCGGAGCTGATGGAAGCTTTGGCCAGGAGGGTTGCCGCAAGCTGCACGCCCTCTCCGGCCGATCCGCTGATCACAATCGAAAGCGGGTTTTTCAGCCGGTGCTCCGATCCTTTGGCGATACCCGAGACCTCCGACAGCAGGTCGCCGGATTTTTTGCCCTGGCGGTGCGAAAAATCCTCCCTGGAACCGGTCCATACCCCGGTTTCCCTGCCGGCACTTTTCACCACCTCGGCCAGTTTCCGGCCGGGATTCAGTTTGACTCCGTAACTGGGGCATATTTCCATGACCTCGATCAGTGAAAACCCTTTCTGGCCAAAGACTTTGGCCAAGTCGCCGCTGATGTCGCCGATCCCCAGCACCCTGGCCACGTATGTGGCCCCGGCTGTGTGGCTCATCTTGCAGATGTCATAGCCCGCATAGGGGTTGCCTTCGAAGGAGGTGGTGGTACGGAAACCCTGGGGGGTGAGCCCACTGGTTTGTCCACCGGTCATTCCGTACAACATGTTGTTGTGCACCACCACACTCATGTCCAGGTTCAGCCTGGCAGCCTCCATGATATGCTGCAGCCCGATGGTGGCACCCCCGTCGCCTATGAATACCACTACTTTCTTCCCCGGAGCCTGCAGGCCGAAGGAGATGCCGGCTCCCAGGGCCCCGGAGCGCCCGTGCAGCCCGTGTACTGTATGGGTATTCATGCATTTGTCGATGATGCCATGGCAACCGATATCGGTTACCAGGATCACATCAAGGGGGTAGAACCCCAGCTTCTCCAGCGCCGCGGCACTGTGTTTGGCGATCAGGTCGTGCCCGCATCCCTTGCAATAGGGCAGTGGCATTGTTTTGAGCATTGGTCTGGTCATGACATTACCTCCCTGATGATTTCCCGGGGTGAGATCATCTTCCCCAGCCCTCCGGCAAAGCGGATGTGTGCGGGGCGGCTGCTGCCGAAAAGCAGCTCTCCCAACTGATTGTTCATGGTTTCTTCTGCAATCACTACCCTGGAGTAAAGGCCGATGATCTCAAGATAGGTTTGAGGAACCGGCAACAGGGTTTTGGGTACCAGCAGGGAAACCCTGTGCCCGTCGCGGCGCATCATGCCGACCGCTTCCCTGGCGGCCGCTGCGGTAATGCCGCAGGCAAGCACCAGGGAGTTTGCCCCGTCCTGGGAGTCGAGTTCGTAAAACAGGTAATCTTTCATCTGTTGCACCACTTTGTGCTCCAGCCTGCGGGTGTTCGACAGGGCCTCTTCGCTGGAGTGCTGAAGATTGCCCTGCTGATCGTGGGTGGAGGCATTCAGCCTTACCTGGTGGACGTTTTGGGACACCGGCAAAAAATCAGGCACTCCCTTTGGTCCGGCTTTGTATGACTGGTAAGGATCATCCTTGTCGTAGAGCGGACGGGAAACCGGCTTGATTTCTTCCAGTGAAGACAGCCCGAAGCTTTTCTGTGTCATGACCTCCTCCTTCGAGGTGAGCAGCACCACCGGTGTCCGGAGCCTCACGGCGATCTCGCTTGCCCGGGCAGACAGGGTCCAGCAGTCGTTGAAGCTTGACGTGGCCAGTACGGGTACCGGATGCCCCCCCGATATCATACCCCTCAGCAGGAGGAGGTCGCCCTGGGCCCCGCAGGTGGCTGTTCCGGTGGCCGGCCCGAGCCGTTGTACCAATACAATCACCATGGGCAATTCCATCATATAGGCCATGTTGATGGATTCGAGCATTAGGGCAAAACCGGGAAAGGAAGTGGCCGTGACCGGCAGTTTCCCGGTGGCGGCCAGACCCGTCATCCACTGCAGGGTGGTGATCTCGTCGGGTGCGGCCAGCATCAGTTCCATGCGCTGGCTGCCGTAGAGATACAAAAGATTTGCCGGGGTAATGGGATAGCCGATAAAGGCATCGGCCCCCGAACGCGCCAGCGATTCGATGATCAGCCTGGAACCGTCAGTGAGGACCAGGTCTTGAAGTGTTTTTTCTTGCATATACCACCTGTTGTTTGATTAAGGCGTCGATGTCTTTGTCGGGCAGCTCCAGCCAGTCGGACAGCACCATCCGGGTGTGTTCTCCATAGTGGGGCGGGGGGGCAAGCCCGCTGCCGCCCCACTGCTCTCCGGTGCTGAAGGCAATGGACCTTACTCCCCTGATGGCTGTGCCATCGGCGCACCGGCCATCGAGCAGCATCTCACGGGATTCAGGTACCTCAAATACCTCCTTCATATTGAAAACACCCCCTGCCGGAATGCGTTTGCTCCACAGCAGCTGCAAGACCTCCTCCCTGCCATACTGCCCTATGAGGTCCTGAAGTATGGCGTTGATCCCGGCCTTGTTCTTTACCCTGTCCTGGTTTTTGGCGTACCTGGGGTCGGTTGCCAGGGCGGGACGCCCCAATGCGGTTACCAGCTCCCTGAATTGTTTGTCGGTGCCGGCGGCGACCACGATGCCCTTTTTATCGCTGGTGTCGTAAATGGTGCCATAGGGCACAATATTGGGGTGGTCGGAACCCATTCGCCCGGGTATGCTCCCCCCCACCAGCCAGTTGGTTGCCTGGTTGGCCAGCGAAGCCAGCCCGGCGCGAAGCAGTGAGGCTTCGATGTATTGCCCCCTGGAGGTGCGTTCGCGCTGCAACAGGGCCAGCAGTATGGCCTCCTTCAGGTGGTGAGCAGCCAGAACGTCCATCAGGGCCACCGGCATCTTGGTCGGGGGGCCTGATGGATCGCCGTTCATATAGGTAAACCCGCTTTCTGCCTGGATGATGGCGTCGAAGCCCGCCCGCGGATTGTGCAGTCCGTAACCGGTGATGTGCGCGTAGATCAGCCGGGCATTGTGGGCCCGGAGTGTGGGATAGTCAACCTTCAGCTTTTCGGCGTCCCCTGGTTTGTAGCTCACCAGCACGATATCGCTCTGCCGGGCCAGGCGGTAAACAAGTTCCAGGCCTTTGGCCTCGCACAGATTAACGGCAAAGGACAATTTGCCCCAGTTGACACAGGAAAAATAGGCCGAAATATCGCTGCCGGCAGGTTCTGCCGCCAGCTTCCACTTCCGGGTAACATCCCCATCGGTCGATCCGTTCTCTACCTTGAGTACGGTAGCTCCAAGTTCTGCGAAGAACATGCCCACGCTGGGGCCTGCCAGCACACTGGCCAGCTCCAGCACCCTGATCCCTGCCAGGGGCTTGTCACGAATGTCCTCCATGTTTTGTTCCGTCATATTTCAGGGTGTTTTTTTGTTCTATCCGGCAGTTGATTAATTCCCCTTTTTGTCTGCATCCTTCATTTCGGACGGAAGTTTCATTTCCGAAGGCAGTTCCCTGGGCTTCCGTTTTCCCACAATATTACCAATAATTATAAATATAACAGCAGCCCCGATGGCCATGTAGGTGTTTTCGATCACCGGCAGCCCGAGGTTTCTGGCTAAGATGTTGCCCACCACGGCAATGGTGCCTCCGATAAAGGCCAGCCTGACACCTTCCACCCTGATCCATCCGCGCCGATAGATGCCCAGCATGATGACGATGGCTCCGATGGCCCTGATCCCATAGGATATGTAGGCAGTGTCGAGAATTGCCCCGGTGCCGAAATAGGCCAGGGGAATGGTGACCAGGTTCACCATGATCACCAGGCGGCGGGCCGTGCTGATGATCTTTTTGTCGATGGCTGTTTTGTTGATCAGGCCATGGTAGATGTCTTTGGTTGCAATGGTCACAACGGCAAANTTTACCGGGCCCACGGTCGACAGAATGGCCGCCAGTATGCCTGCCAGTGCAATCCCTCCGAGTACGGGATGAATGAATTCGGGGGTGGTCATCAGGGTGGGCAGCACCAGTTTGGGATCAATGGCGCCGGCTTCGCCGATGGCCGCATCGAACAGCGGCCCGCTTTCGGTGATGTCGTAAACCAGCCCTGTTTTGACGATCAGCCCCAAAAGG
>SL_3KL_010_SEDDRAFT_10003488_pt1 | contig 14264 bp, 11 predicted proteins | sample SodLakKL_010_SED_2_FD_10381 | JGI IMG/M metagenome (IMG submission 10381)
GTACTGACACTGGAAGTCTAGAGGTTTTTCGTCTAGATAATGATAATTTAACATTAGTCGAAAAAATTAAACCCTATAACCCTCGTTTTAATCGCTATGAGGATTTTTATGATTTAACATTTTCTGTTGAAAGAAATCAATTATTTGTTTATGCGGTTAGTCATTATACTATTTATAAATATCAAGTAGTAGGAAATAGTCTACATTTAGTAAATGAAAGTAAAAATACTTATTGGGAGTGGTATAATAGAATTAATCGATTTGGAGATAATATTGTAACAGTTAGTGCTAAAGGTATTAAATATTTCAATTTCGATTTACAAGTTATTCATTCCTATAATTTCACTAATGATAAATCACCCTATAACATCAATGCCGGCATTGATCGCTTTCTTTTAAATGTAGATGAAAAGGATAGTAAGATAAAAGTTTTTGATAGAGAAAATCGAATAGTAACAAGTGAAATTCCTTTAAATTTTAAATTTGAAAAAGGTAATAGAAAAGCTTATCAAGATGCTTTTGGTCACCTATATGTAGTTGATGATTACTTTGCCAAAAAATTTGATTTAAATGGTAATTTACTTGGCCATTTTCAGCACATAGGTCATCAAGGTTTTGATATTGCTGGTAGTGGACATAATCATTACGTTTATTTTAGTAATGGTGTAGGAGTAGTTCAACTTGATCAAAATATGGAACTAATTAATTATCGATTTACAACTCATCTTGGAGGATATGCTGGTTGGGCAATGGGTCTTAAAGTTCTTCATTTAAACGGTGATAAATTAGTATTGTTTAATAATACAAATATATTAATTTTAGATGAAAACTTAGAAAAAATAGCTTCAATTGAAGCTACTGAAACTGATGATAAGGTTTATCCACTTGAAAATCTGTTTCTAAATTTGGATAAAAATAGAGCCACAGTTAATTCTGAAGTTTTAGTTTCGGGCGGTGGCTTTAGACCAGAAGAAGATTTAACTATTAGTTTTGGTAGATCAAAAACAGAAACAGAAGCAGACTATCGGGGTCGCTTCTCTCAAGTTATAATTGTTCCTGATCTAAAGACAGGAAGACATGATATTAAAGTAGAAGGAAAAGATTCAGGACTTCATTATAGTATTTCCTTTAAAGTTGAATAATTAAAATAAATAGTAAAATTAAAAAGAAATCCTAAAAACAGGATTTCTTTTTTTTATAGAAGTGTTTTGTATATAAGTTTTAATTTTTCAAAATTTCTATCTTCACTTAAATGTTTAACGCTTTCTTTAGCTTTTTTTCCCATTTTATCTAAATCAAGTTTATTTAACTTTTTAATCTTTTCTTTCAATTCACTAACTGAAGCAGGTTTAAATAGTAGGCCATTTTCTCCTTCTTTTATAATCTCAGGCATACCGCCTGTATTGCTGGCAATCACTGGTTTTTCTAAACTTAAGGCTTCAAGCATGTTTAGAGGCATGTTTTCCCACCAAATTGAAGGAATGACCACTGCTTTGGCTTCAGAGATGATGCTGACTAAATCATCGCCTTGCTTGAAACCTAAAAACTCTACATTTAAATTTTTTTCTTTTGCAATTTTTTTAAGTTGATTTTCATAAGGACCAGTGCCGACAACCTTTAAGCTTTCATTGGTGCTTTTAAGCGCATTTAATAAAATATCAATTCCCTTCTCTTTGCTTAATCGACCAAAATAGAGAAGATAGTTTTTTCTTTTTAAATCCTTTTTTGTTTTTAGAGTACTATCAAATGGGTTATATAAAACAGAAATTTTCTCACTTGGCCAGCCAAATTCAACAAATTTATTTTTTAAAAACTTACTTGGAGAAATTAAATGATCAATATTTTTTTTATAGATATTTAAAATTGAGTGATGAATATACATCTCTAAGCTAGCTAAGGCACTTTTGCAATAAGAATTTTTTACACATTTTTTTAGAAAACAATGATAGTATTTTTTTTTCTTACAACTTTGACAAACCGAATTATTTACAAATAATTGATAGTTAGGGCATATTAATTTATAGTCATGTAAATGAATGACAGTTGGGATTTTATGTTTCTTTGCTACATTTAAAATTGAAGGAGAAATTTGGTGATAGATATTATGTAAATGAATTAAGTCTGGTTTAAAATTGTTAATTAATTTTTCAAATTTATTTTTAGCCTCTAAACTATAAATAATTCTGCCGGGAGTTTTAAGTTTGTCTATTAATTTTGAATTATTAAACTCAATATTGGAAACAAAATATCTAGACCATTTTGAGTCTAAATTTTTTGAATGCTGCATGGAAAAATTAGCAAGATCAAAATTAGAATTTTCTAGTTTTTTTGATAGCTTAAGGTAGTATTTATCAGCTCCTCCTTTAGGATAATGATATTTATTTACTTGCAATATTTTCATAAATATTTTGATATTTTTCAATCATTTTATTTAAACTAAATTTACTTTTAACTAAACTATAGGCCAATTCAAGTTTTTCACCTACAACTGGATTATTAAAATCACTTAAGAGAAAATCAATATTTTTTGTTAATTGATCAAGGTTTTTGTTTTCATATAAAAAGCTATTTTTCTCATTTAATATCTCAAGAATCCCATCAACAGAACTAGCTACAATTGGTTTTCTACTCGCAGCTGCTTCTAAAATAGCTAAACCTAAACCTTCCCATAAAGATGGCATAACAAAAATGTCAATTTTATTTAACCATTGTTTGCTATTTACTTGACCAACTAAACTAATTCTATTTTCTAAACCTAAACTACTAATTTGTTTTTCCAAAGATTCTTTTAACTGCCCTTCGCCTGCAATTTCCAATATATAGTTTTGATTTTTTAGCATTGAGCAGGCTTTAATTAAATCCTTATGACCTTTTTGTTTATTGAGTCTGCCCATAGCTCCTAATATTATGGTTTTATTTTTAGATTTATTTTTTCTTTCAAAATTATAGTAATTTAAATCAACACCATTGTAGACTATATCAATTTTTTGTTTATTTATATTATATCTATTTGTTGCATCTTCTTTAACTGCTTGTGATACTGCCAATATTTTATCTATTTTTTTAATTGTAAATCTTTTTAAAATTTTTGCTACTTTTCTTTCTGATTTATTAATATTGTGCTCTGTTGAGATAATTTTTATGTTTTTATTAACAAAAAAACTAGCTAGTGGTCCATAAATATCTGCTCCTAAATGACAATGGATTATATCTGGCTTGATTTTTTTTAAATTTTTTATAATATTATAGAAATTAATGGGGTCAAATAAATATCTTTTTTTTATAGATATAATATTAATATTATTATTCTCTAATTTCTCTTTCTCTTTATTCCCTAAAGAAAGCTTATTATCTTTAAATAATAAAAGACTGGCTTCAAATTTTTCTTTATCTAAACCAATTAGAATTTGCTGACATACTTTTTCTGCCCCACCACCGCTTAAATTAGGTAATAGGTGTAGAATTTTTATTTTTTTTGACATATCGCTCATCTAAAAATTTAATAGCTAAAAATAATAGTAAAATTGGTAACCAAACTTTTCCCTTAAAATAGGAAGTGTTAAATAGCTGAAAAAATAATCCTCCCCAAACTGCTAAACAAAGTGGTAGAATCCAGGAAATTTTAGGGTAATATCTTTTTAAGGCTAAAAGACTAATTTTAAATAAATAAGCTAGTATAAAAAGCCAAGCAATTATACCAAATAAGCCATTTTCAGCTAGTATTTTAGGAAATACTCCATGAGCATCTATTGCTTCTCCATGCTGAGCTTTAAAGCGTATATTTCTATCAACTAAATTCATAAATTCTCCACTACCATAACCAAAGAAGGGTTTTTTAGTAAAGGCTTCAAGGGCAACATTGTTTAAAAGAATTCTGCTTTCAGTGGAGCCAATATTGGCATCCTGAAGTCTTTCCATGCGAATAAATAAAGGTGAGATAATAATGAGAAATAAAAAGCTAAAAAGAATAATTGGTAGTCTTTCCTTTTTTTGATAAAAAGCTTTAAAAGCTAAATAAATAATAATTTGTAATAATAAAGTAATCCAAGCAGCTCGTGAAAAAGTTAATATTATTCCAATTGAAGAAAATATAAATAATATATCCATTAAACTTTTTTGCTTTTTATTCTTTAAAAACTCTCTAATTATTAAAGTAAGAAAAACTCCGATATTTAAAAATTCGGCAATTAAGTTATGGTTTTTACCAAAAGGATATAAACCATAAATACTTAATCCTTCTAAGCGAAAAAAACTATCATAAATATCCTGGCCCAGCAGAGATAAATAACCAGAAAATAAAACTATCATTGAACTAATAAACACTAGTATAACAGTGGTTTTTAAAATTTTAGGATTTCTTATAATATTTGCGGGAACAAATAAATAAGCTAAATATAAAAATAGTGGCCAACGTAGAAAATAATATAATGATTGATAGAAATTATCAGATAGTAAAACTGATAAAAAACTAATTAACAAGAAAACTGCAAATGGGATTAAAAAGGGCCACGATAGTTTTTTTGTTTTTTTTCCAGCAAGTAAATTTAAAGAAGAATTAATAAAAAAACCTAAAAGAAGAGTTAAGGCAACTAAATCAACAATTGGAATATTTAAATTATAGAAATTTAATTCAATACCAATTAAAGGCAAGGATAAAGCTAAAATATAAAGACCTGCTCTAGGCCAAGCAGTAAAAATAGCCAATATTAAAATAGCTGATATTATAAAAACTTCTAGCATATACTATAATAATAACTGATAAATTAAAATAAAAAAAGGGCTAAATTGTAGCCCTTATTTCCCCTTTTCTTTGTAGTGGGGATACTACTACTTTTCCCTTTTCAAAGTGGCGAATATATTCATCGCCTTCCCTATGATAAGGACCAAGAGCTCTACCTAAATCAATATTAAACTCTTGATAAATTTGATCATCATCCTGTCCTATCGCTAGATAAACATTATCTAGAAGTAAGGCACTAGCTAGACCAAATTTAACTTCATTTGAGTTAATAGAAAAAATGGTAAATTCTCCAGTTTTTTTGGCATTTTCAATGGATTGTTCAAATCCATTAGCCCAAGTGTCACCAAGCCAAGCATTGGGAAAATTTTCAAACATTTTTCCATCCACAATGTCTAGATAATAATGATCACCTTTGTTGCCAATAATAATGAAATCATCATTATTGCTTCGGCGAATTCGTCGCAGAAATCGTCTAACACCTCTTTCCCAGCTCTGGTCAATTCTTTCATCGTCATTGGCATAACCATCATTGTTGATGTCAATATTTCCTGGTGATACCCAGGAGATATTTGGAGTGCAATTATCCATAAAATAACCATCCCAAATCGTGTCAGATAATACTTCTCGATTTAGTTTTCTAGCCATCCAGGAATAATATCTTCGCCAACCTTCTCTTGGGCAAGCTGTTGAAAGGTTCAACATCGTCATTCCGGGCCAAAATGTTACCAGTGACCTTTCATTGTAAATTACTTGTCTAAGAATCCATTCTGGTCGATTATTGACAATCTCATCTATAACTGAATTTTGCCAGGGCCGATTATCATACTTAGTTGTCCAAATCTCCATTGGATTTGTATAACAAATCAATTTTAGATTTGGATTTAATTCTTTGATTTGCACAAGGTAATTATAATTGTTGAACATATTTTCTACATCAACAATCAATAAATCTGTTTGCGCAAGGTTTTCAACATTTTCTGGTCTGATAATTGGACTAGTCCAATATCTGGCAGTGTGATTAGCTGGGAAAAAAGATTCTTCAATTTTTTTATAGGTCTCTTTTTCCTTGTTTATTTCAACGCCAAATAAACCTAGGACAAACAATATCAGAATAATTCCTAGTTTTTTCATTTTCTTGGTTTTAAATGTACAATTTATTTTAATTTATTCTTTTTTAAAAACTAATACTACATGACTTTTAAATTTTTTTAAATTCAGAATTTCAAGGATTTTATCATAAACTAAGCTTAAATAGTTAATAATAAAAAATCTATATAAATAACCATAGGTGAAAGCAAACCTCTTCTCTTCTATTAACTTAAAGCTATTTTTCTTAAATATTTTCTTTAGATTTTCAATACTTTTGTAGCTATATGTAACTGGATGAGCACTGTCGTGCTCTTTCTTTCTAAATAATTGATGAAAACTAGTTGGTGTGTATTTAGCTAGAATAAATTCTGGAGCTTGGGGGTTTGATAAACTAATCACTAGTTTTCCATTCTTCTTAAGTATTCTAAAAATTTCTGAAATAGCTTTTTGAGGATTATCTATATGTTCAAAGACAAAATTTGCAAAAGCTAAGTCATATTTATTACTTGAAATATCTTTCATGTTTTCAAGAGGACAACTGTAGCAATTTCTAACATAATTTTCATCAATAAAGGAATCATCAATATCGCATCTATCTTCTATAAATTTAAGATTTTCTTTTATTAAAGCCTCTTCTACAACTTTACTTTTTCCAGCTCCTAGGTTAATAGTAAGGGCGGGATTTTTAAACGACTTTAATATTTTAGAAATTACTTTTATTAAGTATTTCTCAGCTTTAGTTTGCATAAATTAATTAGAGATTCTAATTAACTTATCACTTTTTAAATCTTTTGTCAACAATGGTTGGTCTAGGAAGAGAAAGTTGAATGAATTTATTCTACTGCCAGCTTGTCTTTGTAGGTATAGTTGATAAGTATTATTTTTAACTTGATCCTTTATTCTATTAGGTAGTTGATAACTAATTTTTATTTCTTTGCTTTGTTGAGGTTCAACTGAAAAGAAAAAACCAATAATAGTTTTATCTAAGTCATTATCATCTTCAACTTTTAAATCACGAGCGTTTTCAATTGATAGTAATTTACTATCTTTTGGAGTTAGAACTCTTGTATAGCTTCGATATCTAGTAGTTCGCCAATCAAAACCTCCCTTATGTTCATAATTTAAGTATAAATAAGCAATTAAATTATTATTTTCTTCTTTTATCTCATAGCTCCAATCCTTTATCATTACTGCATCAGTCTTAAAAGCGGCTAAATTAGCATCAACAATCATTAGATAGTCATAACTAACTGATTTAATTGAGCCATCACTGTTTAGATTTTCAGCTATTAGTTGATTTTGCGGGTTTGTAAAATATGTTTGTAAATCTTTAGTGTTTATAGCCTGATCAATTATTTCAACAAATTTAATAATTTCTCTAGTATTTATATTTTTTAGTCGATCTTTTAAAATTACAGCAATATCTTGAATAATATCTTTTCTATCCCATGAAGAAATATCTTCATCTCTATAACCAATACCAGTTTCATATTGCAGAAGTGTTTGTAAATTTTTAGCATCATATACCTTACCTTCAAGNTCTACTGGTCCGGTTAAATTTATAATATCAGAAACTAATTGAGGGGTTATAGCAAAAATACCATCTAAATCATAAAACTCTTTATCTGCATAATAACTTTCCTTATAAAATAATTGTTCAATAAACCTAGCACTTGTTGGAAANTCCGGNGACCAATTTGAGTCCCTTAAATACCAGTTTTTTAGTCCCATATATTTTGCAATTGGTTCAGGCGGATTAGTCTCTAAATGCTCAATAGAAGGCATATCATAGTGATAAACATCACTGGCCTGCATATCAATATTCTCTCCAAATTGTGAAATTTCTAGCGTAGCTAAAGAGCCAATAAAACCACCAGTAGGTCTGAGTTCATCATTGTTTTGAAATAAGATTAAAAAACGACTACTGTCTGGCCAACCTGAGAGCACAGGAATAAGTCGAAGGATGGGTAGTCCACGTGAAAGTATGGTTTCAGCGCCTTCTAATTGATTTTTTAATTTTAAAACCTCGCTTTTAAAAGGTAGAATTAACCAGGAATTGTCTACAAATTTTAAATTATATAGAGCTAAGTCTATATTAGCTTTTAGGCCAGCTAGTTCAGGTTCAAATTCATAAGCTAAAGCAATTAGTTTTTCTTTATCCTCAAGACTAAAAGCTTGGCTACGATTAAAAATTTCAATATTTTCTTGTATCTGGTAACTTAAATCTGTAACCTGAATAAAACTATTGCTTAAAATTTTACCAGTTTCAATTAAGGTTTTAAGATTATTAATTTCTTTTTTTAAAATAGGTAGTTTGAATACAAAATTGGTATTTTCAATTTTCTCTATAGCTAGGTAGGCATTACTAAATTCGTTTCTAGCAGCAATTGCTTCTTTATTTGCCTTATCAATATTTGAGTCAAGTAGACTATAAAGACCTGAGTTCAAATTATCCCTAGCATTTATGGTATTTACTGTTAATGAATACCAGCTATTTATATTTATTAAAAATAGTATTATTAGTAAAATAAATAAAGAGCCTATTATAATTGCAATTATTTTAAGACTCCTATATATGTAGTACCAAGCTATTTTTGTTTTATTCATAAAATTATTTAACCGGAATTTTAGAGTTGGCCTCTGATAGTTTATCATCATTTAACATATCTTCTCCTACTATAATCATATGTCTATTTCTTAAAAGATCATTTAAAAATCTATCAACTATTTGACGACGATATATAAATTCAGATTCATTCATTATAGTATAGTTAATTTCACGATTAATATCTTTTTCCAGCTGAGAAATTAACTTTAAAATTTGATTTTTTTTAAAATTTCCTACAATAAATAAGTCTGTTTGAGCTTTAGTATCACCAACGAAAAAACCACACAGCATTAGAAATTTAGGTGTATACATTTTTTGTAGACTCTCTACAAAATCTTGACAATAAAGAAGTTGAGCTTTAGAAAATAAAGCTTTTAATTCATGAAAAAGTATAGATTTTTTTTCACAGGAATAAAACTTTTTACCTTTAACAATATCCTTTTCAGGCTTAAGTAAACCAAGCTTAGTTAGGTTACTTAATTCTCGACGAACAGCATTTACTTGTAAGTTTAAATCTCTTGAAAGTTGTCTAGTGTAGTATTTTTTATCAGGATTTAATAAAAAAGTTTTTAAAATTTTTACTCGGCATAAGGAGCCAAATAGTTTAGCTAACATAAATTATTATGAAATTATAATAAAGACTTTGACTGTTATTGATTTTATAGTATAATATAAATTGACACAAGTCAAACAAAATTTTATTTATAATTTGTTTAAAAATTTGCTATGTATCATAAAATTTCTTCATTAATGCTAAATTTAGCTAAAGCTCCAAGTGGACACAGAGAGATCTTTGTTGCCCAACCGGATAATGTTACTGAAAAAATGGCGGGCAAGGTCTTTATTATCTTTGAACTTGAAGCAAAAAAATCCGATGCTAAAAAAATTCTTGATTTCTTAATTAATGGCATTGATGAATTCTATTATCAAGATGAAAAAATATTTTTGCGAGATAAAATTCCTGGGCTTGAGTTAGAAAATATTTTTGAAGCCTTCCTAACTAAATTAAACCGGGCCTTAACTGAGTTTTTACTTGAGGAAAAAATTCGTGTAAAATCAAGTGATTTCAATATTACTCTTGGCTTGGTTTATGAAAATCAACTCATTTTTTCTAATTTTGGACGCAATAAAGCCTATTTAATTTATCGTAAAAAAGATCAATTTGAGATTATAAATGTAGAGGCAAGTGCTTCTGATGTAGAAGTTGACGATTTAGGAGATAGTGATGATGAGGAGTCAATAAATGAAAAAATTAAAAACTTTAAAATTTTCTCATCAGTTATTAATGGTGAAATTCCCACTGGTTCATATTTTTTCTTTACAAACGAAAATTTGCCTGAATATCTATCTACTAAAGAAATGGTTTTAATAATTACTAAATTACCACCAATGGTTGCAACTGAGCAAATGAAACAATCATTAGCTAAGGTTAATTCATTTGCTCCATTTTTAGGGATCATAATTAAAAATACACTTGGTCTAAGTGAACAAGATCAAAAGGATGAAGTTTTAGAAAACCTATCTGCGCAAGGTTCAATTTCTACATTAAACCATACAGAAAAAAGAACTGAAGGTATGCTTTCCCCTACTGGCATTATTGATTCTAATAAATTTAAAAGTAATTTTAGTAGCTTTTTTTCTAAAATTTTAGATTTTTTCAAAAATATATTTTCATCATTTAAAAAGAAGGATAAAAAAGTTAAAGAGGCAGTTAAAAAAACTGTAGATCAGAAAAGACCGGATCAAACTAAAATTGAAGGCTCTAGGTCAAAAATTAATATTAAAACAAGAATTGAGGTAGTAAAATCCAGTTCAATATTATCTAAATTTATAAATAGTTTAAAAAACTTTATTATTTCCATTTTTTCTATTAGTTTTTGGACAGGTCTTTTTTCTGGTCTCGGATCTAATTTAAAAACACTACATCCTAAAAGGAAGTTATTATTAGCTCTTGCCTTTGCTTTACTTATAGTTTTAATTGTTAGTATATCCTACACCAGTCGACAAAGGCGTCTTCAAGAACATAATGAAAACTTTATTGCCACTATTGAATCAATTGAAGATCGTTATGAATTAATTGATAGTTATTTATTATATAACAATGAAGATGGGGCTAAAGTAATTATTGGTGAAATAAATGAAGAAATCTCTGAACTTGAAGCTTTAAATGAAGAGCAAGAAGAAATTTTAGATACTTGGAAGGAGAAAATTAAAATTAGTAGACTTGAAATTCAAAAATTAACTATTATAGAAGAATTTGATGAAGTTCTTGACACTAAAAATCTAAATGAAACGGCCGAGCCACGTAATTTAGCTATAATAGATAACGATTTATATATAACTGATCCCAAGGGTAAAATTATATATATTTATAAAAGTGATGAAAATGAAAGCACTTCTAGCTTAATTAATGCTAGTGGTGATTTAAATTTAGAACTACCCTTTATCTATGACAGTCAAATATATTATTTAGCTAATGAATCTTTAGTGCAAATAAATCCTGAACTTGGTGCTTATGAAGAAATATCTACCGCTGGCTTAGTTGATAAAAAAACAGATGCTATATCTATTTATGAAGCAAATGAATTATTATATAGTCTTCATTCAGCTGAAAATAGTATATTACGACATTCACCAGCTAATTCATTTACCCAATTTAGTCAGTGGTTACAAGAAGATATAGATCTTTCCTCTGCTATTGATATGGCAGTAACTGGAGAAATATGGATTTTAAAAAGTAACGCTGATATTGTAAGACTTTTTACAGGACAAGAGGATAATGCCTTTAATTTAGCTAATGTTGATCCAGCCTTAAATAGTGCAACTAAACTTATTGTAAATGAAAATGATTTATATATATTTGATAGACAAAGTTCACGTTTAGTTAAATATCAATATAATATAGAAAATAATATTGCTTCGTTTATTGCGCAATATGAATTTTCAGATCTTGAAAATGTATTTGACCTAATTATTGACCATGATTTAGAAAAAGTATATCTTCTATCAGATACAAAGATTTATAGTTTTTCTCTTTAGTAAATATAGAATTTATATATAAAAAAAAATCATCGATTAAACGATGATTTTTTATTTATCTTGCAATAAAAGATTTAAGAAATTGTTTACTTACTTTAATGTTACTTTAGCGCCAGCTTCTTCTAATTTCTTTTGAATTTCTTCAGCTTCCTCCTTTTTAACTCCCTCTTTTACAACTTTAGGAGCAGCGTCAACCAAGTCTTTAGCTTCTTTTAAGCCCATTTCTGTAATTTCTCTTACAACTTTAATAACATTGATTTTACTAGCACCAGTTTCGGTGATTTCAATGTCAAAGCTGTCTTTTTCAGGAGCAGCTTCTGCTTCTGCACCTGCTTGAGGAGCAGCCATCATAGCTGGAGCAGCTGCTGAAACGCCGAATTTATCTTCTAAGATTTTAACAAATTCAGCTAAATCAAGAACTGACATTTTTTCAATTTCTTCAACTAATGATTTAAATTTTTTAGGTACTTCAACTTCTTTAGTACCTTCTTCTTTTTTTTCTTCAGACATAATTTTAAAATTATTATTATTATTTATTAATTATTTTTTTTCTTCAATAGCTTTTAGAACATAAACTAGGTTACGTAAATTAGCAGCTAAGACATTAACTAAGCCAGAAACTGGAGCGTTAATTGAACCCACAATTTTAGCGTAAAGTTCTTCTCTGCTAGGTAATTTAGCTAAAGCTGTGACTTTTTCATGACTTATCATTTCCCCTTCAAGAAGACCGCCGAGAAAATAAACTTTATCCTCCCTATCCTTTCTAAACTTTTCAATGGTTTTAGCCGGAGCAATTTCATCTTCATAGGCAAATACTGTAGCTACTTTTCCAGTTAAACTATCAATATCTAAATTCTTAATTCCCTGTTTTTCAAAAGCTAATTTAATTAATGTTTTTTTAGCAACTAAATATTCACTATTTTCTTCTCTTAGTTTTTCTCTAAGTTCTTGATTTTCTTTGACTCCTAAAGCATCAAAACCAGCAAAAACAATTGATTTAGATTGTGATATTTTATCTTCTAAGTTTTTTAAAATTTCTTTTTTTTCACTTTTTGTTTTTGGCATATTGTTTTATATTAAAAAATCTGCGCATTACCACAGATAAAATATAATTTATTTAACCTCGGCAAGACTTATAAATGCTTGCTGTCTGTGGTAACTATTAATTGTATGTATATAATAACAAAGATAAAAAAATTGTCAATAACTAAAATGGATTGTTTCTTTTTCTAGCAAAATTTGAAAAGCGATGTGATTCATCTCTAAGACTTATTAGCTGTGACTTAATTTTTCTAATTTCTTTTTTATTTTTTTCACTACTATTTTTTGCAAAAACTAATTGATCTTTTTGATATTTTGATATACCAACTAAATTAAATTTATTATTCAATTTTCTTTGTAAAAAATAAATTTGTGGTCTACCACCATCAATTACTATTAAGTCAGGAAAGGGCCACTCAGAATGTTTAAAACGCCTTGAGAGTACTTCTAGTAAAGCTTCTTCATCGTTGCTATCCTTGGCGTTTTTTATTTTAAATAATCGATATTGAGATTTATTAATTTTTCCATCTTCCATTACTACCATTGAGCCGTATGGATTTTTTCCCTGCCAATGAGATATATCATAAGCTTCAATTCTTTTAAATGTTTGGATTTCTAAATTAAATTCCTTCTCTAGAAGAGATACATCCTGAATATGCTTTAAAGCAATGGCTTTTTCCGGATTATCTTTTTTTAATTTTTCCAATAACTTATCTTTTTGACCGTTTAGAAGAAGTTTTATATTTGCAATATTTTTATTATAATTTTTACTATTAATCTCTCCTGTGCATAATCCTGGACAAAGACCAATTTGTCTATCAAAACAAGGTTTATCTAAATTTTCTTGACATAAACTATAAGGAAATATTTTTCTAATTAACCTTAAAGCGCTATTTATTAATTTATATGATTGATAAGGACCAAAAATATGAAAATCATCTTTATTTAGCTTGTGAATTTGTCTTTCTCTTATTAATTCAATTTTAGGATACTTTTTTTTATCAATTATTATATAAATAAAGGAGCGATTATCACGATCTCGAATATTATATAGTGGCCAATATTTTTTAATATTTTTAGCTTCTAGAATTATTGATTCTAAAATAGTATCAGTTTCTCTGTACTCTAAATCATAAGCATTTTTTAGCATTTCTTGAGTTTTAGAGTCTATATTTTTTTGCCAATATTGATTTAATCTTTGTTTTAAATTATTAGCTCTTCCAATATATATACTTTTTTTATTTTTATTAAGCCAAAAATAAATACCAGGTGATTTAGGGGCATTTTTAGTGATTTTTTTTAAATTTTCTTCAATTTTTATTGACATTTTTTGAATTATTAGTTATTATTACTATAGTTCTTAAAAATTGACCCTACTTTGTTTTGGTTAATGAGTGGTTTCGTTGAAAAAACATAGCTTTCCTTGTAAGGGTCAATTTATGGGGGAAATTTTATTTCCCCCTTTTTTCTTTTTTCTTGACAATTTTTTTAATTTTGTTAATATAAAGATAGCTTTGTTCATTTAAATAAAATGGCATTTGGGGTAAAATGAAAGATTTATATCTTTACCAATATGTCCAAAACAACCAAACAAGCCATTTTTTTAGCCGGAATTCATTTTTCGGCTTTTTTATTTTAAATAATCTTTTAAATAATTTCCGGTAATACTTTTTTTATTTTTAATTATCTCTTCAGGAGTGCCGCTAGCTAGTAATTTACCACCACTTTCTCCACCACCAGGACCTA
>SL_3KL_010_SEDDRAFT_10003489_pt1 | contig 14263 bp, 6 predicted proteins | sample SodLakKL_010_SED_2_FD_10381 | JGI IMG/M metagenome (IMG submission 10381)
GGTCTTTCTCCCCAAAGTTCACCGGACCATCCATGGCTTCCATACCCCGTTCCTGCAACCAGTTTTTGGCAGTATCCATCAGTAAAAAAGCGGCCTCCCGGTCATTCACGCATTCAAAAAAACCCATCCCCCCTGTGGGATGCTCATACGTATAGGCCAGATGTCTGTTGATAAATGCTGCCACCCGGCCTATGGCTTGGTTGTTGTCATCATACAACACCCACCTGGTGGCTATACCAAAATCAAAAAAATTATTCTTTTCCGGGTTGAAAACCGCTTCTATATCGTTATCAAGGTGAGAAATCCAGTTGGGGTCGTCCCTGTAAATAAAATGCGGGACATCCAGAAAGGCCCGTATTTGTTTTCGGCTCTTTACTTCTGATATTTTCATTGGGCTGTTTTTTTTTAAGAGGCCGCCTGCCACTCAGCAGGCAAATGAACACCCCTAAAGTTTATTCGTAACTATGTGAACCAGTAGCTTTGCTGTCAATGATTCATTCAACTCAACTTTTTGGTTATAAACCGGCTTATTGCTTCCAGTCTACTAAACCATCAAGGCAGCAAAAATAATAATATTTATCCCCACATATACGCTAAAGAGAATAATTTAAGCCTCAACCAACAAGGTTAACCCATGTAAACAATGACCTTGTTTTTTTCTTGAACACCTGATGGACACTACCTCCCCAAGTCTTATTCATAAATGTTTTATATATTTGAAAAAAAATCAGCCCGTCATTATAAACCTGCAGACGGGCTTTGGCAACCAACAATCTTTTGAAATATGACAAACCAACTCAGAGATAAAGTAATTATCATCACCGGTGCTTCATCGGGTATAGGGGATGCACTGGCCCGGGAAGCCATAAAACATAAGATGAAAGTGGTGCTGGCTGCCCGTAATACTGACAAAATGGAGCAGACTGCTGCAAGCAGGCAGTGGGATACAAATCAGTTTCTCATTGTAAAAACCGATGTTTCCAGGGAAAAGGACTGCCAAGCACTCATCAAACAAGTCATTGAACGTTTTAACAGCATCGACATCCTGATAAACAATGCCGGCATCAGCATGCGTGCATTGTTTGCAGATTTAGACCTTTCGGTATTGCATCAACTTATGGATATCAATTTTTGGGGTACGGTGTATTGCACCCACCACGCACTCCCTCATTTGCTAAAAAGCAAAGGTACGGTAGCAGGCATTTCCTCCATTGCCGGATTCAAGGGCTTACCGGCACGCACAGGCTATTCCGCCTCCAAATTTGCCATGCACGGCTTTTTGGAGTCGCTGCGCATCGAGAACCTGAAAACCGGCCTTCATGTATTGATAGCATGCCCGGGATTTACCGCCTCCAACATCCGCAAGACAGCCCTTGCCAGTGACGGAAGTCAACAAGGTGAATCACCCCGGCAAGAAGAAAAGATGATGAGTGCCCAGGAGGTCGCAGGGCATATCCTCAAAGCAGTAGCTCGCAAAAAAAGAACCCTTGTGCTCACCCGGCAGGGAAAACTTACTGTGTGGCTCAACAAACTGCTGCCCGGCCTGACAGATAAGCTGGTGTACAACCATATGGCCCGGGAGCCCGATTCCCCTTTTCAACGGTAGTAATTTGACAGCCCCCCCCTCAACCTTTCTGATTTCTCCACCAGACTATCATACCGGAATGCAGGATTATGAGAGAGCCCGGAAATACCTGTCGGTGATACGGATAAAGCACGTACAATGGCAATATAAAACCAATCATGCAAACCCGGCTTAAATAAGAAGGAATTCACCACCCCCTTCCAATTTATTGCAAATCGAAACACCGTAATCGTTCAAAAAGTTTCAACAAAACATTCTACTACAAACTCGTGAAATACAGAAATTTAAAAAAGCACGCTCTATCGTATCCCAATATTTTCTTAAAAGATATTTTGTAAGTAATAAAAAAGCATTACTTTTGCAGAGCAAAATCGGGGTGTGGCGCAGTTGGCAGCGCGCTTGCATGGGGTGCAAGAGGCCGGAAGTTCGAGTCTTCTCACCCCGACAGAAGCGAAACGCAACTATCATTTGAGGTAGTTGCGTTTTTTTTGGAAGGTGGGCATTGTCAACAATTTTTCTGTTTTGTGTCAATAGATTAAAAGAATTTCATCCCCATAATGCTTTAACCGGGGATCACACATAATACATCACCCCTTCCCTTTCTCCTTTTGCTGAAAGGGCAGCATGGTGAGTATTACACCGGCAAACACCACTGCCAGTCCTGCTACATCGGTCATTAAAAGGGTGTGTCCGAAGACGGCCCAGGCCATCAGCATGGTAACCGGGGGGCCCAGGTAGAACAGTGCCGCCACACGGTTTGCTTCCATCCTTATGAGCAGTAACCACATAAACGCATAAGCACCCAGGGAAACCGCCACCACAAGCCATACCAATGTACCCATAAATTCCGGGGTCCACTGTACCCGAAGATCTTCAAAAAACACTGCCGGTATTGCCATAACTACTGTGGTAGCCAGCGCCTGGTAAAACAAATTAACATCCACCGAAAGACGCTGTGCCGGCCTATACAGCTCCAGCCTTCGCTGAATCAGGTTGGCTGCCGTCATGGACAACACAGATCCAAAAGGGATCAGGTAGCCCAGCACACTTTGTGTATTGCTAAAGTCGATACGTGCCCAGAGCGTGATGGTAACACCTGCCAAACCCACCAAAAGCCCAATCCATCTACGCAAGGACGTGGGTTCACCCACAACAAGGCCTGATAAAGCACCCGTGGCCATCGGCTGTAAAGCAACCACCATCGCCACTATTCCTGAAGGAACTCCATAGTCGAGAGACAAAAGCACACATATCAACCAAACACCATGTGCAAGTATGCCTACCAACATGGCAGGAGCTGCCGCAGACCAGCCCACCCATCGCAATCGGCGGCGAAGTGCGGCAAATACCATGATAATGAGTGTTACGCCGATATAGCGCCATAACATAAATGTGAAAGGGCTGGTGTAGGGTAATCCGAATTCGGCTCCCACAAATCCAGAGTTCCACAGCAGAACAAAGGCAATAATCATAAGAATGGTAGTTCTCATCATAGTACACTCTGAGTTTGACAAATCACACCGGGGGCATGTTTTACTTGGCCTGGATGGTATTCATGCCGGCAAAGCCTGCCCTGTATTCTCACCACACAATTTTTCCCACAAGGCTGTTTTTAAAACAACACATATATATTGTGGTGGTTTTTCAACAAATTTTCCAACATAACTTGATTTTGCAAAACATAGCAAAGCAACCTATCTCAATGTTGAACAAACATTTATGGATTATAAACCGTAAAAATAACATTATTATTAATTCTTTTTCAAAAAAGAAAAGGTTCCAGGCTTTTTAATAAACCAGGAACCTTTAGGTAATATTAGCAGAGTTAAGTTCTCTATTTCTTCACAAATTTGGTGGTCACAGAATAGGATGCTGTGTTAACTTTTACAATATAAAACCCATTGTCAAGGCCGCTGACATCAACTTCATTTCCGTTCAACCGGGTTTTCAGCACGCGTTTCCCGCTGATGTCATATACCGTTACCACCGACTGGGGATCTGCATGAGAAAAGAACAGTATATCATTTACAGGGTTTGGATATACGGTAAGGCTACTTACCTCCGGCACATGCTCTGCAGAAACAGGCAATGCCTGTCCGGTAAGTAATATCTCATCCAGCTGCCAGGCTGCTGCGGACACAGTGTCTGAAGTATACTTAAAACCAATGTGTACCTCATCACCTGCCAGGAAACTCAAATCAACAATACCCGACCAGGTCCATTCCCAGCTGACATTGCCATTGTGCCATTTTACATCCTCTAAAGGGGTCCACTGGGTTGTGGCAGGATCACCTGAAAAGTCTTTCGTATAGAAAGCCTGCAATGCGGGGCCTGAAAACCCGAAAGCATTCCAGAAAGATAAACTAAGCCCCTCGTAATGCGAAGGATTAAACGCCGGGGAGATCAACCAATTCTCATTATTATTTGGCTGCCCATCACTGTACCCATTGATATAAGCACAGTAGGAGTCATCAACACCCCATGCATCACTAGGTATTACCCATAGCTCATCGCCTGTAACATTATGCTGGGTCCACCCGCCGGATGTAAGACTCTGATCATCAAAATCTTTATTAAAAACAATAGCACCATCGGCCTTCATTTCAAATTGCGCCTCAAGGGCAACATCTTCATAAACATCAAAAGCATAAGTGGGGTCAGAGGATACCACTGTTCCCTCCTGGCTCCAGCCAACAAACTCAAAGCCGCCGGCAGGTTCAGCGGTTAAGCTTGCTGTTTGTCCGTATTCATAAACTTGCTCACCGTTTATCACCCCACCGTAGTAAGGTTTACTTTCGGAGCTCACTTCATAGGTTTGCATATTGCCTGTAAGTGCAATCCCATCAATTTGCCAGGCAGCTGCCTGCTGGCTGGTTGAAGTGTATTTAAATCCCACATGGAAAGATGAAGCTTCAATATGTCCCAGGTTCATCTTACCTGAGTAGGTCCACTCCCAAAAACTTTCGCCATCATGCCAGTTCACACCCTGGATTTCTACCCAGGAAGCCTCGGTAGGGTCCCCGTCAAAATCTACAGAATAAAAAACCTGTAGTTGGGGTCCGCTATAGCCCGAGGCATTCCAGAAAGACAAAAACAGGTTCTCATAAATATTGGCATCAACTTCTGGTGATATGAACCAGTTTTCATTTTCATTAGCTCCACCGCTATAACCGTTTATATAAGCACAATAAGACCCAACATGACCGTATTCCTGCTCAGGGATACCCCAGATCTGCTCACCGATAATATTGTGGGTTGTCCATCCTCCGGAGGTTAAGCTTTGATCCTCAAAATCTTTTTCAAAAATCAACGCTAGCTCGGGGTCAAACTTGATGGCCACCGGCCGGTGGTCTGAAATGTTGACGTAATATTCAAACCAGCCACCCGATAAATAGTCTTCGATTCTGAGAGTTTGCACCTGGGTGCTTTCCTGGTAAAACGCATCAAATAATTCGCTGTTTATGATGATGTGATCCAGGTGGGAAGGCCATGAAGGAAATGACCAGTAAGCAGTGCTTCCGGCGGCAATATCATAATCGGCAAAAAGGTAATTATCCGAATCGTCCAGAAAACTTTGGAATACGTTGTTGGGAGGGTCCACAAGAATCTCATCATTCAAATCACCGGTAATGATTACATTTCTCCCTTCAAAATGCTCTTCCACGTAATCTTTCAACAAGTTCATTGCCACATAGCGCCGGTTTTCATCATCATCGGGGTCATCATAATCCAAAATACCATCCCCACCACTTTTCAGGTGGTTGTTGATAACAATATAACTTTCATCCATGAATGTAAAGTCCATTACAAGGGGTCTCCTGGGGAATGGCCTCCAATACTCCTGACCGGTATAAATCTCATAAATACTGTTTACTTCAATTACATCCGTATTGTATATATAGGCAAGCCTAATCTGGTTTCCACTGGATGCCAAAAAACCGTCGTAGTTTTCCAGCTCTTCTACCAGCTGATCAAAGTAATCAAATTCATGAATCTCCTGCAATGCAAAAACATTCACATCCAGGGCCTCTATGACATCTATTACATACTCAAGGGTGGTATCATCATTTTTGGGAAACCACTCTATATTCCAGGTAACAATTTCAAGCGTGGCATCTGTGCCAAAAGAGAGTTCATCAAGACTTTGGGCAGTTATGGTAAAACTGCTCAGAAATAAAAAGAGTAAGGTAAAAATTCGAATCATGTGTTTGGGGGATTGATAATGTCGATAAAAAATCAAACCACAGGCAAATTGGGTAAATGGGAACCAGGATTTAAAGCCAGGGAGAACTATCAACAAAGATTAGGTGAATAATTCGGATTTATTTAAGTATAATTGTTGCATTCCGTTTATTAAGCTTTGCTGTTGGATCGCCTTTTTGTAGATTATTTTTAAACTTTTTTTAAACAAACCAACCAGGAGCTTTACTTTCAAAACATTGGTTTTCGAAAAAGGGTAATAAAATAAGGGGACAAAAATAAATATATTCAACAAAGTGTCCGGTGAAAGAAGTAATTTTTCCTGAATTAACCACCCCGCGCAAACACAACCTCCTTATTATAAAATATTTATACAAAGGGTGCATATCCACAAATTATCAAAAACGATTTTCAAAGATAACCCTGGTAATTGTATCCAAACCAACCCATCCGACCATGTAGCTTTTAGATTAGTTTTACAATACCAAAGGCAAAAGTACCTCAAAATTCCAAAACGCCCCTCATAAAAAATAAAACCTAAATGAATCCAGCAAAAATAATAATAAGACGTATAAAAAAACGAATCTGAATGGGCTGAAGATGAGAGTTACCCTTTTTTGTGCAACGAATTATTCTATATCATCACAGGGAAAAATTTATTAACAACATGGAACATTGGTTACAGTAAAATAACTTAAATTTGTTTAGAGTTATTTTTGAAACCCAACACATGATTTTTATGAAGAATCTGCTGTATGTGCATTATTGCAATAAAAAATGTTATGAAGCTTAATGCTATTTTTTGTTGGTTTAGCATTAGCCTATTCTTTACCCCTTCATTACATGCTCAGAATAATATTATCCTGAACGAGGTAATGGCATCAAATGCAACGACCATTTCTGATGAAGATGGAGATTATGAAGATTGGATTGAGCTTTTTAATCCAGGCGAACAAGCAACAGACCTTTCAGGTTATGGGTTGTCAGATGATTATGACGATCTGTTCAAATGGGTGTTTCCAAAAGAAACCTTTATCTATCCCGGAGAATTTATGCTGATATGGGCTTCAGGTAAAGATCAAAATGACCCTGAAAAACGTTTACATACCAATTTCCGGATTTACTCCGGAGGCGAAGAGTTACTACTAACCCAACCCGATGGAATAACCATCGATGAACTCCCCCCAACACCTATTCCCACCGATATATCCTATGGCAGAAAACCCAATGGAGGAGAAAACTGGTATTTTTTCATTGAGCCTACTCCCGGCCAATCCAATACAAGTGAAGCGTACGATGAAATATTAACACCACCTGTTTTTTCAAGAAAAGGAGGTTTTTATGAAAATGGGTTTTATTTGGAAATCACACATCCCAGCCCGGATGTAACAATTATTTATACCCTTGATGGTTCAATACCATGTGAGAACAATTTGCAGGGTACAAGCTATACATACAAAAATCATTATGCGGAATACCCCTGGATGTTTCCAGATAAATTTCGTGAATATAGTTATAAATCAAAACTGTTTTCAAACCCCATATTAATAAAAGACAGATCCCAGAAACAAGATAAAATAAATCAAATATCTACAACCTGGCATTTAAATCCGTATTATTTTCCTAAACGAACTGTTTTTAAGGGTACTGTTGTAAGAGCAATTGCCACTAAAGAGGGGAACTTACCCAGCAGTATAAATACCAACTCCTACTTTATTAATCCTGAAGAAAGAAGTAGGTATTCGTTGCCGGTTATTTCGATTAGCGTTCAAGAAGATGCTTTGTTTGACTATGATAAAGGAATTTATGTTGCCGGAGTAGATTTCGATCAATGGCGTTTGGATAATCCGGTAGCTGAAATCCATAATGGAGTACCGGGCAACTATCATCGCAGGGGCAGAGAATGGGAGGTACCGGTCAATTTCGAATATTTTGACCCGAATTCAACCATGGCCAATATCAATCAGCTTGCCGGCTTACGCATCCATGGTGGCTTTGGAAGAGCCTTTCCAAGAAAGTCATTCCGGCTTTATGCACGCAGTGCCTATGGCACAAATAGATTTTCACATCCTTTTTTTGCCAATTACCCATACAGCGAATTTAGCCGTCTCATGTTGCGAAACTCAGGTGATGACGGTTTGAAAACCAACTTTAGAGATGCTCTTATCCAAACGGTGGTTCAGGAGCTGAGATTCGATACGCAGGCCTACCAGCCTACTGTATTGATGCTTAATGGTGAATACTGGGGTGTGCTTAACCTGAGAGAAAGATATGACCGCCATTACCTGCAACGTGCCTTCAATTTAGAAGAAGGCGAAATTGACTTGCTTTCCGGCAAAGCACAAAGTAAGGAAGGCGATGCTCTGCATTACAACGAAACGCTGGCCTTTATAGAGGACAACAGTATGGATGATGAGCAAAATTACCAGTACATCAAAACCCGCATTGATATAGATAACTATATTGATTATCAGCTAACCAACATTTATATCCGGAATGTAGACTGGCCATCTAACAACATTGACTTCTGGCGCAAACGCACCGAGCAATATGAGCCTGATGCCCCTTATGGGCACGACGGACGCTGGCGGTGGTTGCTTTACGATACGGATGCCGGGCTTGGAGGCTGGGGAAACATCTACAATAGCAATATGCTTGAATTTGCCACACAGGAGGGACTTGAAGACTGGCCCAACCCCGATTGGAGCACATTCCTTTTCAGAGAATTACTCAAAAGCCAAACGTTTCGTAATGATTTTATCAATAGGTTTGCCGACATTATGAACACCTTGTTTACTCCCTCCTATATCATCTCCCATATTGATAGTCTGCAACAGTTGCTGCATCCAGAAAAACAGGAACATATCAACCGCTGGAGCAGGCCTGAAAATCTGAAAGAGTGGAAAGAAAATGTGGAGGTGATGCGTATTTTTTCCCAAAAAAGGCCGGCCTATCAACGTGCACACATGAAAGACTTTTTCGATCTGAGCCATATTGTGAATATTCAGCTTGATGTATCGCATTCCTTTTACGGTCATATAAAAATCAATACAACAGCTATAAAACCTGCAACTGCAGGTATAGATCAGCGTCCTTATCCCTGGACAGGCAAATATTTTCATGGAATACCTGTTGAAGTTGAAGCAATACCCAGCCCCGGGTACAGGTTTTCCCACTGGGAGGGCTCATCAAGCTCCACTTCCGCTACCATTACTTTAAATAACGATGAAGATGTTTTTATGAAAGCCCACTTTGAAAAAACGAACGAACCCGTTTTGATCCATTATTGGCTTTTTGATACATCCCTGCCCAACAATACACCGCTTGAAAATATTCATACTTCTTACAGCACTCTAACCAATGGGAAAATCGAATTTAAAAGCTGCCTGGAAGGGTATCCCTATGATGAAAATCATACCAACTGGCGAAAGGCATCCATGGAAAGAAGAAATGCACCAACCCCATTAAATTACCGTGATGAGGAAAATAATCACATCCCATATGCGGATGCAAACATTCGAGGGATCCAGGTCAAACAACCATTTGTTCATCATGAAAAAGAGAACAAGTTAATTCTGAATCTGCCCACCACAGGATTTTCCGATATTGTTTTAAGATTTGCCGCTAAGGATGAAGGCGCAGTGGAGCAGCTGATAGTTGATTACAGCATTGATAAGAATACGGATAAATGGTTAACTTTGGGCTTATCAAATAATACGTTTGATATATTTGGCGCCTATCAAAAATATCAAATAGATTTTACTGATATTAACGAGGTTGCAAACAATTCTGATTTTAAAGTACGCATCCGTTTTGCGGGCGAGGACCTTACAGAGTATAATGGAGAGAGGGTTACATTCAATAATATAAGCCTGGATGGAATTGCATTGGGAGCGCACAAGATATATTCATCAGCCGGAAAGAATGGTACCATTTACCCATTGGGACATATCCCTCTTTATGATGGCAGCAACAGGGAGTTTTTGATAAAGCCATATGAAGGTCATCAAATAAAAGGAGTTTTTGTAGATGGAACAGACAAAACGGATAAGCTCGCATTTTTTGAAGGAGATTCAGCTGTTTTTTTATTTGAACATACAACCAACTCCCATAAAATCCATGCTGAATTTATATTGCATCCCGATATTTTAAAAAAGCATCAGAATGATTTAGCAGTTTATCCCAATCCTGCAGGTAATGAGGTTACCATTTACGCTGTGAACAATATCAAAAGGGTTTGGATAGCAAATATGACCGGACAGGTATTGAAAACATACGACAATATATCAACCAACAACATAACTTTAGACTTAAGAAGCATCAACAGCGGTATTTATGTAGCAATTGTACATACTGAAAAAGGAGTGGTGTCCCAAAAACTGCAAATCATCAAATGATTTGGTGATGCATCATATTTAGACTCCAACTATATTACTTAAACATGTTGAAAATTTACATTTCAACTTTCCTGCATGTTTGATGAAACATCTGTTTTATTTAAACATTTTGTTTTTTGCTATGGTAAAGATTGGAAAGAATAGCATTTTGCTTTTTATGTTGTTTTTGTTGAATTCTGGCTTTTGGGGTTTTAACCCCTTATTTAGCCAGGAATTAACAGATGAGAAGAATGGATATATAAAAAAAGAAACCATTAGAAAGGAAAGGAGCTTCTATTATGGTATTATTTCAGGTATAGGCCTGGCAATGGTTAGTTCACATCAAAAAGAAAATACAAATCCCCACATTGGATGCAAGGTGGGTTTTATTAGTGGTTATGACCTTTTTCCAAATGCAACCCTTGAAACAGGCTTGATCGTATCAAAAAAAGGATTTAATGAAAAGATAAATCAGCAAGGCTATTCTTTTAAAGTAGCTAACTCTTTTTATTATGCCGATCTTCCTCTTGTTTTAAGATATGCTGTTAAGCCGGACATCTTTTTCTATGCCGGTCCGCAAATTTCGGTTTTTATAAGACATGTAGCCAAAGTCGATGGAGATAAAAGAGGCAGTTCAGATGGAGTAAGTTTATTAAACTATTCATTGATTTTTGGACCCGGGTATAGTGTATCAGAAAAAATTCAAATTACAGCTGGTTTCGAATTTGGGTTAAATACATTGGATGCGGGAAAAGGTTTCGCTCTTTACCACAGAAATATGTATGCAGGTATAAGGGTTTTTTTATCCAGGTAAAACTATTCTAAATAAATACAGACCACGATGATTTCTTTCGCATTAAAAGTTTTGTTAACAATTGCATTCACTGCCTTTTACAGCAGTGCCTGTTGTATTGCAATGGTAAACTTTACGTTAGAAAATGGGCACAGTTCAGAGATACAATTTTCTCATGACAGTGGTTTTTACAATGCCCCCTTTTACCTCACATTATCCTCTTCATCAGTTCATGATACCATCTTATACACGGTTGATGGCTCCCTACCCCTTCCCCAAAATACGGGTGGTAAAACATACATTTATAAGCCCGGGCCCGAGAGTGATTTTATGGAGAGAACCTTGAAAACCTTTGTGTACGACGCACCAATAAACATCAAAGACCGTAGCGAGGAAAACAACCAGGTATCAACAATCCCCAATTCCTATATTAAGTTTGCCCCCCCCTTGGTAACCCTGGACAAATCCACGGTTGTCAGGGCAGCAGTTCAAAAAGCCGATACTACCGGGGAAGTGTTTTCCAGGGTTTATTTTGTGGGAAATCATTTGCAGTCCTATTTAAACCTGCCGGTTCTTTCTTTGGCTGTTGCAGAAGATGATTTTTGGGGTTACGAACAAGGAATATATGTGCCGGGGATTAACTATAATCCGGCAAATTTGAGATTTTCAGGAAATCATTTTCAAAGAGGAGATGAGTGGGAAAGAACTGTTCATGTTCATTATTTTGATACAAATGGTGATGCCGGGTTTTCTCAATTAATGGGTATACGAATACATGGGGGCACTTCCAGGATCTACTCCAACAGAAGTTTACGATTGTATGCCAGATCAGATTATGGAAATAATGTTCTGACATACCCTTTATTCGAAAACAGCCGAAATATTACACACAAAAGGCTAAAACTAAGAACCTCCGGACAAGATATCAAACATACATTTTTTCGTGATGCCCTGATGACAAAGTTAATGATGAACCGAACACCCATTCGCGAAGATTACCATCCGGTCAACTTATTTATAAATGGTGAATATTGGGGAATTACCAATATAAGAGAAAGGTTTGATAATCATTATGTGGAGCAAAACCTGGGTATTGACAGAGATCGTGTGGAGATTTTAGACCACTGGACCTATACAAATGACAATTATGAAACTTTCAGAAGTTATGTGGGAGAAGAGGATCCTGGTAATGACGATTTTTTTGATTTTATCAACCAAAAAATAAATATTCAGAGCTTATTGGATCTTCGGATTGCAGAGGTTTTTTTTGGCAGATGGGACATACACTGGAAAACATGGAGGGTACCCGATAGTGACTTTGATAAATGGCAATGGGTTTTGTGGGATTTTGATGTGGGAATGAGTTTACCCAATGCATGGGGTCCTGAATGGAGCCATTATGCGCCTTATGATGCCAATTACTTAAAACCCTTTTTAACAGATTATCGGATAGAAACCCTGAATTACGAATTTTCCAGGATGATGCAAAACCAAACTGTTCGTAATATGTTCATAAACAGTTTTGCAGATATGCTGAATTCCAACTTATCTAAAAATCACATATTGCAGGAGATCGATCATTTTAAAAATCTTATTGAACCAGCTGTCCCCAAACATGTGGAACGATGGTTGTCAGTTGAAGGCATCCCCTCCGTTGATCATTGGTATAAAAGTATTGGAATATTGAAGAGATTTGCAGAACACAGGCATCCTCATATTTATGAACACATCAAAGAGTATTTTAACATTGATGATACCATTGAAATAAAAACAGACGTATCAAATCAATATAAAGGTTATGTAAAAATAAACACCCTGAAGATTCACCCTCCGACTCCGGGCATATCAGAGTTTCCATACCCCTTTAGTGGCACATATTTTCAGGGAATACCTGTTGAAGTGGAAGCCATACCCAATCCCGGATACCGGTTTTCGCACTGGGAAGGCGCATCAAGCTCCACCTCTGCCACTATTACCTTAGATAATCATGAAGATGTTTTTCTGAAAGCCCACTTTGAAAAAACGAACGAACCTGTTTTGATCCATTATTGGCTTTTTGATACATCCCTGCCCAACAACACACCGCTTGAATATCTGCATACATCCTACAGCGCTCTACCCTATGGGAAAATCGAGTTTAAAAGCTGCCTGGAAGGGTATCCCTATGATGAAAATCATACCAACTGGCGCAAGGCATCCATGGAAAGAAGAAATGCACCAACCCCTTTAAATTACCGTGGTGAGGGAAATAATCACATCCCATATGCGGATGCAAACCTTCGAGGACTTCAAATCAGACAACCTTTTGTTCATCATGACAAAGAAAATGAGGTTATTCTAAAACTGCCCACCACAGGATTTTCCGATATTGTTTTAAGATTTGCCGTTAAGGATGAAGGCGCAGTGGAGCAGCTCATAATGGATTACAGCATAGATGAGCATACGGATAAATGGGTAACTTCGGGCTTAACAAATAATGCGTTTGATATATTTGGCGCCTATCAAAACTATCAAGTAGATTTCAGGAGTATTGACGGGGTTGCAAACAATTCGAGATTTAAAGTACGCATCCGTTTTGCAGGCGAAAACCTTACCGATGATAACAGGGAGAGGGTTACATTCAATAACATAAGCCTGGATGGAATTGCCTTGGGAGCTCATAACATCTATTCATCAGCTGGAATGAAGGGCAACATTTATCCATCGGGGTGTATTCCTGTTTATAATGGCAGCAATAGAGCGTTCTTAATAAAACCAGATGAAGCTTATCGAATAAAAGGAGTATATGTTAATGGAACAGATGAAACCGATAATTTGGAGCTTTTAGAAGGAGATTCTGCTCTTTTTGTATTTGAAGATGTCACCGAATCACATAACTTTCATGCTAAATTTGCCTTACACGCCGATAGTATAAAAAGGCCTCGGAAAAATTTAGCCCTTTATCCCAATCCTGCAGGGGATGAAGTTACCATAAAGGCTGTGGACCACATCCATATGATTCAGATAGCAAATATGACCGGACAGGTATTGAAAGCATTTGATAATTTATCTGCCAACACCATCACTTTAAACTTAAGCAGCATCAACAGCGGAATTTATATAGCCATTGTTCATACCAGGAAAGGAGTGGTGTCTGAAAAACTGCAAATCATCAAATGATTTGATGATGCTTGAAGTTTGATCCTGGTAATTGTTTAAATGGTGCTTGCAGAGCCCGATATACTATTCTCTATAAACCTTTTTCAGAGAATGCACTTACCCTAGCTTTTTCCGGAAAACATTCACCCCCGGACCGTATGCATACATCCC
>SL_3KL_010_SEDDRAFT_10003490_pt1 | contig 14260 bp, 9 predicted proteins | sample SodLakKL_010_SED_2_FD_10381 | JGI IMG/M metagenome (IMG submission 10381)
CCCGCCCCGAGAGCGGCTCGCCCTGACCGCGGGCCGAGGGCAGCGTGTGCGCGGCCAGCGTGTAGGCGCGGCCGGTGGAATGCAGAAAGGCCACCGGCTGGTTGCTGCGGCCCGCGAGCGCGGCCAGGAAGCCGTCCCCGGCCTTGTAGTTCAGTCCGGTCGGATCGACCTCGTGACCCTTTGCGGCGCGCACCCAGCCCATTTTCGAGAGCACGATGGTCAGCGGCTCGGTCGGCACCAGGGCAGTCTCGTCCAGGGCCTGGGCGGCCGCACGCTCGACCAGTGGCGATCGGCGGTCGTCGCCGAAGGTCTCGGCATCCGCGCGGATCTCGTCCGCGACCAGGCGCTTCAGCCGCCTGTCCGAGCCCAGGATCTTCTCGAGCTGCTCGCGCTCGGCGGCCAGTTCGTCCTGTTCGCCGCGGATCTTCATCTCTTCGAGCTTCGCGAGATGACGCAGCTTCAGCTCCAGGATCGCTTCCGCCTGGATATCGGTCAGCCCGAAGCGCTCCATCAATACCGGCTTCGGCTTGTCGTTCTCCCGGATGATGCGGATCACCTCGTCGATGTTCAGGTAGGCGATCAGCAAACCCTCGAGCACATGCAGCCGGGCCAGCACCTTGTCCAGACGCCACTGCAGCCGTCGGCGCACGGTGTGCACGCGGAACCCGAGCCACTCCTCCAGCAGCGCGCGCAGATCCTTCACCCGCGGCCGTCCATCCATGCCGATCAGGTTCATGTTGACGCGGTAGCTCTTCTCGAGGTCGGTGGTCGCGAACAGGTGCGCCATCAGCGACTCGACGTCGATGCGCTGGCTGCGCGGCGTGATCACCAGCCGGGTCGGGTGCTCGTGGTCGGATTCGTCGCGCAGGTCTTCCACCATCGGGAGCTTCCTGGCGTTGATCTGGGCCGCGATCTGTTCCAGCACGCGGGACCCGGAGGCCTGATACGGCAGTGCGGTGACCACGATATCGCCATTCTCGCGCTCGTAACGGGCGCGGGCACGCACCGAGCCGTGACCGTGCGCATAGAGCCGCCGGAGCTCTTCGCGCGGGGTGATGATCTCGGCCTCGTTCGGGAAGTCCGGACCCTGGATGTGTTCGAGGAGTTCGTCGAGCGACGCACCGGGGTGCTCGAGCAGGTGCACGCAGGCCGCCGCGACCTCGCGCAGATTGTGGGGAAGGATGTCCGTGGCCATGCCCACCGCGATGCCGGTCGCGCCGTTCAGGAGCACGTTGGGCAGGCGGGCGGGCAGCACCGTCGGCTCCTCCAGCGTGCCGTCGAAATTGGGCGCCCAGTCGACCGTGCCCTGCGCCAGTTCGGAGAGCAGGACCTGGGCATAGCGCGCGAGCCGCGACTCGGTGTAGCGCATCGCCGCGAAGCTCTTCGGGTCGTCGGGTGAACCCCAGTTGCCCTGGCCGTCGACGAAGGGGTAGCGGTAGGAGAAGGACTGGGCCATCAGCACCATGGCCTCGTAGCAGGCGCTGTCGCCGTGCGGGTGGAACTTGCCAAGCACGTCGCCCACGGTGCGTGCGGACTTCTTGTACTTGGCGGTCGCCGAGAGCCCCAGCTCGCTCATCGCGTAGATGATCCTGCGCTGGACCGGCTTCAGCCCGTCGCTGATGTGCGGCAGCGCGCGGTCGAGAATCACGTACATCGAGTAATCCAGGTACGCCTTCTCGGTGAAGTCCTTCAACGGGAGCTGCTCGGCGTCCTCGAAATCGAGGGTCAGGTTTTCGGGCATGGCTCTGCTCGGTCTTCCGGTACGTGGTGGGGCGCCCCTGCCGCAATAGCGGTTTGCCCGGCCTGCGGCGCCGCCGTACTGTAGCCACTCTGGCGCGTGCATGCCATTGGATGAACCGGCGCCCGGAGGCAGATCGTGGACGTGGAAACCGGCTGGCTCGCCAGCGGCATTGCCGTGGCCGTGTTTCTTGTGGCCGTGGCCAGCGCGGTGCATGCAGTGCTGCAGCGGCGGGAGACCGGCGCAGTGATCGCCTGGGTCGGCCTGATCGTTCTGCTGCCACTCGCCGGCTCGGTACTCTACTGGCTGTTCGGCATCAACCGCATCCGGCGGCGTGCCCGCGCCCTGCGCGAGGGCCATACGCCGTCGCGGCTGCCTAGCCCGAGCCTTGCGGTGGATCCAGGGCTGGGCGGGCGCTGGCAGGGACTGCTCGGCTCCGGCGACGCGCTCAGTCCGTTTACCGTCAGTGCCGGAAACCGGGTCACGCCGCTGTTCGACGGCGACGCCGCCTACGAGTCGATGCTCGCGGCGATCGACGGCGCGGAGCGCGGGATTGCGCTTGCGACGTACATCTTCGACACCGACCGCATTGGCCGGGTGTTCGCCGAGCGCCTGCAGGCGGCAGCGGAGCGCGGCGTCGAGGTGCGGGTGCTGATCGACGGCATTGGCGCGCGCTACAGCCGGCGCAGCATGCCGGCACTGCTGCGCCGGCTCGGGGTACCCACAGCCGCATTTTTGCCGGTGCACCTGCCTCGCAGCTTCGCGGCCTTCAACCTGCGCAACCACCGCAAGCTGCTGGTGGTCGACGGCGCCACCGGTTTCACGGGCGGCATGAACATCCGGCGCGGGCACTGCCGCACCGATCCCGGACGGTACCCCGTCCAGGATCTGCATTTTCGCGTCGACGGACCGGTGGTGGAACAGCTCCAGAGCATTTTTGCGGAGGACTGGGCCTTCGCGACCGGTGAACAGCTCTACGGCCCTTCCTGGTCGGTCGCCGGAAATCCCGCGGGCAGCACCGCTTGCCGCGGTCTTCCGGACGGGCCCGACGAGGACTTCGAGGTCCTGCAGTTCACGCTGCTCGCGGCCCTTGCAGAGGCCCGCGAGCGGGTCACGGTGGTCACTCCCTACTTCCTTCCCGACGTCGGCCTGCTCGCCGCGTTGAAAACGGCCGCGCTGCGCGGGGTGCAGGTGGATCTGTTGCTGCCGGAGCGGAGCAACCTCCGGCTGGTGGACTGGGCAAGCAATCCGCTGCACGCGGAACTCGTGGAACGCGGCTGCCGGATCTGGCTGACGCCACCGCCCTTCAACCACAGCAAGCTGATGCTGGTCGACGGCAGCTGGGTGCTGTTCGGCTCCGCAAATTGGGATCCGCGCAGCCTGCGGCTGAATTTCGAGTTCAATGTGGAGTGCTACGACACCGAACTGGGCCGCGATCTGACCGAATGGGCGACGCAGTTACGCCAGAGCTCCCGTCGGCTGTCGCTGGAAGAAATCCGCCACCGGTCGCTCGTGCTGCGCCTGCGTGATGGCGCAGCGCGCCTGCTGACCCCGTACCTTTGACGTGTCGCGCTTCTCCCCTCTCCCGCCTGCGGACAAGGCTTCCAAGGGCCGGGGGCAGATTTGCAAATCCGGCCTCCGGGGCGCTCTGATGGCCCGGGGCCCGGCGGGACCGGCCTCGGGCAGCGATCGCGCCACGCCGCTGGACGCGCTACGCTTGGGGTATGCGATGTGCGACCAGAAAAACCCGGGCTGCCCCCCGTGTGCGCGGCCACCGACCATGATCCTAAGCCTGTTTCAACGCGAACCGCTGCTGGACGAAACCACTGCCGACTGGATTCACGCGGTCTTCGCATGGGCCCTTCGGGAACAGGGCCGGAAGATCTTCTTCGGCGGAACGGAGCTGGTGCTGCCCACGCCCGAATTCTTCCCCGGACGTGCCGACAACCGGGATGCGATGGCCCAACTGGTCTTCGAATCCGTGCGCCGGCACGCCGGACTGAGCCACTGGCCCTGCCAGCTGCTGGCCCCGGGCGAACTCGCGCCGCAGGCCTACCCGCCGCCGCCCCTGGCCAAACCGGTGCGCGCGACCGGGGACGAAGGGCCGATGGACACAGCCGCCGCGGCGCCGGCGCAGTTCCGTTACATCCCGGAACTGGTCGGCAACCCCGAGGCGCTGATCGCGAACTACGCACGGGAATTCGCCCACCATATCGCGGCCTCGGCCAGGGAGACGCCACCGGCCGGCGAAGACAACTGGGGCCACGTCACCGAGCTGCTCGCGGTCTTCATGGGCTTCGGGGTGATGCTCGCGAACACCGCGTTCAACGTGCAGGTGAACTCCTGTGGATCCTGCCAGGGCCCCACTGCGGAGCGTCCGGGATTTCTCGGGCGGGCGGAGATTGCCTACGCGCTGGCACTGTTCTGCAGGCTCAAGGACATCCCGCCCCGGCACGCAAAGGCACACCTGGGAAGTCCACTGAGGCCCTATTTCCGTCGGGCGGTGCAGGATCTGAATCGCAACCCGGACCTGTTGGCGCGCCTGCGTGGCGACGTGCCCGCGCTACCGGACCCTTCCCTGCCCGGCGGCTTCTCGAAGCCCTTCTGAGCGAGGGCCGGATCGGCGGTTGCGAAGCCGCTCAGGGCTCGGGCGTATTGGCATCGTAAACGAGCCAGGCCTGGTAGATCTCGTTGGGCCAGTGGCTCTGAAACCAGGCGATCACCGCGTCAATCTCGGGCGGGGTGAGCACATCCTCGAAGGCCGGCATGTTCCCGTGCTGCGGATCCGAGCCCTCGCGGATGTGCTGCCGCAGTTGCCAGAGGGGATGGTGCCAGGTGTGCGCGGTGCCGTTCAGCGGCGGTGGCCGCCAACGGCCGTCGGGCAACCGGCGGAACCATTCCTCCGCGCCTTCGGCCCGGGCGCCGTGGCAGGCGGCACAGTGCTCGGCGTACACGGGGCCACCCTGCATCACCTGATCAACCGTGTACCAGCGCCCCGTATCCGCATCTTTTTTCGCCGCAGCCCATCAGCGCAAATCCAGTGATCATCACCAGGGCAGGCAGGATTCGTTGAGGCATCGTTACTCCGTGCTTGACTGAGGGCGGATACGGTGACGATACGGCGGCTTGCGAAGGGGGGTCCAATTCGGCGCTGCTTGCAGGGACGATCCGTCGCCGATGGCTCCGGGTCGGGGAACCGGACCGCAGGGATGTCGAAAAAGTTGGTTTCGCGACCACGACCTTGGCTACACTCCACAGACGCGTCAACAACGACCGGGATGTGCGGCGCCGTACCTGATCGTTCCCGGGTACAGGCGCGCCACATTCAGAAAAGTCCCGCGAAGAACACCAACAGCCGGGGCATCAACCGCTGCAAGGAGACCAGAACTGATGATCGATCCAGCCGCGAAAGACAGCACACAGGTCCGACGAACCGGGACCAAGGATTGGCGCCGTTGCAGCAGGGGTACTCCTGCTTGCGGTAACAGGCTATCCGCATGCCGAACAACACGACGGAGCGATGCAGACCGAGCAGTTGCAGTCGGAACTGCAGACCCTTCGCGATGAACACGGAAACCTCCAGACACGGCAGGCGGAGCTGAAAGCAAAGGTCGACGAACTCGAGGGACAACTCGAAACCACCGAGTCTGCACTGGCCGACGTCCGGGCCGAGAGGCAGGCCCTGCAAAGCGAATTGGCCGAGACCGAGGGCGCGAAGGAGATCCTCGAGGCCGAACTCGCCGTCGCGCGCTCGGAACAGGCGGATCTGGGCGAGCAGCGTGCCCTGCTCCGCGCCGAGATCACCGAACTCGAGCGAGAGCGCGAGACCACCCGGGCCGAGCTGGCCGATGTTCGGGCCGAGAGGCAGGCCCTGCAGAGCGAATTGGCCGAGACCGAGGGCGCCAAGGAGATCCTCGAGGCCGAACTCGCCATCGCGCGCTCGGAACAGGCGGATCTGGGCGAACAGGTTGCGCTGCTCCGCGCCCGCGTCACCGAGCTTGAGCGGGAGCGCGAGACCACCCGGGCCGAACTGGACGGGGTGCTGGCGGAGAATGAGGCGCTGGAGAACGAACTGGCTGAGGTCCGGGCGGAAAAGGAGGCCCTGCAGAGCGAACTGACGGAGGCCGAGGGGGCCAGGGAGATCCTCGAGGCCGAACTCGCCACCGCGCGCTCGGAACAGGCGGACCTGGGCGAGCAGCATGCCCTGCTCCGCGCCGAAGTCACCGAGCTCGAGGGGCAGCTCGAAACCACCGAGACCGCACTGGCCGAAGCCCGGAACGAAGCGGCCGAAAAAGCCGAGAGAATCACGGCGCTCGAGACCGACAAGGCCAACCTGCAGAACGAACTGGAGACCGCGCAGGCCGCAACCGAGGCCGCACGGCAGGAAGTCTCTGAGCAGGCCGAGCGCATCGCCAGTCTCGAGGCCGACAAGTCGGCGCTGCAGGCCGCGGTCGAGGGTGCGCAGGCCGAAACCGCAGCCGTTCGGGAAGAGGCGGCGGAAGCCCTTGCAGACATGCAGGGCGAGGTGACCCACCTGCAGTCCGCGCTGACATCCGCCCAGGCCGAGCTGGCCCGGGTCACCGCCGAGCGGAACGAGATCCGGGCAGCCGCGGAACGCGAACTCGCCGCACTGCGCGCGGTTCTCCCGCCAGAGGAAGGCGGGTCGCTTGACGCCGAGTCCGCCCGCGCGGCGGCAGCCGAGCCGGCACAGACGCTGCGCGAGGCGCACCGGGCAATGCGCCGGAGCGGGGCGGATCGCGAAGCCCTGGAGGCGACGATCGAACAGGCGGCGGCGGACATGCAGCGTGCGCAGTCGCTGGTCAGCCGCACCGAGGGCGGAACGCTCTACCAGGTTGGCGAGGGCGAAACCCTGAGCAGCATCGCGGCCCGCTTCTACGGCGAGGGCAACGCCTGGCCGCGGATCTACCAGGCAAACCAGCANGTGCTTGAGAATCCCGACCAGGTCTGGCCGGGCACCACGCTGATCCTGCCCTGAACCAGGGCTGGTCCCGGGCTGATCGCGGGTCGGCCCCCGGTGCGTTACGGCGCGCCGGGGGCCTTTGCCATCAACGCGCTCAGACCCGGGTCCGGTTCAATGCCACCACGGCGATGGCCAGAAACAGCCACAGTGGAGCACTTGCCGCGAGCCAGGGCGGCAGGTTGTAGACCATGCCCATGTGTGTCATCACGCGCATCACCAGCACGAAGCTGATTCCAAGAACCACACCGATGAAGAGTCGGCGCCCCGCCCCGCCTTCGCGTTGGCGCCCGAACAGGAACGGGATCGCCAGCAGCAGCATCACCCAGGTGCTGGCCGGCATGGTCAGGCGTTGCCAGAAAGCGACCTCGTAGGCCTCCGAATCCAGCCGGTTTTCACGAAGGTAGCTGATGTAGGCAAGCAGGTCGAGCGCCGCCATCTGCCGCGGTTCGACCACCAGCACACCCAGGTACTCCGGCGACAAAAGCCGTTCGACCCGCTCGTGTTCCACCCTCTCGGCCCGGACTCCGGCGGCGGACAGCCGGGAACGGCGCACGTCGGTCAGCACCCAGGCGCCGTCCTCGAAGCTGGCCTGGCGGGCCTCGGTGATCTCCGTGACCTCGCCGGCCGGGCTGATCTCGATGACGCGGACGCCCGACAATCGGTCGCCGGGCAGTATCGCATCGGCATGCACGATCCGGTTGCCGTCGCGGGCCCAGAGCCCGATGCGGCTCACGGTCAACCGCTCGTCCAGGGCAAAGGTCTTCAGGTTCTGTCCGCGGGCCTCCGCGCCGGGCGCCACGAGTTCACCGAGCGCGACCATCCCGAGCACCACGATCAGCCCCCCCTGAAGCACCCAGAAGACCAGTCGGCCAAGGGTGACCCCGGCCGAGCGCATCGCCGTCAGTTCGCTGTTGGCGGCAAGGTTTCCCAGCCACAGCAGGCTGCCCAGCAGCGCCGCGGTGGGCACCATCTCGTAAATGCGCCGCGGCAGTGTCAGCAGCACGTAGGCAGCGGCCTCCCAGATGCCGTAACCGCCGCGGCCGACATCGCCGAGTTCCCCGATCATCGCGAAGACAGCGTCCAGCGCGACCAGCAGCAGCAGGGCCAGCAGCGTGCCGGTCAGCACATGCGCGATCACATAGCGGCCGAGGACGGTCGTCATGGCCGGGATCTCGAGAGCGAATGCCTCATGCGGTTCCACATCCCGCTGCGCCAGGACATCACCAGCCAGGCCGACAGGGGTATCACGTGGACCCACCACAGCCCGAGCCAGATCGGCGTCTGCCCGGCCTCCAGCCAGGACTTGCCCATGATCAGGAAATTGGCGTAGATCACGTAGACCAGAATCGCGAGCGGCAGTCGCGCATAGCGACCGCTGCGCGGCGGCGTGAGCGCCAACGGCAACGCCACCAGTGCAAGCATCAGCACCGACACCGGCAAGGCCAGCCGCCATTCGATTTCGGCCCGGACGCGCGGGCGATCCCGCATTTCCCAGAGTTCGGAAAATGGCAGCGCGTCGAGGCTGCGCCTGGGCTGCACCAGGTCGGGGTCCGGCACCGCCATGCGGGCGCGGTCAAACGAGAGCAGCTGGAATGCGGCCGCTCCGGGCGCACCGACGTAGCGGTGTCCTTCCTCGAGAACCAGGAAGCGGGCGTCGTCGGTGACCTCGGCGATCGCCCGCGCCGCAACCGTGATCTCGGCCTTGCCTTCGCGCTGGTCGAAAATAAAGACGTTCAGCAAGGCCTCGCGATCGGCGCTCAGCCGCTCGGCAAAGAAAACCTGGTCGCCCACGCGCGAGCGGAGGAAGCGCCCCGGCGTGATCCCGACCAGGTCGGAACGCCGGTCCGCCTGATCGCGCAACTCCTCCACCACGAGCTCCACGCGCGGAACCGCGAAGGACATCAGGAACAGCAGAATCAGCGCGGAGGGGCCGGCGACCAGGAAGATCGCACGGTAGACCCGGGCAAAGGACACTCCCCCGGCCTGCATCGCGATGAGCTCGCTGTCCCGCTGCAGCCGTCCCAGCACCAGCAGGAAGGCGAGGAAGAGCGCGACGGGCCAGAACAGGATCAGCGCCCGAAAGGAACCGAAGGCGACCAGCGCCGGAAGCACGTCGAGCGGCAGGCGGCCCTCGGCGACGTCACCCAGGGTGCGGCCCATCACCCCGCCGATGATCACCAGCAACACGACCGCGGTGACCGCGGCCTGGCTCACGACGAAGTCCCGGGCGAGGAAACGCTCGATGATTCCGACGCGGATCACGCGACTACCCGTCGGGCGCAACGCCCGCGGTTCGGCACCCGAAACCGGACTCTCTGGACCGCCTTGATTGCTGCGCTGCGCACACTGCTAAGATTAACGCCCAATTCCCGTCCCGTCCCGCGAGGTTTCCGGATGCGATTCTCGGTCACGACGTCCCCGATCGACAAACCCAAGGCAGGCCTGCGTGCAGTCGGGCTGTTTCAGAAACGCAAGCTCGGCCTTCAGGGCGAGGGTCTGGACGAGGCCCTGCAGGGCCGCCTGTCGGATGTGGTCAAGGCCGGGGAGCTCGAGGGCGAAGCCGGCTCGACGCTGTTGATCCCGGCGCCGGCCAAGGGGGCGGCTGCCACGGTGCTGGTGGGGCTGGGGCCGAAGAAGGACTTCGCCGCCAAGGCCGTGCGCAAGGCGTGCAAGGCGCTGGCCGGGCTGGTAGTGGAACGTCCGGCGAATACGATCGCGATCGCCGTCGACGACCTGCTGCCGACGGAGGAAAGCATTGGCTGGCTGGTACAGACGCTGGTGTTCGCGATCGGGGATGCGGGCTACCGATACGCGGAGTACAAGGGCAAGGAAAAGGTGAAGCCGGTCCGGTTGAAGAACGTGGTGCTGTGCGTGACGGAGGAGCAGGCGGCGGAGGCCGAGCGGGCCTGCGCGGAGGCGGAGGCCATCCTGACGGGAGCGCACCACACCCGCGACCTCGGCAACGCCCCGCCCAACGTGATTCACCCCGAGGCACTCGCCGATGCGGCCCGCGAACTGGCAGGAAAGCACAAGAAGCTGAAGGCCACCGTGCTGGACGAGAAGGAGCTGAAGAAGCTCGGCGCGAACGCGATCCTGGCGGTCGGCCAGGGTTCGGAGCGACCGCCGCGCCTGATCGCCCTGGAATACAGCGGTGCCGGCAAGGACGAGGCCCCGATCGTGCTGGTCGGCAAGGGCATCACCTTCGACACCGGCGGGATCTCGCTGAAGCCGGGCGAAGCAATGGACGAGATGAAATACGACATGTGTGGCGCGGCGACGGTGCTCGGCGTGATGACCGCGGTCTGCGAGCTGAAGCTGCCGCTGAACGTCGTCGGGGTGGTCACAAGCGCCGAGAACATGCCGGACGGCCGCGCGTGCCGGCCGGGGGACATCATCACCACCCTGTCCGGCCAGACGGTCGAGATCCTGAATACCGACGCCGAGGGCCGGCTGGTGCTCTGCGACGCGCTGACCTGGGTCGAACGCTTCAAGCCGAAGGCCGTGATCGATATCGCCACCCTGACCGGCGCCTGCATCATCGCACTGGGTCATCAGGCGAGCGCGGTACTGGGTAACGACGACGACCTTGTGCAGGCACTGAAGGCAGCCGGGACCGCCACCTACGATCGCGCCTGGGAACTCCCCCTCTGGGACGAATACCAGGAGCAGCTGAAGAGCAACTTCGCCGACATGGCGAACATCGGCGGCCGTCCCGCCGGGACGATCACCGCGGCCTGCTTCCTCTCTCGCTTTGCCGAGAAATACCCGTGGGCGCACCTCGACATCGCCGGGGTTGCCTGGAAGAGCGGGAAGGAAAAGGGTGCGACCGGCCGGCCTGTGCCATTGCTGGTGCGCTATCTGCTGGATCAGGTCAGCCACTGAGCGCCGGCGCCGAAGCCGAGGGCCTGCGCGTGACCCGCGTTACCTTCTACCTGCTGGCGAGCGCGGAGGAGCGCGCACGCCAGCGCTTCGCCTGTCGCCTCGCGCGCAAGGCGCACGGGCTCGGCCAGCGGGTGCACATCCACACCCGGGACGCACGGGCCACGCAGGAGCTCGACCAGCTGTTGTGGACCTTCGAGGACACGGCCTTCCTGCCGCACAGCACCGAGGTGGACGACCCCGACAGTCCTGTAACGCTGCACGAGGCCGCATCACCCCGCGACCGCTGCGACGTGCTGATCAATCTCGCCGACGCGCTGCCCGACTATTTCGGGCGTTTCCAGCGGATCGCGGACCTGGTTGGGGGGGACGAGACCGCCCGCGCCCGCGGCCGCGAGCGCTACCGCTTTTTCCGGGAACGCGGCTACCCGCTGGAACACCATGAGATCGCCAACTGAAGCCCGCAGCCGCCCCGGTTGCGAGCGCATCGGCCCGGTCGCTGCATAACAAAGGCCCCGGACAAGCCGGGGCCAACCGCTTCACCGCCTGGAGGAGACTCCATTGCCCCCTGTCACCACCTTCGCTGCCAGTGGGCGATCCGGAAGGGGAAACACCCTGTTCACCCATTCCTTATCTCTGAAACTAGACCCTGCCTCATCGAAAGTCAATAGATCGATCTAAATCCGATTGTGCCACATGCGGGATATGAATAGACCGGCCGATCCAGTCCGGGTGATAACGTCTCGTTGCCGCCAGCCCCGCCGATGCACGGATGCGGCTCAGGGCATGGCCGTCCCGCAGCCGTTATAATGCGCGGCTGATTCCCAGCCCCCCGGCCCGTCATGGACAAGAGTTTCGACCCGCGCGCGATCGAGCAGGACCTTTACCGTCAGTGGGAGGAAAGCGGCTGTTTCGCGGTGCGGCCGGAGGGTGCCCCGCCCTATTGCATCCTGCTGCCGCCGCCGAACGTCACCGGCACCCTGCACATGGGGCATGCCTTCCAGCACACGCTGATGGACGCGTTGATCCGGCATCGGCGGATGCGCGGCGACGCGACCCTCTGGCAGGGCGGTACCGACCACGCGGGCATTGCCACGCAGATGGTCGTGGAACGACGGCTGGCGGCCGAGGGCAGGAGCCGTCACGAACTCGGGCGCGAGGCCTTCGTCGAAGCTGTCTGGGACTGGAAGGAACACTCGGGCGGCACGATCTCCCGCCAGATGCGCCGGCTCGGCAACTCCATCGACTGGTCGCGCGAGCGCTTCACGATGGACGAAGGACTGTCGAACGCGGTCACCGAGGTCTTCGTCCGCCTGCACGAGGAGGGCCTGATCTACCGCGGCAAGCGCCTGGTGAACTGGGACCCGGTGCTGCACACCGCAGTCTCCGACCTCGAAGTGTTGTCGGAGGAGGAGCAGGGCTCGCTGTGGCACTTCCGCTATCCGCTGGCGGATGGCTCCGGTCACCTCGTCGTGGCCACGACACGTCCCGAAACCATGCTCGGCGATACGGCGGTCGCGGTGCATCCGGAGGACGAACGCTACCGGCACCTGATCGGACAGCAGGTGGAACTGCCACTGACCGGCCGGACGATCCCGGTGATCGCCGACGACTACGTGGACCCGGAATTCGGCAGCGGCTGCGTGAAGATCACGCCCGCGCACGATTTCAACGACTACGCCGTGGGCATGCGGCACGGCCTGACGCTGATCAACATCTTCACCAATGACGCGTCGCTGAACGAGAATGCCCCGCTGGCCTATCGGGGGCTGGATCGCTTCGAGGCCCGCAAGCGCGTTGTCGCCGACATGGAGGCGGCCGGGCTGCTCGAGAAGGTTGCCGACCACCGGCTGATGGTCCCGCGCGGCGACCGCAGTGGCGCGGTCATCGAGCCCTACCTGACCGACCAGTGGTACGTGAAGGCCGGCCCCCTGGCCGAACCCGCGATCCGGGCGGTCGAGGACGGACGCATCCGGTTTGTACCGGAGAACTGGTCGAAGACCTACTTCGAGTGGATGCGCAACATCGAGGACTGGTGCATCTCGCGCCAGATCTGGTGGGGCCACCGCATCCCTGCGTGGTACGACGCGGACGGCAATGTCTTCGTCGGACGCTCCGAGGTCGAGGTCCGCGAGCGTCACGCGCTGAGCGCCGAAGTCAGGCTGGTGCGGGACGCGGACGTGCTGGACACCTGGTTCAGCTCCGCGCTGTGGGCGTTTTCCACGCTGGGCTGGCCGGAGCAGACCCCGGAACTGCGCCGCTTCTACCCGACCAGCGTGCTGGTCACGGGCTTCGACATCATCTTCTTCTGGGTCGCCCGGATGATCATGATGGGACTCAAGTTCATGGACGACGTGCCCTTCCGCGAGATCTACATCACCGGCCTGATCCGCGACTCCGAGGGGCAGAAGATGTCGAAGTCGAAGGGCAACGTGCTCGACCCGATCGACCTGATCGACGGGATCACGCTCGATGCCCTCCTCGAGAAACGCACCTCCGGCCTGATGCAGCCGCAGATGGCCAAGCGGATCGCGAAGGCGACGCGCGGGCAGTTCCCGGAGGGCATCCCCGCCTTCGGCACCGACGCGCTGCGCTTCACCCTGTCGGCGCTCGCCACGACCGGACGCGATATCAAGTTCGACCTCGGGCGCATCGAGGGCTACCGCAACTTCTGCAACAAGCTCTGGAATGCCGCGCGCTTCGTGCTGATGAACGTCCAGGATCAGGACACCGGTCTTGGCCCGGAACACCGCCAGCCGACGCTGGCCGACCGCTGGATCATGGATCGTCTGCATGCCACCGCCGCTGCGGTAACCGCGCACTACGAAAGCTACCGCTTCGACCTCGCCGCGCAGACGCTGTATGACTTCACCTGGCATGACTACTGCGATTGGTACCTCGAGCTGAGCAAGCCGGTGTTGAATGGCGACGCGGATGCTTCGGTAAAGCGGGCCACGCGGCATACGCTGGTGCAGGTACTCGAGGCGCTGCTGCGGTTGCTGCACCCGATGATGCCGTTCATCACCGAGGCGATCTGGCGGGACGTGAAGGGGCCGGCGGGTGTCGAAGGCCGTTTCCTGGTCGAACGGCCGTGGGTGGCGGCAGACGACTTCCCCGCGGATCTGACGGCGCGCGCGGAGCTCGAGTGGGTGCAGGGCTTCATCACCGGCCTGCGGCGGATCCGTGCCGAGATGGACATCGCGCCGAGCAAGGCCCTGCCCGTCCTGGTCCGTAACTGGTCGGAGACCGACCAGGCCCGCTATCTCGCGCACCGGCCGCTGATCGACTTCCTGGCACGCCCGGAATCCGTGACCTGGCTCAATGCGGACGAGGACGCCCCGGAATCGGCCCTGGCACCGGTGGGCGAAATGCGCCTGTTGATCCCGCTTGCCGGGCTGATCGACCGGGACGCGGAGATCGCGCGGCTGGAGAAGGAGATCGGGAAGCTGGAGAAGAACCTCCAGCAGAGCGAGGCGCGGCTGGCGAACGAAAGCTTCGTCGCGCGTGCGCCCGAGGCGGTCGTGAACAAGGAGCGCGCCCGGGTCGCGGAAATGCGCGCCGCCCGCACCGATCTCGGCGCCCAGCTCGAGCGCATCCGGCGGCTGTAGGAGGCGAACCCTCCCGCCGATTCCGACGCCGGGGAGGATCGGCCAGAGGCTGGG
>SL_3KL_010_SEDDRAFT_10003491_pt1 | contig 14258 bp, 12 predicted proteins | sample SodLakKL_010_SED_2_FD_10381 | JGI IMG/M metagenome (IMG submission 10381)
CGTAAGTTACCCGAGCCGTATTATGTTGGTGGCATCGATGAACCCATCACCCACGGGAGATTGGTTCGATCCGGCTGATCCGGAAGGAGCAACCAATGTGCAGATGCAGCGATATCTCGGTAAAATCAGCGGCCCGATGCTCGACAGAATTGATCTGCATGTAGATGTAGAAAAAGTTGGGTACGAAGAGCTCTCGTCAAAATCGAAAGGGGAAAGTTCAGCGAAAATCAGAGAACGGGTTATTGCCGCGCGGGAGATACAGAGTCAGCGCTTTATGGGAATTGATTCCGTTTATTCCAACGCCCAAATGAATACCAAATTGGCCCGGAAAATTTGCAGGCTGGATGATGCCAGCGAGCAGATGTTGAAGAAAGCGATGAATTCGTTGGGGCTGTCGGCCCGGGCGTACGACAGAATTCTGAAAGTATCCCGGACCATTGCCGATCTGGATTATTCCGAAACCATCAACTCCAATCACATTGCAGAAGCGATACAGTACAGAAGCCTGGATCGTGAAGGATGGCTTGGGTAGGTTGATCAAATAGTGCAATAAAACTCACGGGAACAAACTTTATCAGGTCTGGTTTTAAAACTTATGATGGATAAGTTGCCAATATATCATAAAGTGAGCTGGGACTGGGTTTTTACATTACCCTTTATCATTCTGTTGATCTATATCTTTTTGTAGATCTATAGCCGGTCCAGTATCCAGTTTGGAGTCAATTTTAGTAGCCATGCTACGAGTCTCCAGCGCCGCGTTACGTAGGAGTAGGATTTTTTCTTCTCTATATCCTTAATCATCTGCTTTACGGCAGTTTCAGTTTCTCCTACCCAAAAGAGCCCTTTCTTGCCCTCAATCATTTCACTTTTCACAAATCCTGGTTTAACATCGGTTACGGTAATATCTTCCCGAAGATTGTTGCAACGCTGACGATACGCCTGCATATAGGTTGAGATAAATGATTTAGAAGCGCTGTAAGGGGCGGCTCGTGATGATCCAAAAAGGGAGGCTATGGAGGAGATTCCCACAATATGGCCATACCCTTGTTTGCGAAAGTATTGGAATGCTTCACCAAACATCTGTATAAAACCACTCACATTTACATCAATTACTTTTTGCTCCATGGCGGTAATGGAAGCGGCCGGATGGTTGGAAATTCCGGCGTTGAGCACAATGATATCCATCCCTCCCATCTGGTCGATGAGTGATTGGAGCTGCTCTTTGCTCTCATCGTGATTGGTTACATCCATTTGTGAATAGTAGAAGTAGTTACCAAGCTCCTTTTTGAGAGATTCAAGCCTTTCAAGACGTCGACCTGTCCCTCCAACGATATACTCCTTTTCTACACACTGACGTGCTAGTTCTTCGCCAATTCCGGATGTAGCGCCGATAATGATTATTTTTTTTGACATGCTATCTGTACGAATCAATCACTGTTTTATTGAAAATGTATTTTTTAGATCTATCCATCCGGAGCCTTTAAAATGAGGCTTAAAAATAGAGGGATAAAATATTTCGGCCAAGATTTCTGCCGACTCTTTAATTCGCGGGCCGGACCTGTTAAAATATTTATTGCCATCCAACACATATACCCGGTTATTCTTTACCGCTTTAAGGTTAGTCCAACCCGACTTTTCCGTTAACGTTTCAATTTCGGACATCGTTTTATCGATGGAGTAGCCACAGGGCAGAAGGAGTAAGAAATCAGGGTCGGCCTCAATTACTTTTTCCCACTCTATCCAGGGAGAGTGGGTACCTGCTTTTGAAAGGAGATTTTTGCCACCGGCAATGTCGATCAGTTCAGGCATCCAGTTGCCACCCGTCATAATTGGGTCCATCCACTCGATGGCGATAACCTCGGGCCTGTTTTGGTTTGGCGTGAGATTTCGAAGTTCATCAAACCGAGATTGTGTACGTTGGACAAGTTTTTTGCCCAAAGAGTGACTATCGAGCGCATCGGCAACGGTTTGAAATGATTCGAGCACCTGCCGGAGGTTGATGGGCGATACGGAAATTATTTCCGTAGATGGTTTTAAATAATCTTGTATTGCACGTTCCAGATCGCTAAAACTAACGGCACAGACTTCGCAGTGGTCTTGGGTGAGGATGATATCGGGATTGAGCTCGGCCAGTTTTTCGGCATCTACTTCGTAGACGGAGAGTCCCCGCTGCAGGAGCCCGGTAATGGATTGGTGAATATCGCTACTGCTGTCGCCGGATGAGGTTGGATATTTGGGAGCCGTTAAAACGGGGAGATGATCAATTCCAACCGGGAAATCGCATTCATGTGAACGACCAACTAGAGAATCTTTAAAACCAAGCTCGCATACAACTTCTGTGAGGCTTGGCAGTAAAGACGCTATTCTCGGCCGGTCTTTTTGAGACATCAAAATGGTTAGGCTTCAACCGAGACGAGAGAGGGCGATTTGTACTTGAGATACTCGTATCCTCCAAAGAGTACTGCAGAGTAGATTACGGTACCGCCGAGCGTGTTATGGAAAAATGGAATGGCGGCTGTGTAGCACATGAGCAACCCTTCAATTGTAAGCGGATACATAGGGCTGGTTAACCAAACACCGAAGTTACTGACAATAAAAAAGATGAGTGAACCGCCAATAGCTCCACCAAGTATGCGCGGGATAGTCACTTTATCGAAAAGGTAAATGCCTAAAACAACGATGAGGGCAAATGCACCGTAAATGTACAGGAATCCACTTGTAAAGAGGGCAAACCCTTCGTAAAAAGCAGAGTACACGAAATTATTGAGCAGGAGATCGCTTATCCAGAGCGCAATAATGGGTACGAGAAATGCCCACTTTTTACTGCCAAAATAGGCAGCGCCAAATAGTGCAATGGCACCAATGGGTGTGAAATTATATGCGTGTGGTAGTAAACGTGCAAGAGCAGCAAACACGATAAATGCTGCTATAATATAAAATGCGTTCTTTTTCATGGAGTTGTAAGGTCTTAAAATTAGACCTAAATATAACAGATGATTTTGAAAAGTGTGAGCTCGATCTGTATAAATCACATAAAAAAAGTAACCGCGGTGGCACAATGGCGCTGAGGAAACAAGTTCGATTTAAATTTGTTCATACAGTCGCAAATTAAAGAGAGCTGAGAGTTATTAAACTGGCATTAGTCAGTCATTTCACCGCGACCCAGCGTCACTGCGGTTAATAACTCTTTATCTGTTACTTCCTCAATGATTATAAAAAAAAGCCACGTTTTTAAACGCGGCTTTTGTGGTAAGTAAAGCTTATTTGATTACTTGCCGGAGGTTAATTCGAGGTTTAGCTGAATATCAACCTTGTCTCCAACAACAGCAGTTGCGGCCCAGTCGCCTACACCTACTCCGTAATCTGTGCGCATGAGTTCTGCACTTGCAGTAATTCCGGCAACAACGGTGTCATCTTGCATGGGATGATCCATAACTCCCTGAAGTGTAAATGGCAGCTCAAAATCTCTGGTTACGTCACGGATTGTCATTTCGCCAATGGCAACAAACTCGTTGTCTCCTCTCGATTCGATGGAGTGGCTTGTGAACTGGATGTTTGGCCACTGCTCTACATTAAAGAAATCATCTGATTGAAGGTGCCCATCACGTCGTTCGTTTCTGGTGTCAACGCTTGATACAGGAATGGTTACGTTTACGCGACTCTCTTCCAGGTTTTCCGGATCAAAGTGCACGTCTGCATCGTAATCTGAAAACGTACCGTCAACAGGTGTGAAAAAGTGATTGATGGTGAAATTGATGGCGCTGTGTGCACGGTCAATTTCCCAAACTGTAGCAGTGTTATTGGTTTCCGTATCTGTAGCAAAAATAGAACTTGCTGCGATAAAGGATAGCAGCAGTGTAAAAATTGTAGTAGTAAATAGAGTTTTCATCTGTTTTGTTTTTTGTGATTAGTAGTTGTGCAGCAATTAATCACTTAACAGACAAAAACGTTTCATTAAATGTTAAACTATTTATCACGAAACAATATTGGTTTAACACCAAAACTCTTGTTTAAAGCGACTGAGGTCGATGCAAAGAGGTGGGTGGAAGAGATTAATAAAAAATCTTAAAAAATAGAGGTTGTAAATCGCCAGGGTTTGAGAGCATCTTCGCCGGCGTAGTCTACACCAATCCGCGGACTTGATTTAATTTGGTTCGATTTGATGGAGTGGTTCCGATCTTCAATCCAGATGGGAGGTGTGGTTAGGTCGTGGGTGTCGTGAGTGGTTCGGATACCGAGGGCTTCCGTGAGCTTGCCGGGGCCGTTCGCCAGATTTTTATCCGCAATTTCTCCGCGCCGCTCTTTGATGGTATCAAATCCATCGAGCGGAGAGATGCCACGTATTAAAACAGCATCTGCCATGCCGGTGCGGTTGGTAACTACATTAAAAAGATGGTGGATTCCGTAGCAGAGGTAGATGTAGGCGTGTCCGGGTGGACCAAACATGGTTTCGGTGCGATCGGTACGTTTACCATTATTAGCGTGGCAGGCCTTATCATTCCGTCCGCAGTAAGCTTCCGTTTCAACTATAATGCCGGATGTGAGGAGTCCATCAAACCGAGTGCATAGAACTTTACCGAGGAGTTCGCGGCTTACTTCCACTACATCGGGATTGGCATAAAACTGTCGGTCAAGGATGCTGAGTGTACGTTTCATCACGTAAATTGAGTCTCGGTATTTTGTTCAATTTGGTTTTGAGGTTCTTCAAATAGATCCTGGTAGGCGCGAGCCATTACGGATGTGATGACAAACAGAGCTGCGGCGTAAAAAGTCCAGATTACGATTATGATAAGCACGGTGTATCCTTGGTAGTAGTATTGGTAGGTAGTAAATGCATATTCGAGATAGACACCAACACCTGATTTGGCTAATTCAAACAAAAAAGTGTAGACCAATGCCGAGAGAAATGCCACTTTTCGGCTGATTCTTTTTTCACTTATATAGCGATAAATAGCGTAGAAAAGCAGAGGTGTGAAAATGATGGGAATCAACCAGGCCAGCAGTTCGGTAATCCAGCCGAGCCGGATTTCGACATCAGTAAATGGAACTGAAAATGCACTGATCGGGTAGAGGGAGATGAGAGAAATGGCCATAGTAAAAAAGAGAAAAACACCTCCGATTACACCGAACGCAAAGAAGTTGTACACAAATTCCATTATAGGATGCCGGCGATCTTCTATATCAAAAACATCAAAGAGCACATGCTTCATAGTGTGGAACAAGCCCTGTGCAAAAAACATCAGAATAATCAGACCAATAATACCAAAAAGCCGTCGAGCCTCAACCAGTGGCATTACCAATGATTCTAGCGTTATACTACCGGCAATAATATCGCCATCCTGTGTTTCGTATGAGAATGCGGGGAACAGTTCACGACCGTAACGCATCACTTCATCAAAGGCTGCATCTATAGAGAGTACATACCCAAGAATGGATACAAGAATAAGCGTAAATGGAATTGCGCAAAGGAACAGGTTGAAGGTGATGGCCGACGCATTAAAGAAAATATTCTTTTTAATAGCGAGCCGCCCAACAAGCCTGAAGTAGTCTTTTATTGTCTGCCAATGTTCTTGCCACATAGATAGCAAAGATAACCTATGCGGGTTTTAATACAAATTAGGAGTGATGAGCAGATAATATTTCAGCTCTGTTTTTATTATCAATGATGAACTTTTCAATTCATGAAAGGCCTAAAAAAAAGCTGAATTTTCAATACCTTACAGAGTCAGCCGACTGATAAATCCTGAGCCGGTAACTACAAAACATTTATGGCGAAAAAGAAGAAGATGACGCCGCTAATGCGGCAATATTTTGATGTAAAAGAGAAACACCCCGGAACTATATTACTGTTTCGCGTGGGTGATTTTTACGAAACGTTTTCTGATGATGCCGTTCTAATTAGCAAAGAGCTCGGCATCACGCTCACCAAGAGAAACAATGGTGGCGACCAAACCCCGCTGGCCGGATTTCCCTATCACGCACTGGATACCTACTTGCCAAAACTGGTAAAACGAGGCTACCGGGTTGCGATTTGTGAGCAGACTGAAAAACCGGATGAGGCGAAAAAAGCCGGCAAAAAAATTGTGAATCGTGAGGTGACGGAAATCACCACGCCGGGAGTTACACTTTCTGATAAACTGCTGGATCATAAACGAAATAACTATATCGCCTCCATATTTATCGCCGGCGGAACAGCGGGAGTGGCTTTTTCTGATATATCCACGGGAGAATTTGCGCTCAGTCAGGTGAGCTCCGGTCACCTGGACAGCATGTTGCAGTCGCTGCAGCCTTCGGAACTGTTGCTGCAAAAGAAAACCAAAAAGAAGCTGGAAGAGCTGGTTGGGGAGTATAATCAAACCACATTAGATGACTGGGTATATGAGGGCGATTACGGGTATAAACTGCTGACCGAACATTTTGAGACTCACTCGCTGAAAGGGTACGGTGTGGAAGATTTGGAGATTGCCCACGTAGCGGCCGGCGCGCTTTTGCACTATATGCAGGAAACCCAAAAATCATCTCTCCGCCATATCAAGCGCTTGTATGCGTATGAAAATGCAGACTATATGGCTCTGGATGGGTCTACGAAGCGAAATCTAGAGCTCACCACCACCATGCAGGAGGATGGCTCGGAAGGGACACTGGTCTCGATTTTGGATGATACCAGCACCGCAATGGGCGGCCGGCTTCTGCGAAAGTGGATTATGCGTCCGCTTAAACAGGTGGAACCGATAAAGCACCGGCTTGAATCTGTTAGCATTTTAAATGCAGATCATGAGCGGCGGGAGAAACTTCGCGAAGAGCTGGACCAGGTAGGCGACCTGGAGCGGTTGATCAGCCGCATCAGCGTGGGTCGTACCAATGCACGCGACCTGAAACAGCTGCAGCTTTCACTGGCGCAGATGCCGAGAATTAAAATGCAGATAGCGAACCTGGAAGACCGGTTGCTTACCGACATCAACAACCGAATGAAACTGCTGCTGGATGTGCAGGAGAGAATCGAGAAAGCGATACAGGAAGATCCTCCGGCCAGCATTCGCGATGGTGGCATTTTTAATGATGGATTTAACGATCAGCTTGATGAACTGCGCGAAGTTGCACGGAATGGCAAAAAATATATCGCTGAAATTAAAGATAAACTTTCGAAAGAGTCCGGTATTCCATCCCTGAAAATCGGCTATAACAAGGTGTTTGGGTATTACATCGAGGTGACCAATACCCATAAGGATAAAGTGCCCGAGCATTTTATCCGCAAGCAGACGCTGGTGAATTCCGAGCGGTATATCACCCCGGAGCTGAAAGAGGTGGAAGAGAAGGTGCTATCGGCTGAAGACCGTAGCAAAACGCTGGAGGGAGAGCTTTTTGAAGAGCTCCGGATGTATGTGGCTGATTTTGCCGAACAGATCCAGGAGATTGCCGGCGCTATGGCGGAGCTCGACTGCCTGCAGAGTTTTGCGGAAGTATCATTCCGAAATAATTACGCCAGTCCGGAGATTGATACCGAGGATGTAATTGATGTGAAGAAAAGTCGCCACCCCGTGGTGGAAAAAACGCTGGATGCCGGCGAGCCGTTTATCCCGAATGACATCTATCTTGATAACAGCGAGTACCAGATTCTGATGATTACCGGCCCCAATATGGCGGGTAAAAGCGTGATTTTGCGTCAGGTCGGACTACTTACGTTGATGGCGCAAATCGGCTGTTTTGTGCCGGCGGAAGAGGCTCGGGTGGGAATTGTAGATAAAATATTCACACGTGTTGGGGCGTCCGACAACCTCGCCGCCGGGGAGAGTACGTTCTTGGTAGAGATGAATGAGGCGGCCAATATTTTGAATAACGCCACGCCAAAATCACTGATTCTGCTGGATGAAGTTGGACGCGGTACCAGTACGTTCGACGGGCTGAGTATTGCGTGGTCGCTGTCGGAGTATCTGCATAATAAACCGGAAGTGGCGGCAAAAACGCTTTTTGCCACGCATTACCATGAGCTGAACGAGCTGGAGAGTCGCTATGAGCGAATCAAGAATTATAGCGTTCAGGTGAAAGAGCACGATGGGAAGGTAATTTTTCTGCGGAAGCTGGTTCGGGGCGGAGCCGATCACAGCTACGGAATCCAGGTGGCGAATATGGCGGGTCTGCCGCCCATGGTTATTGAGCGGGCAAAGGAGATTTTATCAAACCTGGAGAGCCACACGCTGGATGTAAGCCAAAGTGGAACCGGCAATGGTGCAGTAAAACAGACGGCTACCAAAAAGAAGGCGGCAAAGCAGGCTACAGAGGGAATGGAGAAACAAGAGCAGTTGCCACAAATGACGCTTTTCGGCTCACAGATGGATCCCAATGTAGAGACGCTGCTCAATAAATTGGAGGCCAGCGATCCGGATCGGATGACGCCGATTGAGGCGATGTTGCTGTTGAGTGAGTTGAAGCGGTTGACGAAATAGCCATAACGTTTTAAGGCTTACCCACCGAAGAGTCTTAAAAGTTTTCACACTTTTACGTTTCCGTAAAATTTAACATTGAAGATATAGATCAATATCGCTATAGTGATTCAGTTAAAGCAGCTTCAACCAAAACAGTTACATAAACCAAAACACTGACACTATGAAAACCTCACGAAGATCGTTTTTAAAAACCTCGGGGATCCTGGCGTCCGGTATGGCTCTTGGAAGCCTCTCATTTCTGAAAGGGTGCTCTCCTGCTGATCGGGCTGCACAACAATTTGGCGTTCAACTCTACTCACTGCGAGATGTGATGCCTGATGATCCTCGTGGAGTGCTCGCGCAACTGGCTGAGTTTGGCTACCATCAAATAGAAAGTTATGAAGGCCCAATGGGCATCTATTGGGGTATGAGCAATATCGAATTTAAAAATTATATGGATGAGCTCGGAATGGAGATGGTTTCGAGCCACGCTAATGTATTCGAAGATTTTGAACGGAAAGCCGGCGAAGCGGCAGAAATTGGCGTAGACTATTTGATCTGCCCGTGGATTGGTCCACAGGAAACGCTGGATGATTATCGCGAGATGGCCGATCAGTTTAACGAAATTGGCGAAGTTGCACAGCAGGCGGGAATCCGATTTGCCTACCACAATCACGCTTACACATTTGAGACGGTAGATGGTGAGTACCCACAGGATATTTTGGTTGATAACACCGATCCCGCTCTCGTTGATTATCAGCTCGATCTGTATTGGGTAGTTGCTGCCGGCGAAGATCCCATTGAGTGGCTTGAAAAGCATTCCGGTCGATACACCTCATCACACGTAAAAGATATGATTAACGGTGATGATCCTGAGTCGACAACGTTGGGTAACGGAATTATTGATTATCAACCGATTCTTGCAGCTGCTAAAGAGCACGGCATGGAGTACTTTATCATAGAACAGGAAGATTATGCCGGCACTACTCCGATTGAAGGCATCCATGATGGCGCTGAATATTTCAGAGGATTGGAGTTTTAATTGAACCTCCTTTAAGCGTAGTATTTAAGGGCATTTATTAAAGTCTCCCTTTGAAGGGGGCGGCGAACACAGTGAGCGGGGGATGACCTGATGGGCATTGAATTAATTCAAAAAGTCACAATTTGGTTTCTTTCGATTTCACAACCTTTCATGCCCCATTGACTTTCGCTAGCAACCAGACGCTTCAAGGAGTCCTGAAAAACGCAGGACACGCTTGAAGGTCATTTCTTTAGCCTTCTTGAAGCGTGGCACTTGCGCTATTCAGAGTCAGACCCACAATGTCTTTTTGAGACATTGTGGGTCTTTTTTATGTTGGGTACTGACCTGCTCATCCCGTAATTTCTACCAATGAAAAATTCCGCCAAATATATCGCCGACCGTATTCGCTTGATGATCGCCACCAAGCAGTTCCAGGTGGGAGAGCTGTTGCCCTCAACTCGGGAGCTTGGGCGTCAGCTCGATGCCAGTTTCCATACCGTGCGGAAAGCGTATCACAGCCTCGAGGAGGAGGGGTTGATCCGTGGAGAGCAAGGGCGGGGATTTGTCATCAATCGGCAAAATACGTCGCTGGATAAATCGGAGCGGCTGGAGATCGGGTCGGAAAAAGTGCACGCCCTGTTGGAAGAGCTGATTGGCTACGGGCTTGATGATGCTGAGATCGAAACGATATTTGCCGAGCAGCTTGGGTTTATGGAGTGGCCCGACAGGATTCAGAGCTGTGCCACAGTTGGCGAAACCACGGAATTGGCAAAATTGCTATCGGCATCTATTCGTGACCAGGTTGGGGTGAAAAGCGACGCTATTCGTATTACCCAGTATCAGGAAGCCCTAAACTACGATGCGCTTTTTGTGCCGATTCAGCTGGTAAATGAGTTTCGGGATATGACCGAGTCGATACGAATTATGCCGGTGGTCTATCAGTATGATTCGGATGTACTGCTCTCAATTGTTGACCGAGCCGCGATCGATACCATCGGGCTGGTGACATCGGAGGAGGAGTCCATCCCCAAAATTATCAATCAGCTGAAAATGATGATTAAGTTTGAAGGATCTTTTGTAGCCGGCGCTACATATGGAAAATCACTGCCGCTATTTGTGCGAAATGCCGATCTGATTGTCTATACTCAGAGCAGCGCCTCGCTGGTGGAGCAGAATATTGCTGAAAAAGCACGCATCAAATTGAAGTACATTATTTCTGAGCGGAGCGCTGAGACGATCCGGGCCGAGCTGTGGGATCAGTAGTGAAAAGTACCCCGGGAGTGGTGCTTGCTGGTTCTGTTTTCATTCACTCGACGGCCGAGTAAAGGCAAAAACTCTCCCCTACAAAGGGGAGAAAAAGAGGGGTGTTCATACTTGATCCGAATTTAAAAACACTTTTTAATGAACCCTCTTTCGATACAAAGAATAAAAGTGTAGGTCGATAGTTCGCGGGAGATGTCTTAATTTAACCGGTTGATTATTCACGTTTAAAACCAAGTAAAGATTTGCCAGATTTAACGGAAAAAGAAATTGAGATCAAGGGACTGCTTCGCCGGGGGATCTCAGCCCTGGAAGCGGAAATTAAAGCGGTGCAGGAGCGGCCATCGAGCGATGTGCTGTTTAACGGGGTGAAAAGTGCTCAGCCCGCCCCGGAAGATTCGGTGGATTATGAATTTGAATCGCACCAGCAGTCGATTCGCTTTGCCGAGGAGATCAAAGCGCGTTCCGAGGATAAAGAGTGGACGGTACACCCGGTATCCTTCGAAGATGGAAAAGTGACGCTGAGATTTCCGGAATCAGCGGGGACGGAAATTGACGAGCTTCACGTAGAGTGGGAGAACGATTTTATTCTGAAGCGGACACTCACCGAGCTGGAAAAAATTATAGATGAAGATGAGCCGATTTTGAAACGGCTCGAGAGGGTGTTTAACCCGGAGCCCTCAGGGTCAACCCAAGAGATTGAAATTGCGGAGGATGGCCACCGAAACAGTGCCCAGAAAGATGCGATTCAAAAAGCGATGCAGCAGAAAACGCTCTATATTTGGGGTCCTCCGGGAACCGGTAAAACGGCAACGTTGGGCTACATTATCGCCAACTATTTGAAGCAGGGGAAGTCGGTTCTGTTTGCATCGAATACCAATCGCGCCGTAGATGTTGGGCTGATGAGCGCCCTACAGGCTCTGGAGACAGTTGGAGCGTCCATCAAACCGGAAAAACTGACTCGTTACGGGGAGATTGCTCTTAACAGTCCGGAGCTGGAGCCGTATGTGTTTGATGCCCAGATGGAGAAAGTTTCCGAGAGGAAAAAGGCTGAGGCGGGCGAGTGGATTAGCCTGCTGCAGCGGCGAGAGGATATGCTTCGTGGCGTTGAAAAGCGTCTCAGAAATGGCAAGCAGGCGACCAATAATCAAGAGCTGGAACTGAAGCTGATTGACCAGAAAATTGAGGATGCCGGCGGCCGGGATGAGCTGGAGGAGAAGATTGAGGATCTGAACTATGTAAATGAGCGGTCGCACTTGCGCAAAAAACAGCTGGTGGCTACAACGTTGGCGAAAGTCTGTACGTCGGATCTGTTTTTTGATCTCGATTTTGATGCTGTTGTCATAGATGAGGGTTCCATGGCCAATCTGCCGTATTTGATGGTGCTGGCGTCGCACATGAAGTGGCATATGGTTGTGGTGGGAGACCCGATGCAGCTTCCGCCGATTGCGTTAACGACGGATCGTACCGCGAGGGCGTTTCTGGAGAAAGATATTTTTACGACGGTTTCCGGCGCTGAGAAAAGTGAAGATCTTTTCGCCTGGCACGATGCCAATCAAGAATTTACCGCCTTTTTTGATACGCAGTACCGGTTGGAGGCGTCGCTGGCGGATGTAATCAGCACGGTATTTTATGAAGGGAGATTGAAGACGGTAGCACTGGATGAAACGGAAAATATGGCACCGACCGGCCGGGCATTTCATCTGGTGGATACCTCAAAATATGGCCCGTACCTGGAGCAGAAGTCAGGCGAGCGCGGATTTAAGCCGGTTAACCTGGTGCATCAGGAAGTGGTGGAGCGCCTGGTAAAAAATATGGGCGGCCGTGGAATTCGCATGGAGGAGGTTGGAATTATTGTGCCATTTCGCAGTGCAGTGTATGATTTGCGAAACCGCCTGTACGACGCCGGAGTCCGAGGTGTTGAGGTGGGAACGATCCATACGTTCCAGGGACGTGAGAAGGAGTATATTATTTTTGATACCGTGATGAGCGGCGAAAAACAGCGGGGAAAACTGCGCCACTACTCCGTGCGTCCACTGGATGAAGAGAAAAACGGGATGAGTGTGCCGCGACTTCTAAACGTGGCGTTCTCGCGAAGTAAAAAAGAGTTGGTGGTTATCGCCGATATGAGTCATGTAGACTATGTTTACGGGAATAAGTTTTTAGGGCGGTTGCTGGAGAGGATCAAATAATAAATCATGTGGCAAGGACCAGTACGGCAGTAATTACAATTCATGAATTGCAATTACTGCCGTGGAGATATCAAGTACCGGATAAGTTGGTTATTACTTGTCTCGATATTCTGCTCCGGGGTCCGGGATTACCACTTAGGTCTCAATTTTGAACAAATCACAAAAAGATCAAATCTCGTGGAGAACTTTGAATCAGGTTCTACAGTCTCTATCTTTAAGTTAATAGACAAAAATTTAGCATAATGAACATATATCTGACAAATCACCTTTACTCCTGCTGTAGCATCTGTTGTATGTGCGCAACAGAATGGCTTCTCTGCAGGAAGTATAAATTTTTGTCTGAATGATCTGAATTTATATATAACTCCTTGCCAAAAGCCTTCTGAGTAAAACCGGAAGGCTTTTTTTGTTTTAACTCCCAAAATGAAATCAATGTCTGAGATCAAAAAAGAAAATTTATTTAGTTCGCCCGATACAGAGTCGAAAGTCTATGTTATTCATGAAAATGAGGAGTGGTTGATTCCGCTTCGTGAAGCTTTCAATGAACTCGATGTCTCCTTTGAGGAGTGGTTTATTCATGAAGGGTCACTATCGCTGGATCAGGTGCCTCCCGATGGGATATTTTATAACAGAATGAGTGCATCTTCTCATACACGGTCCCATCGCTACTCTGTAGAATTAACGGGGCCGGTTATTGCCTGGCTTGAAGCTCACGGGAGAAGAGTTATTAATGGCCGCCGAGCACTGCAGCTGGAAGTCCGAAAGTTTGAGCAGTATCTGTCGCTTCAAAAGCAGGGGATAAAAACACCTAAAACTATTGCCGCTACAGGGCATGATGAAATTATTGATGCAGCAAAATCACTGGATCAAACCCCGTTTATACTGAAGCCGAATCGTGGCGGGAAAGGACAAGGAGTGGAGCTTTTCCGGTCTGTGGATGAACTGAAAAACCGATTGGATGAGCAGAGCGAATTGTCACTTGATGGAATTTTGTTGATTCAGGAGTATATCAAACCACATAATGAAACGATTACGCGCCTGGAGTTTATTGGCGGGAAGTTTTTTTACGGCGTGCAGGTGGATACGTCAGATGGATTTGAGCTCTGCCCGGCAGATAGCTGTGCAGTTGGCGATAATTTTTGCCCGGCACCCGGAGATGCTCCTAAAAACAAGTTTGCCATCCTTGAGGATTTCAATGATGTGGAATTGATTGGCAAATTGGAACGGTTTTTTGCTTCAAATAAGATAGAAGTTGGTGCCGCTGAATTTGTTGAAAACGAAAGGAGAGCGATTTGTGTATGATGTGAACATCAACACGAACTACAATCGTCAGGCAGAAAAAGATGCAGGCGACAAAAAACG
>SL_3KL_010_SEDDRAFT_10003492_pt1 | contig 14256 bp, 8 predicted proteins | sample SodLakKL_010_SED_2_FD_10381 | JGI IMG/M metagenome (IMG submission 10381)
TTGTTCAAGCCGCTGGCATCGGCGGGTTTCGTGCTTACCGCACTGGCGGGCGGGGCGCTGGACACGATCTACGGGATCACCATCCTCACCGGCTTGCTGTTGTCGATGGCCGGAGACGTGCTCCTGATTCCGCGACGGCGCGCCACGTTTCTGGCCGGCCTAGTCGCCTTCCTGCTGGGTCACGTGGCTTATGCCGTGGCCTTTGGCGTGCACGGAGTGCACTGGTTGTTCGTCATGTCGGCCATTGTCTTGCTGGTCGTCGCCGGTCTCTTGCTGGCCCGCCGTTACTTGCCGCGAATCGAGGGCGCGATGCACGGGCCGGTCTGGGCGTACGGTGTGGTGATCACGGTGATGCTGGCGCTGGCGGTGGGTACATACGGGGCCGGTGGCAGCTGGCTGATCGTGTCCGGTGCGATGCTGTTCTATCTCAGCGACCTGAGCGTGGCCGGGGATCGCCTGATCAAGCCGTCGTTCCTGCAGCGTGCCTGGGGCTTGCCGGCCTACTTTGGCGGCCAGTTGCTGCTGGCGCTGAGCGTGGCGCATTGATCCGGCTGTCGCGACCACCTCAGATTGCTATGATGCGCACCTCTCTTTTCCCTGGATAGTCAGTTGAACGAGCCTTCCATTCGCGGCCTGCCGCCTGCCGGCCGTTTCGCGCTGGTCGCTGCCTTGTGTTCCTCGGTCGGGCAGACCTTTTTCATCGGCCTGTTCGGGAGCGGCTTTCGAGCCGAGTTTGCGCTCAGCGAGACCATGCTGGGTACCTTCTACGGCCTGGCCACGCTGGCCAGCGGCCTGCTGATGTTCTGGCTCGGCGCGATCGCCGATCACATGGTCATGCGACGCGCCATCGTGCTGACCCTGCTGGTGCTCGCTGCCGGTGCCGGCATGATCGGGCTGAGCCCGAACCTGGTCTGGTTGGTCGTCGGGCTGTTTCTCGTGCGCCTGGCCGGGCAGGGACTGATCGGGCACCTGGCAGTGGTGGCGGCCGGTCGCTATGCCCAACGGCGACGCGGCCGGGCGGTGGCCATGGCGACATACGGCTTTATTCTCGGCGAGGCCAGTTTCCCGCCCCTGGTGGCTTTTGCCATGGGCTGGCTGGACTGGCGCGGTGTCTGGTTGTGCGCTGCTGTCGGCCTGTTGCTGGTTGCCCTGCCGGCATTGTGGTGGCTGGCTCGCCCACTGGTCGGTAGCGGCGGCGAAGGGCAGCAGGCCGCCGGGGCAGCTCCAGAGCTGATGTCGCGACGCAAGCTGTTCGTGCATGGCAGCTTCCTGCGCGTGCTGGCCGTCGTGCTGGTGCCGCCGTTCGTGATAACCGCGCTGTTTCTGCACCAGGGGGCGCTGGCCGAGCGGCTGGACTGGTCGCTGAATGCGGTGGCGTCGGGCTTTGTGCTGTTCGCCGCGCTGCAGGGCCTGGCGGCATTTGCCGGTGGGCGACTGGTTGATCGCTTCAGTGCACGGGCATTGTTGCGTTTTCACTTGCTGCCGGCCGGCATCGGCGTCCTGTGTCTTGGCCTGGTGGCACCGGTGCCGGCCATGTGGCTGATGTTCGCGGGGCTGGGAATGACCGCCGGGCTCAACGGCGTGATCAGCGGTGCGGTGTGGGTGGAGTTGTTCGGGACCCGTCAGCTGGGCATGATCCGCGGCGTGTATGCCGCATTGATGGTGCTCTCGACCGCTGCCGGGCCAGTGGTGCTCGGACTGCTGTTTGATTGGCAGGTCAGCCTCCTGAGCATGGGGGCTGTGCTGCTGGCCTGGGTGGTGATCGTGCCGCTGCTGCTGGTGCCCGGGGTGCGCGGCTTCCATTCCTGATACCAGCGGTTACACTGTCGGTATTCGGGAATGGTTTGCGAGCATCGGGGCTCGTCCGACCAACGGGAAGGGGAATCGCTTGGCTTTGCTGCGTCTATTCATTGCTTTCGGGGTGGCAGTTGCCACTCTGTCGCCGGTTACTGTCCTTCCCGGTGACGAGGAGCCGAACGTACTGATTGTTTCCCAGGACCATTCCTGGCCACCGTTTGCCTGGCGTAACGACAGCGGCGAGCCCGAGGGTTTGTTGGTCGACTTGTGGCGGGAACTGGCCGAGTCCATGGAACGACCCGTGGCGTTCCGACTGGTCGACTGGCCGGATACCATCACGCAGGTGGCCGAAGGCCGTGCCCACGTTCACGGCGGACTTTTTCGCTCGAGTGAGCGTGAACGCTTGCTGGACTTTTCTACCGAACTGATTCCACTGAGTACCTTTCTGTTCGTTGAAACCTCCCTGCCGGTGCTGAACACGGCAGACCTGGAGGCGATCGAAGTGGGGGTGGTGGCCGCTTCGATGGAACTCGAGCATATGCGCGAGCACCTCCCGCAGATCTCCCTGCGCGAATACGACAACAACGAGCGCATGGTTCATGCCGCGCTGGACGGTGAGATCTCGGCTTTCGTGGCCGACTACCCGGTTGGCATGTACCTGCTCGACATGAACCGGGCGCCATCGGCATTCCGTCCCCTGACCCGACTGTATCAGCGCTCCCTGCGGGCCGCGGTGGGCAGCGGAGACCGTGACCTGCTCGATGAGGTCAATGCCGCGCTGGGCCAGCTCGATGAAGCCGATCTGCGGCGACTGACGCAGCGCTGGATGCGCAGTGAGCCGGTGGAGGTCCTGCCGCCCTGGCTGTTGCCGACGGCGATGGCCGGCGCCCTGGTGCTGATCCTGCTGGTCTACGCCGTGTTCCTGCTTCGCCAGCGCCGAGTGCTGGAGAGAGAGGTGGCCGAGCGAACCCGGCAACTGAGTGAGCAGGAACGCCTGTTTCGCACCTTGTTCGAGAATGCCGGTGCGGGCATCTTTATGCTCGAGGGGGACCGCTTCACGGCGGTCAACAGTGCCCTGGTCGAGCTGTCAGGCTACACGCGAGAGGAACTGATGGCCCAGGAGCTTGCCGATCTCGTGCATCCTGAAGACCGCGAGCTGGTGATGGACCGTGCTCGTGCACGGCAGCGCGGGGACGACGTGCCACACCAGTACCAGTATCGAATCCTGCGGGGCGACGGAGAGATGCGCTGGGTGGAACTGACCGCGGGGGTGGCATTTCTGCACCACGGGCCGGTGACCGTGGGCACCCTGTACGACCTGACCGGGCATCGCCGCCTCGAACAGCAACTGCGCTCCAGTGAATCCCGCTACCGCATGCTGGTCGAGAATGCCAGTGATATCGTCTTCCTGCTTTCTGCCGATGGCCGGTTCGAGTATGTCTCGCCCAACGTCAATGCCATGCTCGGCTACGCCGCCGAGGAAGTGGTGGGAGGAAGTCTGGTCGATTTCGTTTATCCCGACGATGCAGCCGGCGTCCGTCGCTCGATCGGGAGCGTCTGCCGGTCGGGTGACCGGATCCATGACATCGAGCTCAGGCTGCGGCACAGGGACGGGCGCTTTTGCTGGTATTCGTCCAATCTCGCGCCCATGTACGGCGACGGTGAACAAGTCCGGGGTGTTTCGGGAATCGCCCGTGATATCAGCGCACACCGTGCCGCCGAGTCCGAACGACGCCGGCAGCACGCGTTCCGGCGCCTGATCGCCGAGATTTCCACCGACATCCTCAATGCGCCGATCAACCGCATCGGTGAGGTCATGGAAGGAATGCTTGAGCGGCTGGGGCGTTTCTTCGAGGTCGATCGGGCCTATATTTACCGTATCGGTGCTGTCGGCGAGGCGGTTTACCTGGTCCACGAGTGGTGTGCCGAATCGATCGAGCCGACCGACAAGTCCCAGGCCGTATTGCACAAGCGCGATTACCCATGGTGGTTCGAGCGGGCGCTGGAGCACATGCGAGGCAATGTGCCGTTCTATATCCGATCGGTAGCGGATCTGCCGGAAGTGGCACGTGGTGAACGCGAATTGTTCGAAGCGCAGGGCGTCTCCAGCCTGGTGACCATGCAACTGCATTCCGGCGACGAAATGATTGGTTTCTTTGGTTTCGACTCGTGCCGACCGCGCACCTGGGAGCGTGAACTCGATGCCTTGATGGTCGTTCTTGGCAACCTGTTGTCGGACGTGTTCGAGAAGATGCGCCTGGAAAAGGAGCTGATGCGAAGTTCCATCACCGATCCCCTGACCGGACTCTACAATCGCCGCTACCTGCTGGCGCGACTCGAGCGGGCCATCGAGAGCTACCGGCACGACGGCACGCCATTCGCGCTGGCCATGTTCGATATCGACCATTTCAAGCGCCTCAACGACACCCATGGCCACCTGGCCGGGGATGCGGTGCTCGAGGAATTGGCCAGGCTGGTCAGCGAGTCCTCGCGCAGTGAGGACATCGTCGGTCGATTCGGTGGCGAGGAGTTCATGATCCTGTTGCAGGGTATCGGGCCCGAGGATGCGAAGGCGGTAATGGACCGGGTGCTGTTGGCTGTTCGTAACTACCGTTTCCTGAACGGCGAGGAAGGCTATCGGATCACGGCCAGCGGCGGACTGGCGGCAGCCAGCGAGTTCGACGCGGACGCGCTCGATGCCGACGCCCTGATCGGATGTGCCGACCGGCGACTCTATCAGGCAAAGCAGGGCGGGAGAGACCGGTTGATCTCGTGGGACGAAGAATGCTGATATTCAGCGACTTCCCGCGGGCGAGGCCCAGTCCAGCCTGAGCGAACGGGTGAGGAGTTTCTCCAGTTCCACCAGGATGAAGACCACGATTGCGAAGGCGACAATCATCACCCAGTAGTCTCCCGGCAAGGCGGCGGTGCCGAAGATGCGCTGGGCAACCGGCAGGTAGGTGAACCCGAGCTGCATGATGATCAGCAAGCCGGCCGTGACCCACGCCCACGGGTTGGCGAACAGGTACTTCATTGTCAGGCTGGATTCCTGCCAGCGCCGGCAGTTGAACAGGTAGGAGATCTGGCCGGCGACCAGAACATTGACTGCCATCGTGCGGGCCAGGGCGTCATTTTCCGTGGCCTTCAAAACCAGATCGTACAGGGTAAAGGCACCCGCGGTCAGTAGCAGTCCGACCCAGATCACGCGCACCGCCACGAAACTGGTCACCAGGCCCTGGCTGATGGGGCGTGGCGGGCGTCGCATGACGTTGGCCTCGAGCGGCTCGAAGGCCAGTGCCAGCGCCAGCGTGACCGCCGTGGCCATGTTCACCCACAGGATCTGCACCGGTGTAATCGGCAAGGCCAGCCCGGCCAGCACCGCGAGGATGATCACCAGTGACTGGGCGGTGTTGGTCGGCAGCAGGAACAGGATGGATTTGCGGATATTGTCGTAGACGCCACGCCCCTCCTCCACACCGGCCTTGATGGTGGTGAAGTTGTCATCGGCCAGCACCATCTCGGCGGCCTGGCGTGATGCCTCGGTGCCCTTGATGCCCATGGCCACCCCGATGTCGGCACGCTTCAGCGCCGGTGCGTCGTTGGCACCGTCGCCGGTCATGGCCACGACCTCGCGCCTGGCCTGCAGCGCTTTGACCAGCCGGAGCTTGTGTTCCGGCGTCGTACGCGCGAAGACATCGGTGTCGACGACAATTCGGGCGAGTTCGTCATCGTCCATGCCGTCGATGTCACGCCCGCTGAGCGCCTTCGCGCCATCGGCGCCGATCCCGAGCTCACGGGCAATGGCCACTGCGGTGGCCGCATGGTCACCCGTGATCATCTTGATCCGGATGCCGGCCTCCTGGCATTCGCGCACGGCGGCGGGCACTTCTTCGCGCGGCGGGTCGGCAAACCCCACCAGGCCGAGCAGGGAGAGTCGCTCAAGACTGTCATCGGGCTTGAGCTTGCCGAAGTCGTCCGGGACCTGACGTTGGGCAATCGCCAGCACTCGCAGGCCTTCGCCAGTCAACCTGTCCAGTTGCTCTTGCCAATAGTCGTGATCCAGGGCGGCGTGACCGTCCAGCGCGTGCTGGCGGTCACACAGGTCCAGCACCGCCTCCGGGGCTCCCTTGACACTGATCAGTCCCGGCGTGTGCACTGCCATGAACTTGTGGTCGGAAGAAAACGGAATCATGCCCAGACGCTTGTGCTTCTTCCGGAGCGCTTCTATGTCCAGATCGCCGGCCTCGGCCAGTTCGACCAGGGCGCGTTCGATCGGGTCTCCGCTGTCGCCGCCGGGCTCGAAATCATTGCACAGTGCGGCCGCGCGCAGCAGTGCCTCGATGATCGGCCCCTCGGCCTGCTCCTGCTCCGGGTGAAAATCGGAGTCGGGCATGACCACATGACGCGCCTTGAGTTCGTTGCGCGTCAGCGTGCCGGTCTTGTCGCTGCAGATGGTATTGACCGATCCCAATGTCTCGACCGCGGGCAGTCGGCGGATGATGGCCTTGCGTCCGGCCATCTTGCGCACGCCCACTGCCAGGGTGATCGTGATGATGGCCGGGAGACCTTCGGGAATGGCCGCGACGGCCAGGGCGATACCGGCCAGCAGGCCCTCCGCCAGGGGCAGGTCGTGGATCAGGGCGCCCAGGGCGATGACCAGTACGGTCAGCACCAGGATGATGAGGGTCAGCCAGCGCCCGAAAATATTGATGCGCTGCAGCAACGGTGTGGTGAGCTGCTCGACGTGCTGCAGCATGTCGCTGATGCGGCCCAGCTCCGTTTTCTCGCCGGTGACGGTGACCACGCCGTTCGCCTGGCCGTTGGTCGCCATCGAGCCGGAGTAGATCATCGACCGACGATCGGCCAGGTCGGTGTCGTCCTCGTCGGCTTCGGCTTGCTTGCCGACCGGCAGTGACTCGCCCGTCAGTGCGGCCTGGTCAACCCGCAGGCCATGAGTTTCGAGCAGTCGGATATCGGCCGGTACGCGGTCGCCGGCTCGCACTTCCACGATATCTCCGGGAACGAGCTCTTCTGCCGGGATGCTTCGCCATTGCCCGCCCCGGCGCACACGTGCCTTGAGCGCCAGCATCTGGCTGATGGCCTCCATGGCCTTTTCGGCCTTGCCTTCCTGGATAAACCCGATCGCGGCATTGATCAACACCACGGCGAGAATCACCGCGGCGTCGACCCAGTGATCAAGCAGCGCCGCTGCCACGCCGGCGGCCAGCAGGACATAGATGAGGACGTTGTGGAACTGGGAGAGAAAGCGCAGCCAGGCCGGTCGACGGGGTGAGCGGGGCAGGGCGTTGGGACCGAATTCCTTCAGTCGGTCCGCGGCTTCGTCCTGCGACAGGCCTTGCTCGGAACTGGCCAGTTCGTCGAGAGCCTTGTTGACATCCAGGGCGTGCCAGTCCGCGTGCTTGTCGTTCATTCGCCTCCCGTCCCGTAAATGGAATCGTCAGCGTATATTAGCGGAATCCGGTGCGGCTTAATGTGCAGCCTCACCGGTGAACGGAAGCGGCGTCCGCTTCCGTTCGACAGGGCGATGCGGGATCAGGCCGCTTCGACGGATCCCTGTTCGATTTCGGATTCAGTCGCTTCGCGTACGCCCTTGATGGCGACCTTGAAGTTCAGCACCTTGCCGGCAAGCATGTGGTTGCCATCGACAGTCACGGTGTCGTCGCCGACTTCGCGTACCACCACGGTCATCGGTCCGGCGTTGGACTCGGCGCGAAAGCTCATCCCAGGCTCGACATTGTCGACCCCGGCGAAAGCATCGCGCGGCACATCCTGCACCAGTTCGTCACGGTAAGGGCCGTAACCCTCCTCGGGCTGAACCGCCACGTCGAGCTCGTCGCCCTCGGCAGCGCCCTCTATGGCCTTCTCCAGGCCGGGAATGATGTTCTGGTGACCATGCAGGTACACCAACGGCTCGCGGCCCTCGGAGGTGTCGATGACCTGACCGTCATCCCCGGTAAGCGTGTAGTCCATGGAAACGACGGTGTTCTGGGAGATTTGCATTGATATTCCGTGGGTTGAATTGAACCCGACAGTCTAACATGGGGGACGGTTCAGGTTTCAGGGCGGGCCTGGTTATCTGTTTGAAGCTGTTTCCAAAGTAATCGAAGCCCACCCTGAAACCGCAACCCTGAAACCTGAGCTCTTCGATTCACGAATACCCAATCGCCACCGCCACGCCGATGAAGGTCAGGGCCAGTGCCACGTAGATGCCGAGCATGGGCAGGACCCAGCGGGCCCAGACGGCCCAGTCGATGCGGGCGGCACCCAGCACGCCCATGAGGGTGGCCGAGGTGGGAATGATCAGGTTCGTGAGGCTGTCACCGAGCTGGAAGCACAGCACGGAGACCTGGCGGGTGACGCCGACCAGGTCGCCCAGTGGCGCCATCAACGGCATGGTGAGAGCGGCCTGGCCCGACCCCGAAGGTACCAGGAAGTTGATCACCGCCTGGACGAAGAACATCAGCCAGGCCGAGAGCATCTCGGGCACGTGCGTCAGCCCGGAGGCGAGGACGAACAGTATGGTGTTCATAACCGATGGCTGATCCGGATCGGTGCCGCCCAGCAGCAGGACCAGACCCTTGGCCAGCCCGACGACCAGCACGGCCGGTATCAGGCTGGCCGCCCCCTCGCGGAAGGCCCGGGCCTGGTGATTGGCATGCATTCGGTGAGCCCCCGGCAGCAGGTAGAGCAGACCGACGGCAAAGCCAATGGTAAAGAACTGTGCCGCGATCTCGGGGATGAAATACTGATGCACGGTCACGCCCCAGATCACCCAGGTGATGCCGGCCACGATCATCATGAGGGCCGTGGCATCGCGCCAGTCGAAGTCGCCGTCGGCTTCGGTCGTGACTTCGCTTTCGCGGAAATAGCGATCAGAGGCATGCACCGGTGAACTCTCCGGGTTGGCGCGCACGCGCCGGGCCCACCAGATGGTGATGACCATGCCGACCAGGGTGAACAGTGTCCACATCACTACGCGCAGAGGCGCACCAGACAGTAGCGGCACGTCAGCAATGCCCTGGGCGATGGCGACATTGAAGGGGTTCATCCAGCTGGCGGCGAAGCCGACGCGGCTGGCGACGAAGGTGACCATCACGGCGGTGATGGCGTCGTAGCCCAGGCGGACGATGATGGGAGCAAGAAGGATGACGAAGGCGATGGTCTCCTCGCTCATGCCGAAGATCGCCCCGCCCAGCGAGAATAGGAAGAACAGCAATGGCAGGATGACGATGGGGTCTTTCTCGGTTCGCCTGATCAGAGCGCGGATGCCGCGGTCGATGCAGCCGGTCTTCATGATGATGCCGAATGCACCGCCGATGACCAGCAGGAAACCCATGATGCCGATGGCCGCCGAATTGCGGGATCCCGAGATCAGGCCTTCGAAGGGCGCGTTGAGGAAGCCGGTGCGCTCCGGGTCGGCATTGAACAGCGGTGTGCCCGGCGGGCCGTCTTCACCGAGTTCGAAGCTCGACAGCTCGACCGGCAGCACCTGGCCATCGGCATTGGTCTCGACCTGGAAGCTTCCGGCCGGGACCAGGAAGCTCAGGGCCACCAGCACCAGGGCCACCCAGAACAGGATGACCAGCGTATCAGGCGTCTTGCGCGCGCTTTGAGCGTGGCTCATGCGTGCCCCGAGGGGCGAGCACGGGCGATGATGGAGTCGAAGTCGGCCGTTTCCGGCAGGCAGCCGAACATCAGCCCGTGTTCGGCGACCAGTCGACTGTTGCAGAACGCCTCGGCCGTTTCTTCATGCCCGGCCTCGATCAGCACAGCGGCCTGCAATCCCAGCGCCATGGCTTCGACGGTGCGACGTGCACGTTGTTCCATGCGCTCGCCGCTGGCGATGCCGGCCTTGATGGCCTCGATGGTGCGGGCCAGTTGCGGGTGGTCACCGCTGTGCGGCTCCAGTCGCGCCAGCAGGGCCTCCAGGCTCTTCGGATCCCGGTGTATTGCGCGCAGCACGTCCAGGCACTGAATATTGCCCGAGCCTTCCCAGATGGCATTGACCGGTGCCTCGCGGTAGATGCGCGGCAGAATGGATTCCTCCACGTACCCGGCGCCGCCGAGGCATTCCTGGGCCTCGTTGGCCACGGCGACTGCTCGCTTGCACACCCAGTACTTGGCCACCGGGGTGGCAATGCGGCCGAGCAGGGCAGAGGCTTCGTCATTTCCACCGCGCTCGGCCAGGCCGGCCAGGTGCATGGCCATGCACGTCGCCGCCTCGGACTCGATGGCCAGGTCGGCCAGCACGTTCATCATCAGGGGCTGACGGCTGAGCCGGTTGCCGAATGCGCTGCGCCCGTCACAGTGGTGAATCGCTTCGGCCACGGCCTGGCGCATCAGCGAGGCCGAGCCGATCACGCAGTCCATGCGGGTTTCGGCCACCATTCGAATGATGGTGGCCACGCCGCGTCCGGGCTCGCCGATCATCTGCGCCCAGGTGCCCGGAAACTCCACTTCGGAGGAGGCGTTGGAGCGATTGCCCAGCTTGTCCTTCAGTCGCATGAGGTGGAAGGGGTTCGCCGAACCGTCCGGGCGGAAGCGCGGAACCAGGAAGCAGCTGAGTCCCTCGTCGGTCTGCGCCAGGGTCAGGAAAGCGTCCGACATGGGCGCCGAGCAAAACCACTTGTGGCCGACCAGTTCGTATTCCTTGCCGGGGCCGGGTTCGCCCAGCGGTGTGGCCCGTGTGGTGTTGGCGCGCACGTCCGACCCGCCTTGTTTCTCGGTCATCGCCATACCCAGCGTTGCCCCGCGCTTCTTCTCGGCCGGGAGAAAACGGGGGTCGTACTCGGCGGCCAGGACGCGGGGCTCCCATTCGGCGGCCACGTCGGGCTGCAACCGCAGCGAGGGCAGTACGGCGTGGGTCATGGTGATGGGGCACATGGTGCCGGCCTCGAACTGGTTGTGCACGAACATCAGGGCGGCACGCCCCACGCGCGCACCCGGCTCGCCACTCCAGGTCAGCGACGCCAGCCCGTGACCGATACCCAGTTCCATCAGCCGGTGGTAGGCCGGGTGAAACTCCACCTGGTCCAGGCGATGACCGAAACGATCATGCGTCCTGAGCACCGGGGTGTGCTCATTGGCCTGGAATCCGAGCTTCAGAATCTCGCTTCCCGCGATGCCGGCGTACTCGCGTACACGATCGGCATAATGTCCGGCTCCTTCCCGCTCCAGCGCTTCGCGCAATGACGGATACTGGTCAAAGGGGTTGTGAGTCGGTAACGGGACGGGTTGATTGTCGACATCGTGAGTGAATGATCCACCCCGGCCTGGCACTTTTGGTCGGGAAGATTCGTTTGATGCTTGTCGGGAATCGTTTGACATCGTGACCTGGTGATTGGGTGAGACGAATCGAGCGGGCTATACGGTTCGAGTATATCGAATTCGCTATTTCTTCACCCCTTGCGTGCTCTGATCGAATGGTTTCCTTGCGATGCATCAATTTTTTCATGTCCTGGTAGGTTAGAATTCTCTCATGCGCCTGACTCAATACACCGACTACTCACTCCGCGTTCTCATCTACCTGGGCCTGCAATCCGACAGGCGTTGCACGATACGGGAAATTTCCGATGCTTACGGGATTTCCCGGAACCACCTGATGAAGGTGGTTCAGCAACTGGTCGCGGAAGGTTATGTCGAGTCGACGCGTGGCGTGGGTGGGGGTTTGACGTTGGCGCATGCGCCAGACCGTCTCGGTGTCGGCGATGTGATTCGGGCGATGGAACCCGACATGAGCCTGGTGGAATGCATGCGGCCGAACAACGAATGCGTCATCACCGGTGCCTGCAGGCTCCATGGGATGTTGGCAGAAGCACGCGACGCCTTTTACGAGGTGCTGGATCGATACACTCTGGCTGATATTCTCGATCAGCGCATGACGGAGCGACTGGGTGCCGCTTTGGGTATAAGGGTGTTGGGCCCGTCGGGCGCCGCCAGCGGCTGATCATCCAGAGCTTTTCTTGGAAGTGCTCCTATCTTTCCGTTTTCCCTTGAAAATATCTCCCTGAGAGTGCATGATTGGCGAAACCGCGCGGAACAAGGCGGGATCGTCTCATGCGATTGACAAGAATTGGTGCAATCATTTTGCTGCTATTGCTCCAGGCCGATGCCTGGAGCGGGCAGGTGCAGAATCTGCGAGTCTGGGCCGGCCCCGACAGCACGCGCGCGGTACTGGACCTGGATGGCAGAGTCGACTATCGGCTGTTTACGCTCGATAATCCGTCCCGCGTGGTGGTCGATATCAGTAACGTCGATCCGGCAACCGCTTTCTCCTTCAATCCCGAGCACAGTGGCGTCATCAGTGGCGTGCGTCACGGTGTGCGCAATGGCAGTGATCTGCGCGTGGTATTCGACCTCGATGCCAAGGCGCGTCCCCAGAGTTTTCTCCTGGAGCCGGCCGGCGATCATGGTCACCGCCTTGTCATCGATCTATATCCGGAAAATGCCGCCTCTCCCGGCGAGCGGGTCAAACAGGTAGTCCGTTCGGCAGCTTCCAATGGGGAACGCGACATGATCGTCGCCATCGACGCGGGACATGGTGGAGAAGATCCCGGTGCCGTCGGACCTGGTGGTACATTCGAAAAGGAGATAACGCTGGCCCTGGCGCGGGAGCTGACCGAGCGTATCAACAATGCCCCGGGCATGCGCGCGGTGATGATCCGCACGGGCGACTATTACATTCCACTGGCCGAACGCTACAATCGGGCACGCCAGGCTCGTGCCGATCTCTTCCTGTCGATTCATGCTGATGCCTTCCGCGACTTCAGGGTTCGGGGGAGCTCGGTTTATGTGCTCTCGCGAAGCGGTGCCTCCAGCGAGGCCGCGCGGTTGCTGGCCAAGAGCGAGAACAAGGCCGACCTGGTCGGTGGCGTCAAGCTCGATCGCGGAGACGATGTGCTCAGTTCGGTGCTACTCGATCTTTCACAGAGTGCCGCGCTTGAATACAGCAACAGTGCCGCTGAATCCATTCTCGATCAGCTGGGGTCGGTTGGCCGTCGCCACCGCAACCGTGTCGAGCGCGCCAATTTCGTTGTCCTGAGGTCGCCCGATGTGCCCAGTGTGCTTATCGAGGTCGGCTTCATCAGCAATCCCCAGGATGAGCAGAAGCTCAATACCGCAGGCCACCGACGCCAGGTTGCCCTTGCCATTACTGACGGGGTCGAGCGGCACTTTCGCCAGACTGCCCCGCAGGGCACCTGGTTTGCCAATAACCGCAATCCGTCACGTCATGTTGTCCAGCGTGGCGACAGCCTCGGCAAGATCGCACAGAAATACCAGGTCAGCGTCAGCAGACTGCGTCAGGCGAACAATCTCAACGGGGACGTGATTCATCCGGGGGCGGAGTTGGTCATTCCCACCGGAAGTTGAGGGGGGATGGCGGGTGGTATGGGATATTTTCTGGTCGGTCAGGACAATCGGTATAGGTGCTTGATTGGGGCGGGAGTGGCGTTTTGGTGCCACCGAGATCAGGCTCGTGCCGAACAAGCCCTTTAGTCTTCGAGCGACACCATTCCATCGGATGGTACGGCTAGTCTAAAGAGTATATCCGTTGTCCTGACCGACCAGAAAATATCCCATACCACCCGCCTGATAGGTTAGAGAAGGTTTCTTGGGGGCACTAGCCTGGTTTTTCTTTTCTTCCCCCCCTAGATCGAGCGGTCGTGGCTGAAGCGTAAGGAAGCGGGGGTGGTGGTGTATGGCACGGCCTAAAGCGGCCCGGAATTCTGCAATGCAGTAGCCGGACTCTCATTCGCTACAGCGCCTGATGGAAGGCAGGGCTGAGAGGCGGTAACTCGCCAATCTTGCCGGCACCAGACCGCCACCATATTCAACCGTGTCGTAAGCGCCGTTGGCCGATTTAGGCCGTGCCATACACCACCACCCCCGCTTCCGATCGAAGCCACCAGTTGACCGCGTGGCCCACTAGCGCTCGTATCGCACCACTTCCTGTTCGATGGCTCCGAAGAGGGATTCTCCATCGCGGGTCTTCATTTCGATGCGCACCTTGTCGCCGAACTGCATGAACGGGGTTTCTGGCTTGCCGTTGGCGATGATTTCCAGCATGCGCTTTTCGGCCAGGCAGGAAGCGCCCCGGCTGGTGTCCTGGTTGGCGATGGTGCCCGAGCCCAGCAGGGTGCCGGCGGCCAGCGGGCGGCTCTTGGCGGCGTGGGCGAGCAGTTCGGCGAAGGAGAACTGCATGTCCTCGCCGGCTTCGGGTTCGCCGAACAGTTCGCCGTTGAGGTGGGTAAGCAGCGGCAGGTGCAGTTTCTCATTCTGCCAGGCATCGCCGAGTTCATCCGGGGTAACAACCACGGGTGCCAACGACGAGCGTGGCTTGGACTGCAGGAAGCCGAAGCCCTTGGCCAGTTCGCCGGGGATCAGGTTTCTCAGCGAGACGTCGTTGAGGATGGTCACCAGCTGGACATGATTGGCACA
>SL_3KL_010_SEDDRAFT_10003493_pt1 | contig 14253 bp, 14 predicted proteins | sample SodLakKL_010_SED_2_FD_10381 | JGI IMG/M metagenome (IMG submission 10381)
TCCATGCGACCTGGATTGATTTTTTTGCTGCTGTTGTTGCTTTTTTCTTTGTTACCGGTTGAACTCTACAGTCAGGCTGTGTCCATACGCACTGTACCCTTGCGGCAGGAAGCCTATCGCATTGCTGTTCTGTCTTTTATTCATGAGACCTGCACATATTGTCCGGAGCCGGCAACGCTTGACGACTGGCTGGCTACGGGGCCTCCCACGGATAAGATTCTTGGTGGTGGCAGCGGTTATGGATACATTGACGGCTTTGAAGAACGGATGGTTGCTTACGGCGGGGTGGAGCTGAAGGGCATTATGTCGCCGGCAGGCATGCCTGTCGGGGGCACGTCGCGCAGCTGGAACACAATGGAGGTCTGGGAGTATTTTACCGGATTGATGGTTGAAGACCTCAAGAACAAAGGCCCTTTTGATGGGATCCATCTGGCGTTGCACGGTTCGATGGCGGTATCAGGTATCGCCCGTCCGGAAGCCGAACTGGCCCGCATGGTGCGCCGGATACTTGGACCGGAGGCAGTCATCACCGTATCTCTTGATCTACATGCATGCGTTGATGCAGAGCTTGTTGACGATGATGCCGCTGATGCAGTCTTTGCTGTCAAGCGATTTCCGCATTACGACGCTTCCCTGATGGGACAACGTGCTGCCGATGTGATGATACAGGCACTGCAAGGCACCTATAACCCAGTGGTGGCCACCCGCAAGCCGGGAGTCATCACACCAAGCTTCTTCCAGGGCACAATCCGTTATCCCGCGCGGGAGATCATGGAAAGGGCACGGCGCTGGGAAAACCGTGAAAAAGATGTTTATGTTTCCGTAAATTTTGGTTTTGCCTACGCCGACGTTCCAAACAATGGCGCCTCAATCTTTGTGGTCACCAACGATGACCAGGAACTGGCCGACCGTGTCGCCGAAGACATGAACCGGTTCTTCTGGCAACACAGAGAGGATTTTGTCTTCAAAGATATATATGATGTAGAAGAGGGGGTGGCCCACGCACTCGAGGCAGCAGTCAAAGGAGAGACTCCGGTGGTTATCGCCGACGGCTGCGACCGTACCGGGGGGGCAACATGGATCACCAATGAACTGATCGCACAAGGAGCTTCCAACTTTGCCATCGGCACATTGACAGACAGGGAGTTCTTTGAAACGATACACGCCAGGGGACTTTCGGCCGGCGACCTTACAGGTCCGGTCAAAGTGGGCGGGACCACAGATATCTTTGCCGGTGACCCGGTAAAGCTGGATGATGCAACAATAGAATTCATTGACCAGCATTACCTTGTGCTGCTCTTTGGCAACAACAACCGCATCGTGGTAACGCCTGCCCTGATGCAAATAACCAATCCGCAGTGGCATGCCCGCGTGGGCATCGACTTCAGTCAGATCGACATCGTCGTACACAAGACACGGGTGCACTTTTTCCGGGGTTATTATGAAACAGGCATTGCCGGTGACAATTATCCCGGCACCATCATTAAGATCGAAGTGCCGGGCTGGGGCCCCGCCGACATCACGAAGATAAATTATGTGAATGGCGGACAATACTTATACCCCCTCGACATGGACAGGGAAATAGGGCACGTGTGGGACAGGCCGTATATCGGGGATGAAGATATGATCTACAAAACAGGAGAAGCCCAGTGAAGGGTGAACTTCGACAGGGACAGGATCAATTGAATAGGGGATAAATACAAACCTCCCATGACAAAGGAATGATCAGACATGCAAACACCATCTGACCAAAAAAAATAAAACCCATCAACCCATGAAGAAAAAGAACTGTAACCTGCTGTTGCCATTGGTTGTCGTGGCATTGTTAGCGTCGTGTGCTGCGCCTGAAAGATATCCCGGCGAACAATGGGACAAGGCCGTTGTGCCCGAAGATTTTGGCTTCAGCTCAGAGCAACTGGCGCAAGCCAAAGAGTACACCTCCACCCTCAACACCGCTGCAGTGGTGATCGTTTCCGGGGGCGTGATCGTGGATGAGTGGGGTGCCGTCGACACCAAATTCATGACTCACTCCATCCGGAAGAGCTTTTTGAGTGCCATGTTTGGCAAGTATTTGTCGGATGGCACCATCAGCCTGGATCACTCCCTCGAGGAGATCGGTATTGATGATGACCCGCCCCTCACCCTGACAGAGAGGACAGCGACAATCCGTGACCTGCTGAAATCGCGATCAGGGATATATCACGACGCCCTGTATGAATCGCAACGCATGAAGGACTTGAAGCCCGTGGGCCTGGTTGTTCGTCCGGGTACCCACTGGTACTATAACAACTGGGATTTTAATGCTCTCGGCACGGTTTTCATGGAGCTGACGGGAAAAGACATCTTCGGGGCCCTTGAAGAGGATATCGCCAGGCCCATTGGCATGGAACAGTTTGAAGCAGATGACGGCTGGTATGTTACCGGAGAGGAGTCGATCCATGCGGCTTACCCGTTTGCCATCGATGCCCGCGACCTGGCCCGTTTCGGACTGCTGATGCTCCGCCAGGGGCGCTGGGAAGACCAACAGGTGATCCCCGCCGGATGGGTTTACGAAAGCACCCGTTACCACTCCGATGCCACACTCTATGAATGCGACGGATATGGCTACATGTGGTGGGTTGCCCGCGACTTCAACACCTATCCCCATTATCCGGCCGTTGATCTGCCCGACGGGTCATATTCTGCCAGGGGCGCAGGTGGCCATCACATGCTGATCATCCCGGATCATGACCTGATCATCGTGCATCGTGTCAACACCTATGAGAGAGGCAATCGCGTTTCCGCCGAAGAATTCGGCACCCTGGTACACCTGATCCTCGAAGCACGTTTGTAAAGGCCGCCTTGCAAAGGGTTACAATCATTGTGCACGAGGGCCGGGCTGTTTCCTTGCAAGCTGAGAAAAACATCTGAAGTAGTTTGTAAAAGGAGTATTTTGAAGAAACCATCCATCGGTATTGTGGGGGGAATGGGCCCCGGGGCCGGCATCGACCTGGCCGCTAAAGTGATATCCCAGACCAGGGCAGGCAATGACCAGGAGCACCTGCCACTGGTCCTGTATTCTTTCCCCGGCGATATCGGCGACCGTACCGACTATGTCCTGGGAAAAATCAGGGAGAACCCCGGAACTGCTATTGCAAACATTTTGCTTGAGATGGAAAAGGCAGGGGTCACCGTAGCCGGCATGGCCTGTAACTCCGCACATATTCCAGTGATCTTCGAAGAGATCACCGTGAAATTAAAACACCCGGGGTCATCAGTCAGGCTGGCTCACATGGTCAGGGAAGTGGGCTCATGTATCCGGCAAAATTATTCGGGGGTTAAAAGGGTCGGCATCATGGGAACCACAGGGACACATGTTTCTTCCCTTTACGATCTGCTCGAAGATTACGGCCTGAAAACGGTCAATCTGACCGATGCCGGACAAGAGATGCTCCATTCGGCAATCTATCACCCCGCATATGGCATCAAATCGCTGTCGGGCAAGGTGTCTGAAAAGTCAACAGAGATCTTGAAACGGACGTGCCGTTCCCTGAAAAAGCGGGGGGCAGAGGTCGTCGTTTTTGCCTGCACAGAATTATCCCTCGCCCTTCAACAACCCACGATGGAAGGGCTGCCTGTTATTGACACAAACCTGGTGCTGGCAAGGGCGCTGATCCATGCTTTCGCCCCGGAAAAGCTCGGGCCCTGGCCAGGTTAAAGCAGCCGGCCTTGCCACACGGATGCACAACCATTAACGGGTTCCCCGTTTTTTCGTACTTTTGTATAAACCCGGATTCCAAAAGGCTACCGTTTATGAATAAGCTGTTTGCGCTGTCTTTTATTTTCCTGCTGTTGGCTGCACCTGTGCATGCCACTGAGGTGATCGTGAAGGTCAATGATGTCGAAGCCCTTGCGGGCGATACGGCCACCATTGAGCTGGAAATTTTCAATGATGAACCATTCGTGGGTTTTAATACGGATATCCGCCTCCCTGAAGGATTTTCCTACGTTGAGGGTTCTGCAAAATTATACAGAGACCACGATTTCCTCTTTCGCATTGCATCCATTGGGGACAATGTTGTCAGGATGGTCAGTCTTTCTGACAAAAACAATGCCTTTGATGGCTTTGATGGGGTCATTGTCAGCTTTGATGTGGCCACTCCCCTTTTGGATGGCACCTTTGAACTGTCGCCGGAAAATGTCATCGTTGGCAATGCAGAGGCGGAGGATATCCTGACAGGTATTGCTTCGGGTGCGATCACCCTTGAGCTGGTGGAAACGGGCATCACCGAAGCCGCAGAGTCTGTCGCCATAATATTCCCAAATCCTGCAAGCACTGTGCTGAACATTGTTTCAGCGGGCACAACGATAGAAGAAATAAGGGCCTTCGACATGCTCGGACAGGTTATATACAGTGCAAACGTTCAGGGCAATCACCACGAAATCAGTGTGACAGGATTCAGAGATGGGATTTATTTCATCCAGGTAAGCACTGCCCGGGGCGTTCAAACCCACAGGGTATTTATATCACGGTAGAATCCCTTTTTGGATATTCGTTCTTGCAACCTTAGTTTTTGGACAATTGAACACATTGGCTTACCTTTGCGCCACAATTATGCCGGTTGCGGCATTGAACCGGTTCCGTAGCTCAGCTGGATAGAGCAACAGCCTTCTAAGCTGTGGGTCCCAGGTTCGAATCCTGGCGGAATCACCAAAAAAGAGGGGTGCGACAGATGCCCCTTTTTGTCCAAATACCCCTTGCCCCCGGCAGGACCCTTGTCTTTCCAAGTGACCTTTTGCCACAGGTCAAGAACACCGCATGCATTTGGTACTTTCCGGCATGGCCAAAAAACGCCCGGGAGGAATATATCCTCCACAGTATGGAACCGGTAACATCTCTCCGTACAAAATGACCGCCCTCCAAGATCATGTAAATACCAATCGATGCTTAAACGGTAAACATATCAATCCACTTATTTTCTTGAATTAATTGAACGTAAAATTACGATAATTAAAAAATATGACGTATTTTTGCGTCGTATTTTTCGGTGCTGCATTACGCAGTCCGGAAGTGTGGACCTGTTTATTATGAATGAATTAATACCATCCCTGTCATGACCAGTGTACAAAAAACCACGTTTGACGAAGCCCTGATACGGCATGCCAGGCTGTTCAAAGCCCTGGCCCATCCTGCACGCCTGGCCATCCTGCAATACCTGGCCAGGATAAGGACCTGCATCACCGGCGATATCGCCGGTGAATTGCCCCTGAGCCGCACAACGGTAAACCAGCATCTGAAGGAACTGCGGGATGCCGGTCTGATAAAAGGCACGGTAGAAGGCGTCAGGACCAATTACTGCCTGGATGCCGGAGCCATCGAAACCCTCAGGCAGGGAACCGATGATCTTCTTGCCAAAATAGATATAAAAAAAAACCTTTGTTAAGCTTTGGCCATCTCAACCCGAAAATTATGATAACCCTGAGATCCCGGTTTCGCAGTTTCACTTCATTCAACCTTAAACATAACATAAACCTTAACCTTCACTTAAACGCATGAAGATCCTTATCCTTTGCACCGGAAACTCCTGTCGCAGCCAGATGGGCCACGGCTTTCTGGAATCTTTTGATGATCGCCTGACCGTCCGTTCGGCCGGAACGGAAGCGATCGGTAAGCTTAACGAGAAAGCGGTTGCCGCCATGAAAGAAGCTGGCATTGACATCGGTCACCACACCTCCGATCCGGTGGACAAATACCTTGGTGAGGCGTGGGACTATGTGATTACCGTATGTGGCGGCGCCAATGAAAATTGCCCGGCCTTCCCCGGCAAGGTGAAAAATCGCCTGCATATTGGCTTTGATGATCCAACCTATGCTACCGGAACTGAAGAAGAGATCTGGAGCGAATATATTCGCGTAAGGGATGAGATCAAAGAAAGCTTTTACAAGTTGTATAAAGAAGAAATTGAACCAGGGCTATGATACAGGGATGGCTCCATGTTCCTGGCTGAACAACAACCGCGATTTCAATTTTAAAACGCAGGCCACCGTAAAATTTCAAGACACCCCTTAACCTTTTATTCAATGAGTGAACCAATTAAAAAAGCAGTAATCCCCGATGAACCCAAAAAGAGCATCGGTCTCTTTGAAAAATACCTGACCATCTGGGTGGCACTTGGTATCCTTGCAGGTATCACAATAGGCCATTTTACAGGCGATGGAATAGAGATAATCAGCAACATGGAGATTGCACGGGTAAACATTCCGGTGGCCATCCTGATATGGTTGATGATATACCCAATGATGCTTCAGGTGGACTTTTCAAGCATCAGGAAAATCGGTAAGAGACCCAGGGGGGTTGTATGGACCCTGATCATCAACTGGGCCATCAAGCCATTTACCATGGCTTTCTTTGCATGGATTTTTTTCTCGAAGCTCTACGGAGCATGGATAGAGCCGGAATAGCGGGAGAATATATTGCCGGTGCGATCATCCTGGGCGCAGCCCCTTGCACGGCGATGGTTTTTGTCTGGTCCTATCTTACCAACGGTGATCCAAATTATACCCTGGTACAGGTTTCAATAAACGACCTGATCATCCTGGTCGCATTTATTCCCATTGTTGGTTTGTTGCTGGGCATCACAGATGTGATCATTCCTTACGACACCCTGGTGGCGAGCGTGGCCATTTTTGTGGTTGTTCCCCTTATAGCGGGGGTGATCACGCAACGTATTTTGCTGAGATCAAAAGGGACTGAATGGTTTAAACAGGAGTTCCTGCCTAAACTGAAGCCAATCAGCATTGTGGCCCTTCTGGTTACCCTGGTTTTGCTGTTTGCCTTTCAGGGACAAAACATCCTGAACAACCCGCTGATTATTCTTTTGGCTGCCGTACCCCTGGTTATACAGACCTATTTTATCTTTTTCCTGGCCTGGTTTGGGGGAAAGAGGCTCAAGCTCTCCCATGCGGTTTGTGCGCCGGCCGCCATGATCGGTGCCAGCAACTTTTTTGAGCTGGCCGTTGCGGTGGCCATTGCCTTGTTTGGCCTGCAATCGCCTGCGGCATTGGTAACCGTGGTAGGCGTACTGGTGGAGGTCCCGGTAATGCTATCGCTGGTGGCTTTTGCCAACAGGAAGAGGTTTTAGACCCTGTTGTCGTATAAAAAATATTCTGAAAGCTTTCAACCGGGCAGTTATTGACTTGCTACCCTAAAGCCAAGGTCTTTCGCGGCAAATGATTGTGCATGATGGCACACATTTCAGTTCCCGCCAATCGCTAATCCATGTAGCCTTCCCTGATCTGCTCAAATGTCGGGATATCCCGATGACCCCACTTGCCTTTCACCACACCATCTTTCATGAGCAGCAAACCCGGATTGGAGCGTACAATGGTCTTCAGTTCGATCTCGTCTGAGAGATAGAACGGATAAGGTGTCTGGTAGGCGTGTCGGAACGTTTCAATGGCGCTGAATGTGGATCCGGTGAGCACGATCAGGGTGTGACCATGTTCTTCTGCCTCCCGTGCCAGGGGCGTTACCTTTTGTTCAAAAGCCCTTGTGTTGGTACGGTGCAGATCGGGCGCGACCACCATGAACCAAAAGGCATCCTTGGTGATAAAGAAATCGGTGATATCATCCCCAAATTCATCTTCAATATAAAAGTCATCGATCTCAGCTTCCTGGTATTCCCTGGTGACTTCCCTGCGCTGGTCTTTGAACTCCCAGGTGGTTGCCCACTCCGGATCGTCCCAGGGATAATCATCGGCAGGGTATTCCCTGATCTCCCCTGTCTCACGGTTTTCATAGATCAGATAAACCTCCACTTCCTCGTGAGTGGGCAAGACCAGTTCGGTAACATCGTTGCCAACCTTCCATGGACGAAAATCTATCACCGGCAGATGGCGAAGGCAATACACGGAGAGTCCGATGATACCTACCGTGACCAATGTCATCAGCGTGTTGTCTGTTGCCCTTGACCAGGGGGCCCTGACCTTGTTGCGGTATACAAAGACGATGATGGCTGCTGCCAGGATGACCACGTTTTTATAAAATGTTTCCCAGTTGCTGATGACGATGGCATCGCCAAAACACCCACAGTCGGGCACCGGATCAGCAATGGCAATATAAAGGGTCAGCGGGGTGAAGAACACCATAAAAAGCAAGCCGCCCCAGGCGCTTAGTCGCATCTTAATGCCGGTCAACACCCCCACGCCAACAATGAACTCGAGGGTGCTGAGCAACACGGCCATGGGCAAGGCCAGGAAAAACATCCATTCAACTCCGAAAGCCATGAAATAATCCTGGAACTTGTAGGCAGAGCCAAGAGGGTCAACAGCTTTTACAAAACCGGAGAAAATGAAAACCACACCAAACAAAATACGGGATAACCAGTAAACTATACGCATATCCTAAAAAATTTAATTCTTTGCCACTGCCAGGCCCGTTATTTATTGACGCACCGCACACCTGCATTCATGATGGCAGGTTGGTGTGCCTGCCCTGCTCGTTCAGCGCGTTCTTTGCACATAGGCGAAGCCAATGCCTATCACCTAAACTTTAACCGGCATGTCAGGCGCTCCGGACCAGGGTGTTACCCTGGTGCTGCAGCATACAGGCAGGTTGCAGAGGATGATGGGCCACCACCTGTGCATTTGGGTATATCTGCCATCTTTGGCTAATGGCAATTCATCCTGATATACTGTTCCGGAATCGTACCTGTCATTTTTAACAACCATGTCAGACCCTTTGCTGCCGCCGGCTATCGACGGGAAAGTGAAAACCCCCCGCCAAAAGAAATAACATTCACTGCTTATTGATTGTTTTAATACCTGCTGCCCTTTATATTTACAATATTGTGTAATGATTGCAATATTAGGGATATAAAATTAATGTTTTTTTTGTAAAATTATTGCATAAAACCCGACAGGGAGTATATGTTTTTCCATTATACATTGCAAGATCAAGGTTTTCTAAAATAATTACCGTACATGGGTCCTCCCATGGTTGCCATGGCCACCATAAGCAGAATAGAAAACAATGATTTTTCCTGTTCTGACCAAATTTTGTATCACGAGCATGTTGGGGCGGGTTTTGTTTGCTTTGCCATGGTTTCCATATAAGCCGTCTGTTCAGCAAACAGGAAACCGTTTTTGGTCCAGTTGTACCAATTGGTTCACGGGGTTCGTTAATCATAAACAGTACATTTTTCATTATGCAAAGATTCAAGTTTTATCTATTGGTCCTGAGTGGATTGTTATTATTTTTGTCAGGTTGTGATGCGCAAAACAGGTATCTAAGACTTCGATATGGGGTTTACAGGACAATTGACGCCAACAGGACGAGCGACAGATCGTCTGTGGAAAAAAATGGGTATGTCCTTGTCCTAAATGAAACGTTCGACCGTATTTCCTGGAATGAAACAGGCGACGAAAACCATTGGAAAGTGGGTGGCTCCAATATGTATCATCCCCGGCGTTTGAATGTCCATTACGGCCCCCCGGAACTGAGAAAAGGAGGGTATGCAGCATTTACCGCCAAATACAACCCGAAAGAAATATATGTTTACCAGTTGGATTCTGTGATAGAATTTCCTTATGAGGTCAGCAAATTGTTTTCATATAACTTCATAGAACAGCAATACGGGTGGTTTGAGTGCAGAATGACTCTGCCCTATGCAAAACACAGCTGGCCGGCGTTTTGGCTATGGGGTGCTCCATGGCCCCCTGAAATAGACGTTATTGAAGCGTATGGCCGTGAAACAGGTGAGGACGTCATTTATCAAGAAATAAATATCCATTATGGAACGCAAAGCGATCCCAGACAAACAGGATCCTGGCCAATCAAAATTGGCCGGCCAAAAAATATAGGTGCGGAGTTTTATGAGTTTGCTGTTGAATGGACACCTGAAAAAATAGATTTTTATACCAATGGTGTCTTGATATACCGGTTTGATGATCAAGAAATATTGGATACCTGGTTTAGTCAACCCATGTGGGTTGTTGTGAACAATAGTATCAGACACGCTGGATTTGAGGAGCTTGGCGAGGCATACTATTCTGAATTCCTGGTAGATTATATCCGGATCTATGAACTGAAAGAATGATCGCCCGTGGCAAGGAAAAAACCGGTGGCCCCGCCAGTATCAGATGGTGCTATCAGCCTTTACCTTCTGCAACTGCAGCTACATCCACAATCCTGTTGACCCTCGCGTAAAACAAAGCATTGTTAAAAAACTGTTTTCGCACGATTAAAAAATGATCATATTTGTCAACTTATCCAACATCATTCCATTATGAGAAGAAACATATCTCTTTTGCTGGCCATATCAATAGTGCCCTGTGTTTTAATGGCAGATGATGACGACGCTAATGGGTTCGTAATCAGTTATGGCGGTTTCATAAAAAGTGACTTTTTTTATGATACGCGCCAGACTGAATCATTCAGAGAGGGGCATTTCCTTCTTTGGCCTAAAAAACCGGAATATGATGATGATAATATAGATATTAATGATGCCTCAAGCTTTAATTTCCTGTCGATCCAGACCCGCCTGAATTTTACGGTCGAGGCACCTGATTTTTTTGGCTTCAGAACCACCGGACATGTGGAGGGAGCTTTTTTCGGAAATACAGAATCAGATATAAACGGGTTTAGGTTGCGCCATGCTTTTGTCAGGGTTGATGCCCCAATTATTTTTTGGAGGCGCTGTTGCATACAAAAAAATTGTCCCTGAGCTTGTCACCCCCAATCGATATACAACCGATGCATTTGTGGCAGGCACTTCATATATGGGTTTTGCAAAAGCATCATTCCAACCCCTAACCATCAAGATGCAATACCTTTTGGGCCAGAATCTCACTGACTTGTTGCAAATAGGTGGCTATGGAATCAGCAAGATTGTCGATGATGACAAAGGATTTGTTGAATATACGCCACTGCGTACACAGACTTCCTGGCTCGACATCCACACCAACGGCAAAACCTTCCAGGCAGGCGCGTTCCTTGCCAGGTCAGAAAACCTTGGCGCAACAGAAAACCTGGTTGAGGGATCACCATTAACCGGATTTGGAACCGATATTGCGTCACTTTACCGCGTTGCCCCACGACTGGTTTTTAACTCGGGCAGGGCAAGATTTGCCTTTGAAACTGAGTATACAAGAGCTGATTTTGGCACGATTAACATTTCTGACAACAGTAAGGGGATCCCTCAAAACACTGAAACAGTGAATAATCTTCGCATATTGCTAGGGGTATATTTGTTTTTGTAAAATGCTGTATGCCAGCATTAAGTAAAACCGGGAACCTTACCGGATATCCAGATATGGGCCGTTCCATTGAACAAGTTTCGTTCTGCTGCCCACAGAACATTGCGGCCAGGTAATTTCCCCGGGTCTTTAACAAAAAATATACATTTCCACACGCTGCGTATCCAGGACCATTGTTACGATCTGTCATATGCAATGACTGATAATGGTCCTGCAGAGGTTTCCTTTCTGACAACAACCGGATAAAAATGTTCAGTTGTCAACCCACACTGCCAATTCTAGTGGTTTTGCCGCATAAATGATTCCAATGTCTCGACCATGGATCTTAGTCCGACAAAGAACGGTGAACGTTGATGCAATGTGTTTGGCTCAATCTCAAGGATGCGATCAAAGCCATTGCTGGCTTTCCCTCCGGCCTGTTCAGCCAGGTATGCAATGGGACTGCATTCGTAAAGCAGCCGGAGTTTACCGTTGGGTTGTTTTGTAGTGCCCGGATAGAGGAATATCCCACCGTTGATCAGGTTGCGGTGAAAATCCGCCACCAGCGACCCTATATACCTCGAGGTATAAGGCCTGTTGGTTGACGCATCGTTTTCCTGGCAATATTTGATATATTTTTTAACCCCTTCCGGAAAATAGCTGTAATTTCCCTCATTGATGCTATAAATCCTGCCTGTTTCCGGAAAACGCATGTTGGGATGGGAAAGGCAGAAAATACCTACCGAAGGATCAAGTGTAAAGCCATTTACCCCTTCGCCGGTCGAATATACCAACATGGTGGAAGACCCGTAAATGACATAGCCGGCCGCTGCAAGGCGGATCCCCGGTTGCAGGAGATCGGTCTGAATGGCGCTCCCGGCTTCGGAAACCCTTTTGTAAATAGAAAAAATGGTGCCTATGGATACATTGGCCTCAATATTGCTGCTCCCGTCCAAAGGATCCATGGCCACAACGTATCTCCCCATTTCGGAGAATTCATTGCTGAATGAGATCACTTTCTCGTTTTCTTCCGAAGCGATGGCACAACATTCCCCACCTCCCTTAAGGGTGTTTATAAAGATTTCATTGGCGTAAACATCAAGTTTTTTTTGGGTTTCCCCATGGATATTTCGTTTTTCAACAGTACCAAGGATATCCACCAGACCGGCAGCATTAATCTCACGATTTACGATCTTGGCAGCAGTGGCTATGTCGTTGAGCAGGCGCGTAAAGGCCCCTTTTGCCTGGGGGTATTCAGCCTGGCGCTGGATGACAAATTCCGTCAATGTGGTGATTTTGTTACGATATATCATGCCTTATACTTTTAAAACTGCTCAATATAACCCTTCAGCATCGCCAACGCCGCATTGGCCGCCCTGCTGATGTTGCGCTCCCTGTTGTCGCCAAATGCAAACTGCTGGCTGATCACTTTGTGTTCGCCGGCGATGGCGATCCATGTTGTTCCTACGGGCTTGCTTTTACTCCCCCCGTCGGGACCGGCTATGCCAGTAACCCCAATGGCGTAGTCTGCCTCAAGGGTCTGTCGGGCACCTGTAGCCATATCTTCAGCCACCTGCCGGCAAACGGCACCTTGTGTATGTAAAAGTTCATGCGAAACACCAAGTAAATGTTCTTTTGCTTGGTTTTCATAGGCAACAATACTGCCCTTGAAATAGGCTGAACTGCCCGGGACACTGGTAATCTTATGGGCAATATAGCCGCCGGTACAACTTTCGGCGGTAGCCAGGCTTTTTCTTTTTTTGACCAGCAAACGGCCTGTAACCCCTTCCAGGCTATCATTGTCAAATCCCCATATATATTCTGGAATGATTTGCTTAAGTTTATCCAGCTCCCGACCAATGATCGCAACCAATGCTTCTTTGTTGTTCCCTTTACCTGTCAGACGCAGTTTAACAATGCCGGCGGATGGCAGATAAGCCACCTGCAACTCAACAGGCAAGTTATTCTCCCAATCCGCTATAAGTTCCAGCAGTAGCGATTCACCCACACCATGTGTCAAAACCGTTTTGTGAACAATGTGTTGCCCCCCGGGGGTCTTTGCCAGGGCCGGAACAATATGCTTAAGTACCATCTCCTTCATTTCATATGGTACACCGGGCATGGCGATAAATGATCTGCCCCTCTGTCTGAACCATAAACCCGGAGCCGTCCCGTATGGGTTCCTGATGACGAAAGCCTTTTCAGGAACCATGGCCTGGCCGCGATTGACATCCGTGATCTTACGCCCGCGCTTTTCCATGTAAGTGGTGATGTCCCCAAGAACATGCTCGTTGAGAACCAACCCACAATCAAAATATTCGCACAATGCATCACGGGTCACATCGTCTCGTGTGGGGCCCAGGCCGCCCGTGATCAATACCAGATCTGCAAGATCTTCAGCCTCCCTGAGGCAACGAAGGATCTCCGTTTTTTTATCGGTGATAACCCTTACCTCCCGGACCTCCAGGCCCACCTGGTTTAATTGCGCCGCAATCCACGCAGCATTGGTGTTGATGGTCTGTCCGATGAGCAATTCTTCGCCAACAGAAATGATAATGGTCTGCATGCTTTTTTTGTCAAAAATAATGATTATCCGGTACGCCCCGATCATTTAATCGTTGCGCTGACCGGTAGTGTTACACTTTGTGTGTCTGGGCAGGTTTTCTTCTTCCTGGAGTTTGTATGATACAATTACGCATTTTTCTTTTCTTTCTAATTGTTTAACAAACCGATTACAACAATCGCTTTTCCTGAATCGATTCGATTCTTTATTCTGTCACTAAGAAATCTTGAGCACATCGTTTTTCTTGCAAATAAAATAACTTTTGGTTAATATGATCACCAAAAGATATGATTATCCGTGAACATGTTCTTTATGTTTGAGCGCCGGGGCGTTCGAAGTCAATAGTAAAATTGCCTGATGGCATTTATTTCAACTCATAACTTGTACTTCTTCCTCCTGCTTCTTCTTTTTTCAATATGTCTTTGCTTATTAAATCATTAATATCCCGGATTGCCGTATCCTTTGAACATTTTGCA
>SL_3KL_010_SEDDRAFT_10003494_pt1 | contig 14252 bp, 11 predicted proteins | sample SodLakKL_010_SED_2_FD_10381 | JGI IMG/M metagenome (IMG submission 10381)
CCTACGGGACGGACCGATCGCCAAACGCGTGCCTACCCAGCCTGCAAGGCGCAATAGCCGAGAGCCAGGAACTGCGAGGTCCGAACATGTCACCCCACCAGAAGTGTCAAGCACGAGACCGGCGGCAACGTGCAGCCTGGCGTGGGCATTCCGACGCAAGCCGTACAGGGAGACGGCCTTCTCAGTGGCCGGAATGTCGGCACCACACAGTGTCGCCCGAAGGTCGGCCCTCCCGAACCTCCATGGGCGCCGCGACTCACCAGCCATGTCGGTGACTACATAGCCGATCGCATCCGCCGGTGTGCTATCGTCATGAAAACTACCGGCGTAGCCTCGTGGCCGCTCCACCGGCATGGTCGCCGCATTCGTATGCCCGTAGGCTCTTTGGCGGCGACTCGCCCACGCCCGCGAACCACGCTCCACGGTTCGCGACGAGACCGAGCATGGAGGCCAAGATGAACCATCCGCAGCTCAGGCGGCGGGACCGGTGGGCGCCACCGGTTGGGATTCGGTGACGGTGATCATCGAGGACTGCACCGACCAACCGCCGGTGGTCGAGATCACCACGCCGGCCGACCCGTCCGTGCGGGTCTACATCGACGGCTTCGACGAGGATCTGCAGCTGTATTACGCGGACGTGACCCTGGTGGGCAACGCCCTCGACCCCGAGGACGGCCCGCTGACGGGCGAATCGCTGGTCTGGACCAGCGACCGGCCCGACGTTCAGGTAGCGCTACTGGGCACCGGTACCCGTGTGGAGGCGCGCCTGTACTCCAACTCAGCCGCCGGCATCACCCACACCATCACGTTGAGTGCCACCGACTCAGCCGGCAACACCCGCACGGCCGTGGTGCGCATCGAGTTGTGGATGCTGGCCTGAGCGCCTGTTCGGGCCGCGGCGGCGCGCGTTGGTGACCACGCCAGTGTGATCGCCCGCAACGGGCGCCGTCTGTGCCGGCTCGCCGTTCGGCCGCCCGCTTCCGCCACGCCCGACCACGCTCACCCGAACCGTCAGCGCCACAAGGCTGTCGTGCCGCACGCTCGCTCCGGGCTCCTCATCGAGGGGAGCCCGGCGTGTCAGAGGACTCCGCACCCTCGTCGCTGGTGGACATCCAGTCTCGAGCAGTGGCTTGACCGCCACCCGCTTCGCGGAGCACTGTCCGAGACGAGAAGAGTGGACCTACGTGGCTTCGGGCTCAGCGCTCGATCAGCGGCTTGCAGGTTCCAGTCCTACACGGCCTACCACGTCACAGACAGCGATTCTCGCTGCAGATGTGGCCCACTGATGCTCAGCGGGACGAATCATCCGGGCGTATCCACGTTCAGGCCCTCGCCTCGGTAATCGCAGCAGCGCACGCCAACGAGCGAAGCCGACCCAAGCAAGCCGTGTGCGATGCAGAGTCTCTACGCCACCCAGTGCGCTCCAGCGTCTCTCAGCCTTACCCCCGCAGTCCTGCGCGAACCGCTTCATGCGCTCCAGTGCGTCCCTGGGAAGCCTGGTTCACACGGCGCTAGGCAAGTCAAGGCTGCTACTTGCGCGCCTCGAGCGACGCCGTGAAGGCATAGCGGTCAGCGCGATAGTAGGCATCGACGTGTTCGATGGGTAGGTCTCCCGCATAGGAAACCCGCTCGAGACGAAGGAGAACGGCGCCAGGCTGGACATCGAGAATCGAGGCCTGCCGTTCGTCGGCACGAAGGCCCTCGATCCGCTGATCGGCACGTGTAAGGTGAATTCCGTACACGTCGCGCAGCAAGGCGTACAGCGATCCGCTCAGGTCCTGCTTCTCGATCCCTTCCAGCAAGTGTGCGGGCAGCACGGAGATCTCGTGGCTCATCGTTCGACCGGCCGCGAAGCGAAGCCGCTCGATGCTCACCGTGGGTTCCCCAAGGCCGATTCCGAGCTGGGTGGACAGATCGAGAGACGGGAAGCCTCGCTCCACGGCAAGCACCTGGGTGTGGGATTCGAGACGGCGGCGACGCATGTCTTCGGAGAAGCCGATCAGCTCCGAGACCGACTGCTCGATCTTCTTCTCGGCGACGAACGTCCCTTGGCCTTGGATGCGTTCGAGAAGCCCTTCTTGAGCCAACTCGCTCAGTGCTTGGCGGGCCGTCATCCGGCTCACTCCATAGCGAGCGGCCAGCTCACGCTCGGACGGGGCTCTCGACCCTGGACCCAGGGTCCCGTCCTCGATGTGTTGCTTGATGCCGTCCTTGATTCGACGGTAGAGGGGCATCTCCGTACTCATGGCCTCATTTCAGGAACGCCTTGACGACCTCCACGGGCCGTCCGGCAGTGTTCTCGAGAGTATACGTGTCGACGGAGGCGGGAACGACGAAGGTCTCGGCGAACGCGTAGTGCCAGCGCGACTCGCCGATGCGCACGCCGACGCCATCACCTGCTACGACGGCCAGAACGTGGGGCGAACCCTCGGTGCGAATGGTCATGGCGCCTGTCAACTCGATCCGGTGCACATCGTAGAAGTGGCTGCGGTGCGTGGGGAGGTGCACGAGGCGCCCCTCGTCCGACACAGCGATGACCACCGGCTGTGCGTGCAGGGCCTCTTCCACCATCGCTCCGCGGTACGAGAAGTCGAGGTTCTCGAACGCCCGCTCGATGTTGAGCGGTCGAGGGTTGCCATCGAGATCCAAGCGAAGCCAGTCGTACATCTTGAAGGTGAAGATGTAGGGAGTCGCGGAGATCTCCAGCACGAGGCTGCCACGTCCCGAACAGTGCACCGTGCCATGCGGGATGAGGAAGAGGTCGCCTCGTCGCGCTGGATGCGTCTGCACGAACGAGCGCACGTCGACCTCTGTTCCGCTCCGCGCGCTCGCCTCCAACGCGTCTCGAAAGGCGGCCGGGTCGATGTCGTCGTGGAAACCGAGGTACACCTCGGCTTCTGGCTCGGCGTGGAGGATGTAGTACGTCTCGTCCTGCGTGAAGGGCTCGCCGAACTGTTCTCGCGCGTACTCCGGCGACGGGTGGCACTGAAGCGACAGGTTCCCACCGTCTACCGTGTCGAGCCAATCGAAGCGGATCGGAAACAGTTCGGCGAAGCGATCGGCGTGCGAACCGAGTACATTCTCTCGTTCCTGCGCGTGCAAGGCATGGAACGGCACCTCAGCGAGTACGCCGTCGGACGCGAAGAGGATGCCGTTCTCCGGCACGATGAGTTCGAACGACCAAGCGTAGTTCGGCACGTCTTCGGCGAGGCCCTCGACGTGACGCTTGATCCACTCCCCTCCCCATGCACCTGGTTCGAACCAAGGCCGAACCCGAAACGGGCGGTTGTTGAGGGTGGCGAGGCCACTGCGCAGGGCCTGGCCCGACAGGCTCGTGGGAGGACCGAGACGCTGTGCGTCGATGAAGCGGTCGAGCCGAGGTAGTAGCTTCGCGAAGTGGCGCTGCGCGACGACCCAGTCGACGAAGTAGGCCCTCCGGTACGCCTCCTTCGCAGCCAGCGGTCGATGCGATCCAAGGTTGGCGACCGATCGAGCTCGGAACCGGTACTGAAGCTCGTTGCGCGCCACGTCGGCGTAGGCGATGAAGGCATCGGCGTCCAGCGCGAGGAGCGCTGCTCCTGGGCCGAAGAGGACCGTGGGCCGTGTGGTCGGAAGACCCTCGGCCAAGCGCGCCCACGCGTCCACCTCGAAGAAGTCCTCGAGCTCGCCTGGGTAGCGGTGGCCGAAGATCGGGTCGTCGGGGAGCGACGGGGCGAGCATGGCGTCGATCTCGCGCGGACCGAGCATGGCAGTTCTGACGTCGATCCAGTGAACCGAATCGGGGTCGGTCATGCCTTCACGAAGCCCCGCGATCACGTCACCCCAGAAGACGCCTGCCACACCGTCGATGGCGACGGGCCGCCCGGTCGCGAGCGCCGCGTCGACGGCCTCCGCAATGGGCACGTAGCCAGCCTCGACTGCGCCCGGAGGAAGGGGGTGCGTCGGGAAGAGCTGATACGCGTCGTGTGTCCGCATCGGGTCGACGCGAACGGGTAGTTGGGCCTGCGGGCTCGAGCGTCGGTCGTCGCCTGACCCGTCTGCACTTGGCGTGTCGCGTTCGACACGCACGGGGTCGGTCGTAATCCTGGGGTTGGGCACGTCGGCTCCCTTCGAGGCGGCGCCGAACGCGAGAGGCAGGGCGCCCCACGATGAGGTCGGCGAGAGCGCGTTGCGGACTGGTTTTGCCACGTGTATAGTGGTCTATGCCACTGACGGTAGCACGCAATAGCATCCGTGTCAAAAATGCCGTCGGAGTCATCCACAGCGCGCTCTGCCCAGAGAACGCAGCATGATCGCCGTTCACTTCGGAGCAGGTGCGCTCGGCCGAGGGTTGGTGGTTCCGCTCTTGGCCAGCGCCGGGTACCAGCTGACGCTCGTCGATGCCGACGTGCGCCTGGTCGCAGCGCTAAGACGGGACGGTGGCTACCCTCTACTCGAGGTGAGCGAAGCCGACGCGGCCCCCCACCGACACTTCGTGCCGATCCACGCCGCACGATCGCTGGACGCCTCGAGCGAAGTCCGCGAGGCCGTTGACCAGGCGGACCTAGTCACGACAGCCGTCCGTGTCGAGAACCTGCCGAGTGTCGCACCGTGGATTCGGGCCGGCTCAGCACCGCGAGACGCGCCCGTGACCGTCATCGCATGCGAGAACGCCCATCGCGCATCGCGCCTCCTGGCCACCCACGTCGGCCCGTCGGAGGGCACCGTGTTCCTCGACGCCGTCGTCGATCGCATCTGCCAGAGCGATTGGCCCGCGTCGACCTTGGTGCGTGCAGAACAGTATACGGAGTGGTCCGTCGAAGCCAGCGACGATCATGTGCTCCCGACGTCAGCCGGCCGAATCGAGGCCTTCGACGCGTACTTCGATCGGAAGCGCTATCTGGTGAACACCACCGCGGACGCGCTCGCCTTCCTCGGCAGCCGGGCCGGGCACCGATACCTGCATGAGGCCGCCTCCGACGGTGACCTGCTGGCGTTCTGCCGACCCGCCTTGGCCGAGCTTCGGTCGCTCTTGCACACCGAATACGCATGGCCCGAGGCCGACCTCGTGGCCTACCATGAACGAGCGCTGAAGCGCTTGGCCCGGCCTGAGATCGCACGCGATATCTGCACGGTGGCCCGCGACGGCGGCCGCAAACTCGATGTGGAGGAGCGCTTCACCGCCCCAGCGCTCGCCCTCCTCGAGGCAGGCATCGCTCCCGTCGGTATGGCGCGGATGATCGGCGCCATCTCCCGCTCGCTGGGCATGTCGAGCAACACCCTGAGGGAGCGCTGGGCAGCACATCCGCGCGGCGATGAGCTCGCGGCGATCGTGGACCGATCCGATGGCTGACCCTCGTGACACGGTGCCGCGCGCAGGGCACCAATGGATGTGGCGCTACCGCGGAGGCGGCCTCGACGGGCTCGGCAACGACGGAAGTGCGGAAAGGGCCCCCAGGCCGAACTGTCCCCCGGACGGGCTGGTCGCGCGCGTCGACGCGCTCGGCATCTGCGCGTCCGACGCGAAGATGGTGGTGATGGGTCGAGACTACCCGCTGTTCTTCGAGCGCGACTTCAGCCGTGACCCCGCCGTCCTCGGCCACGAAGTGAGTCTGACCGTGAGCGAGGTCGGGGAGGACTACCGCCATCGATTCCAGGCGGGCATGCGGCTCGGCCTGCAACCCGATGTCTTCTCCGACGGGCTTCGTGCGATCTTCGGCGTCAATCTCGACGGTGGCATGTCGCAGTTCGTCGTTCTCGACGCGCGCGTGCTCGGCGCATCCGAGGACAGCGGCTACGTCTTCCCTGTGGACCCAACCCTGACCCACGCCGCGGTCGCGCTGAGCGAACCGTGGGCGTGCGTGGACGTCGCGTACCGTCCTGAGCAGCGGCTGGACCTCGCCGACGGCGGACGTGCCTGGCTGTGGTTCGCGGACGGCATCGCCGACCTCGCCGGAACGAAGCTGCTTCCGTCGAACCAGTTGGTCACCTCGCAGGCCTTCGCGGCATGCCGCGAACGCGCGCCCAACGCGACGGTGCTGAACGCTCTCGCCAGGACGCCCGAGGCGGCAGTCGCCGCGCTCGGCGGGGAGCGATTCGACGACGTGGTGCTCGTCGGCGCGACGAGCGCCGAGCAGGTCGAAGCGGCTCTTGGCGTCCTGAAGCCCGGTGGTCTGCTCGTCCTGCTTCTCGCGACGTCGCTCGACGGCGGAGTGGAGGTGGATCCCAACCGGATCCACTACGACGGTCTGTCGCTGCTTGGTGCCGTAGGCAGGGACCTCGACGTTCCCTTCCAGCACGGTCGCTACCGAAGCGACCTCGCGAACGGCGGAACGATGCTCGTCCTGGGAGCTGCAGGCACGATGGGCCGCATGCACGTGCTCCGCGCGCTCGAACAGCCCCGGCCACCTCGCCACATCCTGGCGACGAATCGCGATCCGCAGCGCCTCGACGACCTGCTTGCCTCGCTGCGACCCCTGGCCGACCAGTCGGGCGTTCGCCTGGAGGGGTGGAGTCCCGAGCGGAACGCCTCTCCATTGGCTGACGCAAGCCGTGCCGTGACCGACGGCCGTGGGTTCGATGACGTCATCGTGGTGGCACCCTCCGGAGCGTTGATCGCGGACGCGATGGCGCACGCAGCTCCGGGCGGTACCGTGAACGTGTTCGCAGGCCTGCGCAGGAACGCGCGCGTGCGCCTGCCGCTCGACCGGGTCGCGATCGACGCCGTGCATCTGTTCGGGACGAGCGGCTCGCGCAAGTCCGATCAGGTTCGGGTCCTCTCATGTGTTCGTGATGGCGCACGTGACCCCCATCGCATCATCGCAGCCGTCGGAGGCATCCATGCCGTGCACGACGCCGTTCGCGCCGTAATCGAAAAGCGCTTCGGAGGGAAGATCGTGATCTACCCGCAGTGCCAGGAGCTCGGGCTCCTCAGTCTCTCGGAGCTTGCGGCGGAGCGACCTCACCTCGCCCCGCTCCTTCGCGACGGCGCCGATCCGACGCTGCGCTGGACCGCGCGCGCGGAGCGGGCGCTTCTGGAGACGGTCGGATGACCTACACGATCGGCATCGACCTCGGGACGAGTGCGGTGAAGGTCGCGCTGCTCGGGGCGGATGGCAGTGTGACGGCAACGGCGAGTCGCCCCGTGGCTCTTCATCGTCCAGGGCCAGGTCAGGCAGAGCAGGATCCGTGGGCCTACCTCGATGCTGCCGAAGCGGGAGTCGCCGACACCCTGACCAAGGCCGGTGTAGGGCCTCACGATGTCGCGGCGATCGGCATCGATGGGCAGATGGGCGGAGCCCTGGCCGTCGATGCATCCCTCGCCCCGCTCACGCCCTGGTATCCCTCTGCGCTCGACCTCCGCTACCGGCCGTTCCAGGCACGCCTCGACGCGCGCGCCCCGCGCCGTGTGGTGGTCGAGCTTTCCGGTGCCGATCCGATCCTGGCCCCCTGGATCCTGCGGTGGGCCGAGCAGCTGCCGGCTTGGCCGGACGTACGCAAGGTCACGCTGCTGGGCAGCTGGCTGGCCGCGCAATGGGGCGGCGCGACGGTGGACGAGGTGACGATCGATGCGTCGTACCTGACCTGGACCGGCTTGGCAGATACCAAGCGGCGCCAGTGGAGCGACGAACTCATCCAGGCCGTGGGGATCACGCCTGAACTCCTGCCTCGAGTCGAGGAGTCGCACACCATCATCGGCAAGCTCACGAAGGAGGCCGCGAATCGCTGCGGGCTCGCCCAGGGCACCCCGATCATCAACGGCACGGGCGATCAGATCGCGGGTTTCGTCGGCGCCGGGTGCACCCACGTCGGACAAGCCATCGACGTGACGGGAACGTTCCCCGTCTTCGCCGTCGCGGTCGATCGCTACATCCCTGACCCTGACGTTGGCATGCTCCGTCCCATCGCCGGGCCCGGATCGCTGTGGTACGTCATGACGTTCATCGCAGGCGGAGGACTCACGTGGGCATGGCTCGACGAGCATCTCGCGAGACCCGGCGACCAGCGGGAACTGCTCGACGTCCCGCCCGGGTGCGAAGGGCTCATCGCGCTGCCTCACTTCCAGGGACGCGCGTGCCCCGACGAGCCAGAGCAGCGCGGAGCCTTCGTCGGCTTGAGCTGGCATCACGGCGCAGCCCACCTCCGTCGCGCCGTCCTCGAAGCCTTCGGGTACGAGCAGGAGCTGACACTCCAGCGGATTCGCGACGTCGCACCTGAACTCGAGGTAGCGGCGGTCAGCGCCATCGGCGGACGCCATACCGGGAAGGTCTCCCACCGCATCAAGGCGAGCATCACCGGTCTCCCCTACCTACATGCGCCCGGTGATGCGGGGTTCGCAGCAGCCCGCGGCGCTGCCGTTCTGGCGGCCTTCGGCGTGGGCGCCACCGCGAGCCTCGATGCGATGGCACCTGCCGCGCCAACCTCCGACGCCGAGATGCCGATTGCGGCATGGCGTGACCCTTACCGACGAGGCCTGGAACGCTACCGGTCGACCATGGAAGCCCTACGACCCGTGTTCCGTGCGTCGTTCATCGACGGCACGGACACCGCGTCATAGGGCTTCGCGCCCGGACGAGCGCTACGGCTCGAAGTCCACCCACACGGGCTCGCAGCGATCGGGATGCGGAACGCACGCTCCGAGTTCCGGACGTTCGACCGCTTGTCGGTAGATGCATCGCCCCGCCTCGAAGCCGAGCGTTTCCTGAGGGCCCCGTTCGTGGAGAGGGCGACGTTGGTACGCGGGGTTCGCATGCCACATCAGCGCTCCTTCGTCGCCGACGGTCGCGGACCACGCCAACCCGCGATGGCGCCGCACGTCGAGGTATTCGAAGCCCGCGTAGTCACGATCGCACCAGGCGCCGAAGACGAGCGGTCGTGACGGGTCGGCGTTGATCGTCGCGTGCGCCCATCTCGGCGGCGTGACGACGACATCTCCCGGCCCGGCATGGATGGCGTAGCACCTTCCCGGGTCGTCCTGGGCGGTCTCCTGCATCAGGATCACCGCCGATCCACGCCAGATCTGGAACACCTCGGGTGGAGACCAGCCACTGCGCGGAGTAACCGCGTGAACGTGTCCCTGGCTGCGGACGGGTGTGTCGCCGATGGTTCCTGCCGCGAAGGCCACGATGCCAAACAGCAGGCGGTTCGCCTCCAGCACAGGCCGGTCGTGTACCCGTGCCACATCCATCGCGATCCCGTACAGCGCGTCGGGGCCCGTGATGGCGGGGTCCGGAAGGCTGCTGCGGATCTCGTCGAGGTGACGGACTTCGGTTTCGGGACCATGGATGCCGGGGGCGAACCCGATACGCAAGTCGTCGCCGACCGTGACTCGCAGGCTCGGCTCGAACGTGGCACCGACGGAGTTGCGGGATCGGCGTGTCATTCCTTCTCGATCCCGATCACGAACCCGCGGACGAAGTACCGCTGCAACCCGAGCAGCACGATGGCTGGCGGCAGCGCGGCGATCAGCGATCCAGCGATGAGCGTCGACGGCGGTACGCCGCCACGCAGCCCGGTCAACGCCGACAATGCCGTCATCACGGGACGTGCCGACTCCGAGAGCACGAGACCGAAGAGAAGGTCGTTCCACGTCCAGGTGAACTGAAAGACGAACACGACGATCAGCGCAGGGAAGGTGATCGGCAGGAAGATGTGCGTGAACCCACCCCACGGAGACGCTCCGTCGATCCAAGCGGCCTCGAACAGTTCGTGTGGGACGGTGAGCGCGTAGTTGCGGTAGACGAACAGCGCAAATGGAAGCGTGATCCCCAGGTAGACGAGGATGAGGCCTACTCGCGTGTCGTAGAGGTTGATCGTCGTCAGCCCGATGTACAGCGGAATCAGGAACATCTGAAACGGAAAGAGGTTCCCGATGAACAGAAGCATGAACCAACTTTGCGGTGCGCGCAAGCGCAGGTGGACGAGTGCGTAGCCGGCGAGCGACGCGATGAGGCCCGAGCCGATGCCAGCCACGGCCGCGTACAGCACGCTGTTCCCGAAGTAGCGGCCGATGTCGGCGCGCGTCCAGGCGGTGCGAAGATTCTCGACGATGTTGGGAACGACGTCAGCGAGAGGAGGGAGCGTCCAGTAGGCGAGCGCGCGGAACTGTGTTGCGTCCTTGATGAGGACCAGTGCGACGCTGGCAAGCGGGAAGAGCCACACAACAGCCAAGGCGATCAGGAGCGCGTGCGCCGCCACACGAAAGGCCGTCGGAGGTCGCCGGATCATGCAGGACCTCGAAACGCCCGGACCGCGAACACCAGGGTGAGGATCGAGATCACCACACCGATGGCCGCACCGAGGCCCATGTTGAAGAGCAAGAACGATTCCCGGTACAGCGAGATGGCGAGTGTCTCAGATGCTCGCCCTGGTCCGCCCGCCGTCATGACCCACGGGATGTCGAACATGCGGGCGGAGTTGATCACGGCGTTGCCAACCACGAGGAGCATGATCGGACGAAGCAACGGCAGTTCCACCAACCGGAAGATCTGCCAGCCGCTTGCGCCGTCGATACTCGCAGCCTCGATCGGGGCTCTCGGAAGAGATTCGAAGCCGACGAGGAACAAGACGAGATTCAGCCCGAGGAACTGCCAGGTCCAGACGCCGAGCATGACGAAGGTGTTGAGCGTCGGATCGGTGAGAACGGAAGTGTACTCGCCCGGGAGCAGAGCGGACAGAGCACCCTGCTCAGTCGTGAGGACGCGACGCCACACGATCGCGGCGATGGTCGGAGCGAGGGTGGCAGGTACGAAGAAGATCGCCTTGTAGATCGGTCGACCGAACTCGACGATGGTGAGGATCTTGGCGATGACGAGCGCCAAGCCAACAGGGAATGCCAGCGTCCCCACGACCCACACCCCTGTGTTTCGGAGCGACCTCAGCAACGTCTCGGAGGTGACGAGCTGCTGGTACTTCTCGAGCCCAACGAACTTCGGAGGCGATATGATGTTCCAGTCGTGGAAGCTCAAGGTGGTGGTGAAGAGCGAGGGCAGCAGCTGCGCGAACGTCACGAGCGATAGGGGTAGGAGCAGGAACAGATACGGCGTGACGCGATGGCGCCGAGTGGTTCGCATGACGCGTATTACCTCCCGAGGCGTCGACGATATAGGAGGGACGGCTGCCATGTCTCGCAGCCGCCCCAAAACAGGTACCGTTGGTCGTTGGTTCGGTTCGCCTCAGTAGTCGTCCACGCCGTAGTCGGGCCACGTGTCGACAGCCGTGCGTTCGATCGCTTGGAGGACCTGCATCGGTGACCGCTGGCCGCTGAGGAACGCGTTGAACTCATCAACGGCGCTTTCGACGATCTCGACGGGCGTCGCCTCCCAAAGCCGGATCAGCTTGACCGGGAACTCAGCGGCAATTGCCAGCTCCTCCGCGCGCGCGGGGTCGTCGGCTGCGAGTCGGTCCGAATCGACGTTGAGCGTCGGAGCGAATCCGAAGGTGGTCCACATGGCGTCGGCTGCTTCCTGCGTGCTGGAGTACCAGGTGAGCCACTCCTTGGCGCGATCGAGATCAGCACTGTTGACGCCTGCGGTGATCGCACTGATCTCGAGCACCGTTGCGCCGGATCCCGCCTCCCTGATGGCGGGCGGGAAGAACATGCGGTAGTCTTCGCCCGACACGAGTCCTGCACCCTGCAGCACGGAGCCGTACCAGTCACCGAACGGCGCGAACGCCAGCTGGCCATCAGCCATCATGCGCGGGAAGTCTTCGACATAGGTTGCGTCCATGGGAGGGAAGTAGCCAGCGTCCAGCCAGCGCTGCCAGATCTCCATGGCCTCGAGCGCCGTCTCGTCCGTCCAGTGCGCCCGCCCTTCCATCAGGTCCTGGTAGAAGGCGACATCGATCCGGTAGAGAAGCTCTTGGAAGATGATGAACGACGTCCAGCGCGATTGGCCGATCGTGTTGCCGATGCCGTGGATGCCTTCTGAGGCGAAGAACGCCAGCTGCTCTTCCATCTCATCCCACGTCGTCGGGAGTTCAAGACCGTAGCGCTCGTAGACCGCGGTGCTGTAGAACCACGGCCAGTACGACACATGGAGGGGGAAGGCGTAGGGCACACCGTCCGCGCTCAGCGCTTCGCGCACGCCCACGGCGTAGTTGTCGCCCACGGAATCCCAGACGTCGCTGAGGTCGGCCAGGAGGCCCACGTCCGTCAACTCGTTGGCACGGAACCCGAACCACCACTTGAAGAGCGCGGGTGCCCGGCTGCCGACGAGATCGACCTTGACGCGGGACTTGTAGAGTTCGGTGTCGAACTGGACCGGGTCGATGCCCCAGCCGAGCGAGTCGACCGAAGCCTCACCGATCGCCTCGAAGTTCTGCTGCCACTCGGGATTGTCGTGCAAGAATCGAAGCGGCTGGGCGGCGGCGGCGCCGAGCAGTAGAGCGAGGACCAACAGGACTGCGAACCGTCGGAGCATGGACCCCTCCTTCATGGGGCGACCCCTAGAACGCTCGAACACCAGGAGCCTGAGTTGTGTTGCCTCGTCATCGATGTCGAGGCTTGAGGACGACGAGCACGGAGTGATATGGTATAGACCATAGGACATCTAGGCCGCTGCGTCAAGGCCGCACGTGCAGGTGATAGCCTGGCCTCATCGTCATCCCCGGAAGGGCGGCACGATGGTAGGGCCGAAGGGGGCAGAGTACGACCCATGAACCCCGCGGACATGATCGTTGTGGGCATCGATGGTGGCGGCACGCGGACCCGCATCGTCGCGGTAGACGGCACCGGCGTGCTCGTCGGATACGCCGAGTTCGACTCGATCAACCTCGACGACGTCCCCCGGGACGACGCGCACCTGCGCCTCCGCGAGGCCCTTGCGAACCTGCGCCAAGAGGTGGGGCGCAACGCGCCTTTCGACGCCGGCTTCCTTGGTATGGGCGGCGTCCTTGCCGCTCGTGACCGTGCCTCCATGCGCCGCCTTGCGACCGCTGCGGGACTCGCGCACGAGGAGCGCATCGGGGTCCACCATGACGCCTTCGCCGCCTTGGAGGGCGGCCTCCTCGGCGCTCCCGGGATCATCGTCGTAGCCGGCACGGGTTCGATCTGCTTCGGGCGGAACCATGACGGGCACGAAGCCAAGTGCGGGAACTGGGGCCCATCGCTCGGCGATGAGGGGAGTGGGCATTGGCTTGGCCGCGAAGCGTTGCGTGCGACGGCCCACGCCTACGACGGTCGACGGCCCCAGACGTCGCTGGCGCGCGCCGCCCTCACCTGGCTTGGCATCGACGACCCGGACGAGCTACTCGAGCGCGTCCACCGCAACGACCTCACGCGTAGCGTCATCGCATCATTCGCCCCAACCGTCCTGCGTCTCGCCCGTGAGGGTGATCCAGTCGCGACCGACATCGTGCGCGAGGGCACACGGCTCCTCGCGACGACAGTCGACATCGTCTACCGCCAGCTCTTCGAGCCAGAACCGGTCGACGGCATCGTCATCGGCGGACTGGCCGGCGACGAGAACTACTGGGACGCGTTCGATCAGGCCGTGCACGCGGTCGTCCCGAACCTGCGCATCGTTCGTCCCGTCCTTCGCCCGGTTCTCGGCTCAGCGCGGATCGCACTCCGGCAGGTAGGCATCGTCCCCAGCGACGACATCGACGAGAACCTCCTCGCCGCATCTGCCACCCTTCCCGCTTCGTTCTGAACGATCCCGTCACAGAACCGGCTGCGGATAGATCACGCCTTGGCCCAACTCCGAGGACGCTCGCCTTGAACGCTGGAGCGTGATTGCGACGAGACTTCTTCACGGGGCTCTCCATCCTGGAAGCGCAGCGCCTCCCACCGAAGCCCACTGTCCGAAAACCAGGGTCCACTTCTCCCAGAGGCGGGCCGGCGAGCTGTCCGCGCGAGGCGGGAGCGCTGACGGTGAACGCGAAGTAATCGCCCACGTCGAGTTCGGCAGCGCGCTGCAGCTCGTCCAGGAGATCCGACGCTGCGGGCGGGGGCACGTTCAGGTCAAGATCGCGCGTGGCACGCGCATGGCCAGGCCGGCGCAGCTCGAGCGCGTATCCGCCCTTGAGGACCCATCGCTGCCCACCGCCTAGGAACAGCCGGGCAAGGAAGCGCTCGAACGTCAACTGCTTCTGCAGGCGGCTGACGGGAACGCCTTCACGCCGAGCCCGGTTGTTCAGATGATCCATGCGTGCCCTACGGAAGGCAGCCGCGGTCTCGTACCTCATGGCAGCCCCAGGGAGGTGAAGCGCTCCCGCACCTCGTCAGAGGACCCATGAGCGGCCGCCTCGAGCGTGCGGCGGCGTACCAAGCC
>SL_3KL_010_SEDDRAFT_10003495_pt1 | contig 14251 bp, 9 predicted proteins | sample SodLakKL_010_SED_2_FD_10381 | JGI IMG/M metagenome (IMG submission 10381)
GTTAGTGAACGTTTTAATACTTTTTGTCATGACAACAATCGACAGTTAAAACTTATTATTGAACCCGGGAAATATCTTGTCTCCGAAGCTGGGTATTTACTNACCACGGTACAATCAGTAAAGCGAAATTATAACAAAATAATAGTCGGAACGGATACGGGGATGAATCATCTTATCCGGCCGGCTTTATATCACGCATATCACGAAATTGTACATACCTCACGGTTTGAGGGTGAAACAGAAAAAGTAAATATTGTAGGTAATATTTGTGAATCAGCGGATGTATTAGGAAAAAACCGTGTATTGACGCGTTCCAAAAGGGGAGATGTGTTGTGTATAAAAAATGCCGGGTCGTACGGGTATTCTATGGCTTCAATGTATAATGCCCGATTACTTCCTCCGGAAATATTGATAAAAGATGGAACTGCCCGATCAATACGTCGACGTCAGACATTTGAAGATCTGCTTTCCACATACTGATATGGCCTCCCAAAAAGAGATACAGAAAGACAAAAATACCCGCATAATTCGGGTTGGAAAACAGAAGCTCGATCATAAACTCATTCGTGAAGCGGCTGCCTTGCTGCGNTCGGGGGAATTAATAGCATTTCCGACGGAGACCGTCTACGGGTTGGGGGCAAACGGTTTACGGGAAGATGCGGTACGAAAAATATTTGCTGTCAAAGGACGACCTCCCGATAATCCGCTCATCTTGCATGTCGGTTTTAAAAAGGATATTCTGCTATACGGCCGGAATATATCACCGTCTGTCAAAAAATTAATTCATGCATTCTGGCCGGGACCTTTGACTATTATCGTAAAAAAACGTACAAAAATTCCGGATATTGTTACTGCCGGACTCGATACACTTGCATTACGTATGCCGGCAAATACTGTGGCATTAGCATTGATAAGAGCGGCAAGAGTACCGGTTGCCGCACCAAGCGCAAATGTATCGGGGAAACCGAGTCCGACTACAGCGAGCCATGTGTATCAGGATTTATTCGGCAAGGTCGAAATAATTCTCGATGGAGGGAAGACTGATGTCGGGTTAGAATCAACGATTATCGATTGTACAGTCGAACCCCCTGCTCTCCTCCGGCCGGGTAAGATAACCCGTCGTCAGATAGAAAATACCATTGGCTTTGTCGATAATTATTTGTATAATAGTAACGATACGGTAGATAGTGTCCCGAAATCTCCCGGGTTAAAATATCGGCATTATGCTCCTGATGTACAACTTATTCTCGTCGAAGGTGATGCTACTGCAGTGAAAGCTACAATAGATGCATTAATTCGTCAATATCACAGTCAAAATAAACGGGTCGGGATTCTGGCTTTTTTCCCGGGGTCCCGGTATACTATCGGGAAGCAAGACACCCTGGTAAATCTCGGATTACGCAAGCAAAGTGTAAGTCGGCGACTTTTTGAAACCCTTCGGTATTTTGATGAACAAAAAGTTGATGTAATTCTTGCCGAGAATTTCCCATCACACGATCAGGCTATTATGAATAGGCTGCGGAAAGCAGCCTCAGAGATAATAGTGGCACAAGCGTGATATCGGAGTTCGTTTATGATTTTTGATTCTCTTTACACGATACTTATCTTCGTTGTGTGGGGGATAGTACTGGTTTATTTAATTTATCTTTATTTGAAGCGAAGAAGAAGACAGAATGTACCGGATGATACGGTAGACAATACCGGCATACAGCAGGATGATGATAAGCACACTCCGCAGGTTACCAATCAGAAAAAAGCAAGCTCTTCATATTTTTCTCAAATTCTCAACAATCTTGATATCATTATTTTTTCAATAAATGACAGGGGAGAGTTTACCCTGAGTGAAGGACGGGGATTGAAAAATATCGGTCTCGAAAATGATCAAATTGCCGGGCGATCCATATTCGAAGTTTATAAAGATAATAAGGAGATACTTACAAACATTCGTCGTGCATTAAGCGGCGAGGCGTTTTCCGCAGTTGTTCGCAGTGCAGGCAGAGTGTTCCAGACACATTATAATCCCATAGGTTCAAAAGGGAAAATTAATGAAGTAATTGGCGTTGCATTTGATATTACCGAACACCAGAAAGCCAAAGATCATCTGTACGAATCTGAAGAACGGTTCCGTGTCCTTGCCGAGAACATTCCCGGTGTTATTTACCTGTGTAAGAACGATGAAGATTTCTCCACAATTTATGTCAATGAACATGTTGCTGAGTTAACAGGCTATACCCTGGAAGAATTTGAAAATGGTGACATAACACTTGCCAGACTAATTCATCCTGATTATCGGGAGCAGGTACGGCAACATATAAATGAAATGCTTGCAGTACAGAAACCCTTTGAAATAACATATAAAGTAAGGCATAAGAACGGCGGCTGGAGATGGGTAAGTGAAATAGGAGTTGGCATTTTCCGTGACAATAAACCCGTGATGCTCGAGGGATTTATTACCGATATATCCGACAAAAAGATGATTGAAAATGCTTTACGTGAGAGTGAAGAGAAGCTCCGAAAAATTGTAGAAAAGTCCAACGATGCGATTTATGTTATTCAGGGGAAAAAGTTTGTTATGGTAAACGAAAAGTTTCTGGATATATTTGGATACTCGTCGGGAGAGGTAATGGCATCCGGGTTTACATTTATGAATTTGCTGGATGAAGATAGTATACCGCTGATCGAGGAACGGAGGAAAAAACGAGAACTCGGTGAGGAGGTCTCGGACAGGATTTCATTTGTGGGAAGGACAAAAGGTGACAACAAAATTCATCTTGAAGCCAGCCTCGCAACGATTGAATGGGAGGGGAAACCTGCTGTTCTTGGCATACTTCGCGATATGACTGCTCAAAAACAACTTGAAGAACAGCTTAGACATTCACAGAAGATTGAAGCTGTCGGGCGGCTTGCCGGCGGGCTTGCACACGACTTTAATAATATTCTCACTGCAATTGGCGGCTATGCCGATATCATCGATCGGAAGGTAGATGACGGTCCGATTAAAGAGAATATTCAGGAAATTATCACCTCATCTGACCGGGCGACAAAGTTAATACAACAGCTATTGGCCTTTTCACGACGCCAGGTTATTAAACCCATACCGGTTAACCTTAATTCGATAATCAACGCAATGGATGCTTTACTGAATCGTGTTGTCGGTGAAAATGTTGATTACAGGACATATTTTGAAGAGGATATCGGTGCGATAGAAATAGACCCGGCACTATTGGAACAGGTAATCATGAATCTGGTTATAAATGCCCGCGATGCAATGCCTGAGGGCGGCACCCTGACCATCGAAACGTTTAATACGGAGTTGAGCTCTGACTACGGGGAAACACATCCGGATGTGATGCCCGGTAAATATGTCGCACTGGCGATCAGTGACACCGGCTTCGGAATCGCCGAGGATATACGGGATCAGATTTATGAACCTTTCTTTACCACAAAAGAAAAAGGTAAGGGAACCGGTCTCGGTCTATCAACGGTCTACGGCATCATCAAACAAAGCGGCGGTCATGTTTGGTGTTATAGTGAGGTAGCAAAAGGTACAACATTCAAGATATATTTTCCACGTGTTGATAAGGAAGTTGTACCTGCACCGGTACAGAAAACTATTTCGGATGAGGATTATCCTAAAGCGAAGAACGAGACGATATTAATTGCAGAAGATGAGGATTCGGTCAGACGCTTTTGTAATAATGTGCTGACCGATCTCGGCTATAATGTCATACAGGCAAAAGATGGAACGGAGGCGCTGCAAATTTCGCAACAAAAATCGAAGAGTATCGATCTTCTGGTTACCGATATTATGATGCCGGGGTTGAACGGCAAAGAGCTTGCCGATCGTTTATGGAAAGAGAACGGGGACTTGAAAGTAATCTTTATTTCCGGGTATACAAATAACGTTATTGTTAATCGCGGCATTATTGATCCCGGAATCACCTTCATTCAAAAACCTTTTTCAGCGAAGACCCTCTCTATTCGTGTACGTGAAGTCCTTGACGGAATACCGAACGGGTCCAGGCAAAAGGTTTAGAAAACAAGATCATAGATATTCCGGATGCCTATCGATTCTATAGCATAAAACGGTTCACCATACTGCACACCGATCCGGTTTCCGTAATATCGCATCCGGGTTTCCATAAACTGCATAAAATCAGGCCGGCTTAAAAGTGTTTCGGGTTCCGAACTGGCGGGATTGTGAAATTGTGATGCGTATGCCTCAATTGCCTTCATCCGAATATCATACACATCTGAAATATCCACGATAAAGCTCGGTTCAAACTCATATTTCTGCATATAGTGATAGCAGATTTTCGGCCGGTGCGGTTCGAGCACGGTGCCGTCCTCCTCTTCAGTCGGTATCTTTGCCAACCCGGAATAAAACCAGGCATCGCGTGACAGGCGGTGTGTCCGTTCATGATCGGGGTGCCGTTCGAGCCAATGGGGGATTAATAATACCTCGGGTTTGTATTTTCGGATGATCCGGATAAGGCGAATTTTATTTACGTGCCCGGTGGTAAACTTTCCATCATAAAATTTTAAATTTTCCCGGACGCTCAGTCCGAGTATTGTGGCGGCTTTCTCGGCTTCCTGAAGACGTAGTTCTGCAGTCCCGCGGGTACCCATTTCCCCCTGCGTAAGATCAACGACTCCGACTTTTTTCCCTTGTTTGGTAAGTTTTGCTAACGTTCCACCGCATGATAATTCTATATCATCCGGATGAGCTGCAATTGCAAGTACATCGAGTTTAGGGTAGTTCATACAAGGTATTAATTTTTTATTATTTTGTCATATAATCATTTTGTATACATACTTGTATTTTTTAGCAAGGATTTTACTTATAAGTACCAAAAGAATCCGCGTAACTTCAAATCCAATTTTTGCGTCTGAAATAGAACAGCATGCCCGACACAATCAGTGCCATAATTGTCATAATTGCAGGATATGCCCACCGCCAGGCGAGTTCGGGCATATACTCGAAGTTCATCCCGTAAATTCCCACAACAAACGTCAAGGGAATAAAAATGGTTGCTATTATAGTTAACACTTTTATTACTTCATTGGTTTTATTGCTCACACTTGAGAGATAAATATCGAGCATTCCGGTCAGAATATCACGCATTGTTTCAATGGTGTCGATAATCTGAATAGTGTGATCGTATAAATCACGCAGATAAACCACGGTAGCCGGTTTGATAAGGGGTGATTCACGGCGTTCCATAACTGCTGTGATTTCACGAAGCGGCCAGGTGGTTTTTCTGATCAGGAGCATTTCCCGCTTCAATCCGTTTATTGTGTGGAGCGTTGATGTGGAAGGGTTGCTGATTAATTCCTCTTCGATCGCTTCGATACGTTCTCCCAGTTTTTCGAACACGATAAAATAGTTGTCGACTACGGAGTCGATCAATGCATACGCAAGATAATCTGCACCTAATGTACGAATTTTACCTTTACCTGCTTTAAGTCTTTCCCGTACTGGATTAAAAAATCCACGTTCATTTTCGTGAAACGAAATTATCAAATTTTCCATTACTACTATTGCAACTTGTTCGCTTCGCACATCGGCAATTTCTTCATCGTATGAGAGCATTTTTACGACGATGAAAATGTAATCGGTGTAGTCTTCTAATTTCGGACGTTGTTCTATGTTGACTACATCTTCAAGTAAAAGAGAATGGAGATTGTACTTCTTTCCGATTTCGCTTATTAGTTCGACATCGTGCAGACCGTCAACATGTAACCAGGTAACTAATGCAGTATCCGGCTCAGGCAATTTTTCCACACTATCGATTTCCGTAAAATCAACGGTCTGCTGATTATAACGGAATACTGACAGACGAACTTTTTCCGTTTTTCTTTCACCGGTATGAATGAGTGTACCCGGTGGAAGTCCCGGTTTTTTCCGTACGCGTCTTGTTAGTCTTCTCATGATGAAGTTCGATCCTCAACTTTTTTACCGAATAAATATACTACACCGAGCATCAATCCAATGCCAGCCGGTAATGAGATCCACGGAGAGACCCCGTAGGCCGTCGGTATGTCGCCTATCAGCATACCGACAAATGCTGCAACGAGTGCATACGGTAGCTGTGTTCTTACGTGATCGATGTGATCGCAGGCAGATGCCATCGAGCTCAGAATGGTTGTATCAGAGATTGGTGAACAATGATCGCCGAAGACTGCACCGGCAAGCACCGAACTTACGGTTCCATACAATATGGTTGCCTGATCTGCCACCTCGAGCCCTGCATCGACACCGAGTGCGTAACTGAGGGGTATTACGATCGGCATGAGGATAGCCATGGTTCCCCAGCTTGTTCCTGTTGCAAAAGCGGTCAATGCAGCAATAATAAACGTCAGCACCGGAATCCATCGCGGATCGAGAACTTCACGCAGCATCTGAACGAGGTAATCGGCAGTATTCAATTCCTCGGTTACCATACCGATTGACCAGGCGAGGGTGAGGATTACCACAGCGAGTAACATCGATTTCAAACCATTGAACCATGCATCGAGCGCTTCTTTTAAATTCATAATCCTTTGACTCACGCTCATTATAATACCAACCAAACATCCCGAAAAAGATGCCCAGATAAGAGCCGCATATGAATCGGAACTGCCGATGATATCACCGAGTGAATAGGCGGTTTCGCCGGCTTCTTGAAGTGCCTGTACACCGGTATAATATAATCCAAAACACGCTACGATAAGCACGGTGACAACGGGCACAATGCCATTATACCATCGTGCGGGTTTGTTCATATCGAGCACCTCGGATTCGGTGAGGTCTTCCGGAAGTTCAGCACCATCACGGATTAGTTTTCCTTCAAAACGGGATCTCCGCTCGGCGCTTAACATCGGACCAAAATCTCTGCCCGAAAGCGATATAAACAGTGCCAGGAAAAGTGAAAATATAGAATAAAAGAAATACGGGATGGAATGAAGAAAAACAGAATAGGCATCCTCCGCCCATGGAATTTGTACAATACCGCGTTCGATCAGTCCAACCTGATACCCTATCCATGTGGAAATGAAAAAAGTGCTCGCCACTGCAGCGGCTCCCGTGTCGACGAGGTATGATAACTTTTCTCTCGATATTTTTAATTTATCCGAGATCGGACGCATCAGATTACCGCGGATAAGTACATTGGCATAATCGTCAAAAAATATCATGAAACTGAGAATCCAGGTAGAGAACTGACCTCCGCGTGCAGTTTTTGCGTATCGGGTTATAACATTCGCAATACCGACGGTACCGCCGTTCCGTGATATGATCCCGACGAGTCCTCCGAACATCAGGGTAAAAATTATGATCATAATATGACTTGGGGTAGACAACGCATTTACCACAAAATGATCAACTACCCGGTATATTCCACCGAGGAGGTCATATTCATAAATAAAAACTGCTCCCAGCCATATTCCGGCAAAGAGCGAGATGATCACCTGACGCAAAATGATTGCCAGTCCGATCGCGAGCAGCGGTGGAAGGATGCTCAACACTCCGGGGATTGAGCGTAAATCGCGCGATGCACGAATAGTTTGCTCCCGGTCATATACTTCAATTGATAGAGTACCGGAATGATCTACTACGGCATTCTCTATCGAAAGTGTACCATCCTCAAATGCCCGTTCGATAGGTACAAACCTACCGTCAATGCGCTCTTTAACTCCGATAATTGCAGGTTTACCCCCGTACCCGGTTACGATATTACCTTCGGAATCGACTGCCGTTATTTCAAGCGTAAAATCAATTCCCCGGAGTACAAATGACGGTGTCGAGATGGTAAAACTTTCAACCTGGTTAGTTGTGTCCTCTTCGGTGAATCCGGAAAAGACTATTAGTGTGAATACAATTGATAATAAAACGGGAAGGGTTATTCTGAATATCAAGATAATACTTTTCCTGTTGGTTAAACGGTTGGAAAGTAATATATTTAATCATAACACAAAAAACAAGATAATGGAATTAAATACCCCTGTTATTTTGTTCAATTAGAAAAGTTTCAATTGTTTTTTAATCATTTGAGCGAAGCGAGAATAATTAGGTGCGGGAACCGGTGCTGAGACCAGTAAGTATCTTCCTTTGTATATTTCTTACCGCAGGGTATCTGTCCGCTGATTCCCGGGGCAGTGTATATGGTACGGTTACAGATTCTACCACAGGAGAACCAATCGCCGGTGTCAACATAACCATCCTCCAAACCGACCAGGGAACGTCTACCGGCAGTGATGGACAGTATGAGTTCATATCTGTACGTGAGGGGACGTATTCAATAGAATTCAGTCATATTGGTTACGAGAAGAAAATTATTACATCAGTTGAGATAAGAGCCGGCGAACAGAAGAAACTCGACATCAATTTAATTGAATCATTTATTGAGCTTGAGTCTGTTGAAGTAAACGCAATGCGTTATCAACAAACGCAGGAGGATACCAGAACAAGTATAATTCAACTCCGTCCGGAAACTGCCCGGCAATTACCCGGAGCCGGTGAGGATATAATGCGAACACTACAGGCGATGCCCGGGGTGGTAACCCGCAGCGACTTCAGCTCTCAAATGGTTATACGGGGAGGAGGTCCCGACCAAAATCTTATCGTGATGGATGATATAGAAGTATTCAATCCTTACAGGTTATACGGATTGATCAGTATGTTCAATCCGGAAACCGTGTCTGATATCGATCTGGTAACCGGCGGGTTTTCGGTTCGATATGGCGACAGATTGTCGGCGGTGCTTGATGTTACGAACAGGGAAGGGCGCCGCGACAGATCCATCGAAGGGAATGTGAATACCAATATTACCAACGCAAACATTGTACTCGAAGGAAAGATGCCCGGTGGTATTGAAGGCAGTTATCTTATTTCGGCGCGACGTACGTATTATGATCTTATTGCCGGACCGATTGCCCGGAGCATGGATCTCGTGCAGGATGATGTTGCGTTTCCGAACTTCACCGATTTCCAGACAAAATTATCAATAGGGCCGTACGATAATCACCGGTTTTATATCAATACACTTATTAGCCGCGATGCCGTTAAGATCATCTCGGGTGAGCGAAGGCCCACACCCGACAGTATTGCCGTTATCGATCAAACCGATCATAATGTAATCGGTGCGTCGTGGCATTACTCACCGTCGAACAGTTTTTATTCTACATTCAATGTGTCCTGGTATCGTAACATCGGTGATAGTGATTTCGAAGTACGATTCCTTGATCCGGCAATCGATCGTGAGGATTTTGTCAATATACCCGATGCCGATGAGCTCCGGATGTACGAAATAGAAGTATCATCATTGTACGAATTTCAGAAAACGTCGGTCTCACAGGAAATATCGTACGCTACCGGTGCTCACGAATTTGCTGCCGGTGGTGGGGTGGATCTCTTGTTAACACGAATTATCTGGCGTGCAAATCTCGGCCCAAGCTTACAGGAATTGCTCGATGATATGAATGTGCCGGTGCTTAGCGATTTGACTCAGGCACGAAGATACGGAAGAGTATTCGGATACGTGAAAGACCGATGGCGGTTGAGTAACCGGCTCGTCATCGAGCCGGGCTTGCGTATGGATTACTACTCAATTTTGGAGGATGCATATATTTCACCACGTATCAGTGCCTCGATAGCGGTTGATGATAGAAGCACCGTTCGTTTGAGTACAGGACGTTATCTGCAATCACCCGGTTATGAAAAGATTTTCGGACAAACACAATTTTTTGATCTCACCAACCGGGAAGCAGTTGCAAGCCTGCATCCGGAAGAAGCGATGCATTATGTTACCGGCATTGACCGCTGGTTGTCAAATACGGTATACATGCGTGTTGAAGGATATCTTAAGGATTTTAATAATTTAATAGCCGCTGACCGACTTTCCGGTACGCGGTATGTTGCTGATCCTATCCCGGGCTATGATCAACGGTATCCTGAAGGGTGGTCGGAACCGTATAGGATGGAGGTGGATTCTGTAACCGTTATTCCCAACAATGATGTCCGTGGTTCTGCGTATGGGGTAGAACTCTTTTTAGAGAAGCAGCCCTCGGATGTAGATGACCGGTTGTCGGGATGGGTATCATATACCTACTCTGTAGCAAATCGAGAGCAATACGGCCGGACGCTGCCGTTTGATTTTGATCAGCGTCATACGGTAAATGTTGTCATGCAATACCGTCTTTCACGTTCATTGGAATTAGGGGCACGATGGAGATACGGGAGCGGATTTCCGCATACGCCACCGGTGGGAATCCGGCCACGGATTTCGGCTACCGAAAGAGATGGAGAAACGGTTCGAGAAGTGCAAACGGATTCAAAAGGTAAGGTGATATTTAATGTCGATCGCGGAGATTTTTCCAACCGTAACACAGAACGCCTACCCGATTACAGCCGGCTTGATGTCCGCCTGAACTGGTATACGACTGTATGGGGATTAAACTGGTTGTTTTATTTAGATGTAATAAATATATTAAACCGCAAGAATGTATTCAGCTATCGCTATTCAGTTGAAGATGCAGAGATCATCGAGCGTCCTTCGACGATGTTTCCCATCATTCCGACATTCGGGATCAGCTTTCGTTTTTAGGAGTAAATAACGGTAACGTATGACATTAGACTTATTCTCATCACACGAGCAGGAGCCTTTAACTGTTTCACAATTAACGGGACACATTAAAGCCACACTCGAATCATCATTTGACCGGGTTCTCGTAACGGGAGAGATTTCAAATTTTAAAAGGCACACACCGTCGGGACATGCGTATTTCAGCTTAAAAGACGAAGCCGCCACATTATCAGCCGTAATGTGGCGAAGCAGGGTGAGCGGATTATTTTTCTCACCGCAGGACGGTATGCAGGTGATTGCAAAGGGACGAATTACCGTGTACCCGCCGCGCGGTAATTATCAAATCGATGTAACCAGTTTGCAGCCGGCAGGAATGGGTGAACTGCAGATCGCATTTGAAAAGCTCAAGCAGAAATTGTATGAGGAGGGACTATTTGATGAAGAATATAAAAAACCGTTACCGCAATACCCCTCGAAAATCGGGATAGTCACCTCCGAAACCGGAGCAGCGTTCCGTGATATTGTTACCGTTGTCAAGAGAAGATTTCCTGCAATTGAATTACTATTGTATCCGGTTCGTGTTCAGGGAAGTGGTGCGGCAGAGGATATTGCCCGGGCGATCCGTGATTTGAATAGATATGGAAAGCTGGATGTTATCATAACCGGGCGCGGCGGCGGTTCGCTCGAAGATCTGTGGGCATTCAATGAGGAAATCGTAGCGCGGGCGATATTCGATTCAGAGATTCCTGTAGTAAGTGCAGTAGGCCATGAGATCGATTACAGCATAGCAGATATGGTTGCCGATGTGCGGGCCCCGACACCATCGGCGGCTGCAGAAATTGTTGTCCCGGATAGGCGTGAAATGCTTGAAATTATCAATGATTTTGCATATACTTTAAATTGGCGTGTTTTCGATATAGTACATGAGAAACGAGAAACTATCCGGCAATTAGTAAATACATACTCATTTAATCGGCCATACGACCTGATGCGGAGTTTTTCACAACGGGTCGATGAGATCGATCGTCAGCTCAAATCGATAATGGCTCATCGCTTTGCTATTACACGATCGCGTGCAACGTCTCTTCATCAACGATTGGAAGCATTGAATCCGGAAAATGTTCTCAATCGTGGTTATGCTATTGTGTATGACGGTGATACAATTTTACCATCGAAACAGGAAACAGTGAAGCGTGGTAAAGGCGATATACGGTTTAAAGACGGTCGTGTCGGTTTTATCGTTCGGAAGGATGCATAACTCCATGCCCCGCAAATCCACAAAGAAAAAAGAAGTCACATTTGAAAAGTCATTGAATCGGTTGGAAGAAATCATCGATACACTCGAGGGAGGCGATGTTCCGCTCTCGGATGCAGTTAACCTCTATGAAGAAGGTATTAAACTTTCTAAAGATTGTTTAAAACAACTGAACGATGTCGAGGTGAAACTTAAAAAAATTACTGCAGACCTTGACGGGTCGTTTGCAATAAAAGATATATCGGAATAGTAGTCAGGTTACTACTCATTCAAAATCTAAGTTAAATTACTAAATATAGAAATAAGGTGCAGAATACAATAAGGAGACCACATGAGCAGCCAGGAGTATTCTTTGTTATATAAAATTAATTCACCGGCGGATATGAAAGACCTCAGCGCCAACGAACTTAAAACATTAAGCAACGAGGTTCGTGAGTATATGGTGGATGTAATATCCAAGGTCGGCGGTCACTTCGGTGCCGGACTTGGAACAGTTGAACTTGCCGTTGCATTGCATTACGTCTTTAACACTCCGGATGACAAAATTGTGTGGGATGTCGGTCATCAGGCATATCCGCATAAGATTCTCACCGGCCGGCGCGACCGGTTGCATACTATCCGTCAGTTGCATGGGCTGAGTGGTTTCCTTAAACGAAGTGAAAGTGAATACGATGTGTTCGGCGCGGGACATGCAAGCACGGCGCTATCGGCAGCACTCGGTGTTGCAACAGCACGTGACTATGATGAGAAAGATTATAAAGTCGTAGCAGTTATCGGTGACGGTGCGATGACGGGTGGTATGGCCTATGAAGCTATGAACAATGCCGGACTGCTGAAGAAAGACATTATCGTTGTACTAAACGACAACCGAATGTCGATCGCTCCCAATGTATGGGCTATATCAAATTACTTTAACGAGATCATCGCATCGAGACGCTTCAATAAATTCAAATCCAATGTCTGGGAGTTGACCGGCAAGCTCGATACATTTGGCGACCGGATACGCAAGATTGCTTCGCGTCTTGAGGGCGGAATAAAATCGGTCATAACCCCCGGTATGCTTTTTGAAGCGCTCGGTTTCAGGTATTTCGGTCCGTTTAACGGTCATAATATCCCGCAAATGGTAAATATTTTCAAAGAGGTGAAAAATTTATCAGGACCGATCCTTATCCATACCGTTACACAAAAAGGTAAAGGATATTCTCCGGCCGAAAAAGACGGTCAGAATTTACATGGCGTAACCCCATTTGATAAAATAACCGGTGTTGCAGTCAAGAAAAAAGACGGACCTCCTGCATATACAAAAATATTCGGTACGGCACTTGTTGAAATCGCAAAAGAGAATAAGAAAGTTGTCGGCATAACTGCAGCAATGCCCGATGGAACGGGATTGAATTTTATGCAGCAGGAAATTCCCGAACGATTCTACGATGTAGGTATAGCTGAGCAGCATGCTGTAACATTTGCGGCCGGTATGGCGACCGAGGGATATAAACCGGTTGCGGCAATATACAGCACGTTTTTGCAGCGCGCATTTGATCAAATCGTCCATGATGTTGCTATCCAGAATTTACCGGTTGCTTTTGTGCTTGATCGTGGCGGGTTAGTTGGCGCAGACGGACCGACACATCACGGAACACTTGATCTGTCGTATCTCCGTATGATCCCCAACATGACAATTATGGCTCCGAAGGATGAGGGTGAACTTCGCGACATGGTATATACCGCAACTGAATATTACGACGGGCCGATCGCAATGCGATATCCGCGCGGCAATGCAATCGGTATTCCGTTGAAAGACAAATTTGAGAAACTCGAGATAGGGAAAGGCGAGATAGTACGGAATGGCGAGGACGTTGCTATTCTTGCAATCGGCAATATGGTTATGCATTCGCTTAAAGCGGCGGATATTTTGAACCAAAACGGTATACTTGCAGAAGTCGTCAACGCGCGATTTGTTAAACCGCTCGATGAAGAACTCCTGCGTGATATCGCCGACCGGTTCACCTATGTCGTGACGGTCGAAGACAATTCTGTTATCGGTGGCTTTGGTAGTGCTGTTGCGGAATTCTTCGCACAAAACGGATTGAATGATGTGAAGTTGCGGATACACGGTATTCCCGACAAATTTATAGAGCATGGTAAACCGGGTGAACTGCATGAAATCGTCGGTATCGATCCGGAAGGTATAGCGCGTGTCGTTTCCGGGCACGTAAAAGGCAAAGATATAGTACAGGATAAAGCAGTGAAACTGGTGAGCAAATAACTAACAGATGGTACGCAACCTGATACTTTAATTACTTATAAGTAAAATCCTTGCACAAAAAACAAAAATAGTTATACAAAATGATTATATGACAAAATAATATTGTCACTAAATTATTTTGTTTATGATTTTGGTTGTACCTGCCCGCCGTCTTTTTGGCGGGACTAT